>Ga0070399_1003805_pt1 | contig 13025 bp, 11 predicted proteins | sample BioMet4_FD_61217 | JGI IMG/M metagenome (GOLD analysis project Ga0070399, IMG submission 61217) | Microbial communities from bioreactor (seeded with sewage sludge) at LBNL, California, USA - Biofuel metagenome 4 (version 1) | ecosystem: Engineered > Bioreactor > Anaerobic > Unclassified ... | reverse complement strand
AAAATGAAGCTGGAGAACATGACTCCCGATATCGATGCTTCCAAAATCAAGATCATCCAGCCGGACGTAAACCGCCCGGCGATGCCTCTGACCGGGTATTTCGAACACTTTGAGGCAACCCGCATCCAGATCGTCGGGTTTGTGGAATACACCTACATGCAGAGCATGCCGCAGAAGGAAAAGGAAAAGGTATACGACCAGCTGCTTTCCCTCGGCGTTCCGTGCGTGGTGTTCTGCCGTGAGCTGAAACCGGACGATACGTTTATCGAATATGCGAAGAAATACAAAGTTCCCGTTCTGATGACGAAAAAAGCGACGAGCGCGTTCATGGCGGAACTGATCCGCTGGCTCAATGTCCGCCTGGCACCCTGCATTTCCATCCACGGTGTCCTGGTCGATGTCTACGGCGAAGGCGTCCTGATCACCGGCGAGAGCGGCATCGGCAAATCCGAGGCGGCGCTGGAACTGATCAAGAGAGGACACCGTCTGGTATCCGATGACGTCGTTGAGATCCGGAAGGTCAGCGAGGAAACACTGATCGGATCGGCTCCTGACATTACAAAGCACTTCATCGAGCTGCGGGGCATCGGCATCATCGATGTCAAAGCCCTGTTCGGTGTATCCAGTGTCCGGGATACCCAGAATATCGATCTGGTCATCCAGCTGGAGGAATGGGACAAGGATAAGGAATATGACCGTCTGGGACTGGAAGAAGAATATACGGAATATCTCGGAAACCGGGTGGTCTGCCACCGCATTCCGATCCGTCCCGGCCGCAATCTGGCCGTGATCTGTGAATCTGCAGCCGTGAATCACAGACAGAAGAAGATGGGTTACAATGCAGCGCAGGAACTTTACAACCGTGTCCAGAAATCTCTGCAGAAGGGCCGCAGCGAAGAGGACGACGATGAAGGATGAACGGCCGCAGACGGTAAGGGCGGCACATTCCGCAGGACGCAGGGAAGCGTCTGTATGAGGAGGAAAAACGATGAGCAGTGTGGTATTCGGTGTCGACGTAGGCGGAACGACGGTAAAGATCGGCATGTTTGACCAGGACGGCAATAAGCTGGATGTATGGGAGATCCCTACCCGTACCGGGGATAAGGGAATCAATATTCTGCCCGATATAGCCAGATCGATCCAGGAAAAAATGGATGCGCAGAAAATCGAAAAGGACCAGGTGCTGGGCATCGGCATCGGTGTACCGGGACCGGTCGACAGCAGCGGAACCGTGCATGTGGCCGTGAATCTCGGCTGGGGCACTTTCAATATCAGTGAGACGATGGAAAGTCTGACCGGCATCAAGACGGCAGCAGGCAACGATGCCAATGTGGCTGCTCTCGGCGAATGCTGGAAGGGCGGCGGCAAGGGACATAAGGACATGATCCTTGTCACGCTGGGAACCGGCGTGGGAGGCGGTATCATCGCAAACGGGAAACTGCTGACGGGCTCCACGGGAGCGGGCGGTGAGATCGGCCACGTACATATCGATGACGATGAAAAGGATCAGTGCAACTGCGGAAATTACGGCTGTTTTGAAGAAGAAGCATCCGCAACGGGCATCGTCCGGATCGCCAACCGTATCCTTGCCAAATCCAATGAGCCGAGCGTGCTGCGCGAAAAGAAGGTATCCTCGAGAGAAATTTTTGCCTCAGCGGCAGCAGGGGACAAACTTGCACAGAAGATCACGGAGAGGTACGGCTACTATCTTGGAAAGGGTCTCGCGATCGTAGCGTCTGTCACCAATCCGGAGCTGATCGTTCTGGGAGGCGGCGTTTCCAAGGCGGGAGGCATCCTGATCACGCTGCTGAAGCCCTCTTTTGACCAGTATTGTTTCCAGGGAGCAAGAGACTGTAAATTTTCGCTGGCGACGCTTGGCAATGATGCCGGCATGTACGGCGCGGTCAGACTGGTACTGCAGAAGTAAAGCGGTCTTCCCTTTCGGGAGCGGAGACCGGGAAAGACAGAAATGAATTCAGAACTGACTGCACAGCTTCATACGATTCTTCCGGAGGAGCGGATCCTCGTCTCCGAACCCATGAAGAAGCACTGCTCCTTCCGTACGGGCGGACCCGCGGACCTGTTCCTGCAGATCTGCACCGCGGAGGAACTCCGTAAAACTTACAGTCTGCTGTGTCAGGAAAAAACAGACTGCTTTCTTCTCGGACGGGGAACGGATATCCTGGTCGGAGACGGCGGCTACCGCGGGGCAGTCATTACCATGACAGGCGCAGGAATGAAGCCGGCCACGGACATGACGGGTGAGGCGGAAGAACCGTCGGAGGAGCAGAGGGAAGACGGAGAACTGCAGCGGCTTGACATGCTGACGGTGCACGGTACGGAAATTACAGCCGGGGCCGGCTGCTCTCTTTCCAGAGTCGCAGCTGCAGCGCGCGACCATGCTCTGGCCGGATTCGAATTTGCGGCGGGCATCCCCGGGAGTGTGGGCGGAGGCCTGATGATGAATGCCGGGGCCTATGTCGGAGAAATCCGGCAGGTGGCGGTATCAGCCGATCTGCTCTTTCCGGACGGAACGGTGCGCACCATTGACGGCGATGATATGGAATTCGGCTATCGGACCAGCCTCCTGAAGCGTGTTCCGGCCGCGGCACTGTCCGGCGTATTCCGGCTGACACCGGGAAACCGGGATGAGATTGCGGCAAAAATGAATGAACTGGCAGAAAGGCGCAGAGAAAAACAGCCGCTGGAATATGCCAGCGCGGGAAGCACCTTCAAAAGACCGGATGGCTATTTTGCCGGAAAGCTGATTGCGGACGCCGGTCTCCGCGGATTCCGGATCGGAGATGCACAGATCTCCGAAAAACACTGTGGTTTTGTCGTCAACCGCGGCAATGCAACGGCGGCAGAGATCCGTACCCTCATCGAAACGGTGCAGAAAAAGGTGGCTGCCGACAGCGGGGTCCGTCTGGAACGGGAAGTGATCTATATCGGAGAATTCTGAGGCGGATGCCGTCAGGGAGAAAGCAATGAGAATTGTAGTTGTTACGGGAATGAGCGGCAGCGGAAAGAATACGGCCATCAAGATTCTGGAAGATCAGGGCTATTACTGCGTGGACAATCTTCCGGTGCGCCTGATCGACAAATTTATGGATCTCCTCTTTGCGCCCGGCAGTGAGATTTCCAAGGTATGCATCGGCCTGGACGTCCGTTCGGATGCCTCTTTTGAGTATGTTGTCAGTGTGCTCGGCAAGCTGAAGGAAAAGGGATATCATTACGAGATCCTCTTTATGGATGCCAGCGACGAGACGCTGATCAAACGGTATAAAGAGTCCAGACGCTCCCATCCGCTGGAACCGGACGGAAGAGTTGAGGACGGCATTGAAAAGGAACGGCGTATCCTTGCGGAGATCAAGGCACGCGCCGATTATGTGATCGATACATCGCACCTCCTGACAAGAGAACTGAAGGAAGAACTAATCAAGATCTTTCAGGAAAACCGGAATTACAATTCTCTTTTTGTGTCCATCCTTTCCTTCGGATTCAAATACGGAATTCCGACGGATGCCGATCTGGTCTTCGATGTCCGGTTCCTTCCGAACCCGTTCTATATCGATGAGATGAAGCATCTGACCGGAAATGACAAACTGGTCCATGATTACGTCATGTCCTTTCCGCAGACCGGCGAATTCATGAAAAAGCTGACGGATCTGCTTACGTATCTGATCCCTTACTACGTAAAGGAAGGGAAGAACCAGCTGGTCATTGCCATCGGCTGCACCGGCGGGCAGCACCGGAGCGTTACGATTGCCAATGAACTGTACCAGGCGCTGAACAATAAAGGCGATTACGGACTGAAGCTCTTCCACAGGGACGTTGACAGCCGCAGGCAGTAAGGAGGCGCCGGCATTGTCATTTTCTTCGGATGTCAAAAAAGAACTGGCCGGGATCATTCCTCCGGCAAGGCACTGCCGGATCGCAGAACTGGCCGCCATCTTCTCCTGCATCGGCAGACTGTCGGCTGATACCGGAACTGACGGAAAGAAGTTTTACCTTGCGGAGGTGAAGGGCGAGAACGCCGCGGCTGTCAGAAAATACTTTACATTGCTTCGAAAAACAACTAATATCAAAAACAGGCTTCCGGAAACGGAAGAGGAAATATCCGCGGGAAACGGCCCTTTTTCCATATCGTTGCGTACGCGTGAAGAGCTGTCCGTCCTGACCATGCTGAAGCTGGTCGGCGATGATGGCGCAGTCCGCAGCACGGAAGGCAGTGTTTCCCCGATCCTTTTAAAAAATGACTGCTGCCGCAGGGCTTATCTGCGGGGAATGTTTCTCTGCATCGGTTCCATGAGCGATCCGGGCAGGGAATACCATCTGGAATATGTTTGCACGGCAGAGGAACAGGCTGAGCAGATCCGGCTGATCCTGCAGGAAGAGAGCATTGCAGCCCGGATCGTGCGCCGGCGCAAATATCTGGTGGTATATGTGAAAGACTCCGCGGCGATCATCGATGTACTGAATCTGATGGGCGCGGATGTGAGTCTGATGAATATGGAAAATTCCCGGATCCTGAAGGAAATCGCTAATTCCGTCAACCGCAGGGTCAACTGCGAAACATCCAACCTGCTGAAGACGGTCACCGCTTCCGGAAAACAGGCCGATGATATCCGCTACATCCGCAGCCATGGGGGGCTCGGACAGCTGCCTGAAAATGTGAGGCAGACAGCGGAACTGAGGCTGCTGCATGAGGACAGTTCCCTGAAGGAACTGGGAGAGATCTCGGATCCGCCTGTCGGAAGATCCGGCATCAATCACCGTCTGCGTAAGATTTCAGAGATTGCGGAGGAACTGAGAAAGAAATCAGCCCTTTAATAATATGGGACGTGTATCGGGGGATTACGGACCGTCGTTGTTACAGGGAGGAGACTATTATGATCAGTAAATCGATGACAGTGGAACTGCCCAATGGGCTGGATGCAAGGCCGGCTGCGGAACTGGTACAGGTCGCCAGCCGCTATGACTGCCGGATCCACATCGAAGTGGATACCAAAAAGGTGAATGCAAAGAGCATCATGGGCGTTATGACGCTGGACCTTAACAATGGCCAGGCGCTGACCGTATGCGCTGACGGCCTGGAGGAAAAGGAAGCTATCAGCGGGATCGAGGATTTCCTCAGAGGTAATAAGAAGGCAGACTGAATTCTGCTGCGGCAGCTTCCGGCTGCCGGCCATGAAACGGATTGCAGCTCTCCGTCTGCCGAAGAACACAGACGGGGAGCGCTTTGTTTAACTGGAATGACCATTTTCCGGGAGAAGCAGAAAGATGGCGAAAAAACTTTATTTTCTGTTCAACCCGGTTGCGGGAAGAGGACAGATCCGAACTTCTCTGGCGGATGTCGTGGAAATCTTCACCCGGGCCGGATATGAAACGACTGTTCGGTCAACGGAAAGCAGAGGCGCGGCGGAAAAACTGGCCAGAGAGTTTGACGCGGACCGCTACGACTATTTTGTCTGCAGCGGCGGAGACGGAACGCTGGACGAAGCGGTCACCGGGATCATGCAGCGCGGGGATGCGGAGAAACCGGTAACGGTAGGCTATATTCCCGCCGGATCCACCAATGACTTCGGCGCGAGCCTGGGCATCTCAATCGATATGAAGAGCGCGGCGGAAACGATCGTGCACGGACATACGGAGAGGTGCGACATCGGGAAATTCAATGCGGAAGCCTATTTCGTATATGTTGCCGCTTTCGGACTTTTTACGGAGGTCTCCTACAGTACGCCGCAGGATCAGAAAAATCTGCTGGGCCATTCAGCCTATATCCTGCAGGCCATGCGGGAGCTGAGCCGTTTCGACAAAATCAGGCCTTACCATATCCGCGTGACGACCGACAGAGGGGTATTTGAAAATGACTATGCCGTGGGCATGATCACCAATTCCCGATCGGTCGGCGGCTTTGAAGGAATTACCGGAAAACACGTGGATCTGAGCGACGGCCTGTTTGAAGTGACACTGATCCGGATGCCGAAAAATCCGGTCGAACTGAACGGTATCATCACCAATCTGCTTGCTTCCGATCTCCACAATGAATATATGGACCATGTCAAGACGTCCCGGCTGATCGTTGAATCAGAGGAATCCATCAGCTGGACGCGGGACGGAGAATATGGAGGAGATCATACACGCGTAGAACTGGAGAACCTGAAACAGGTCCTGCGGATCCGGACGCCGAATCCCCGGAAGGATGCGAAGATCCCGGAGGGCAGGCGGTAAAGCCGAGGGACCGGAGAAGATGGAGAGAGGCGCCGTTATCATGCGCCGTCAGTGCACAGATCTCCCCGAAATCCAGCTGCCGGAAACCATAATCCACGATGGCAGTGCAGGCTTCCCGGGCAAAGCCGCAGCGCCGGTACGGCAGGGCGGTCAGATAACCGAGCTGCGGCAGACCGGCACAGGCCGGTCCGGGGGAAACAGCATCCTGTTCCGACAGAAAACTGAAACCCGCACAGCCGATGACCGTTCCGCTTTCCTGCAGGCAGAGAGCCCAGCAGCCGAAGCCGTAGAACCGGTAATAGCGGTCAATATAGGACTGCAGTCTTGCATCCGCGACTGCAGCACTGCCGAAGACCGGCCCCAGAAAACGGGCGGCTTCGCGGTCCCGGCAAAGGGAGGTCAGGACATTTCCCTCTCCCCCGCCGAATTCGCGGATGGTCAGGCGTTCTGTTTTCAGAATTGTCCACGGGATGCCCGCTTCGCGGCAGTAGATCCGTTCAAAATCGTAGTCCCATACTTCAGCGGGATCCTCGATCACATAGGCGGCGGCAGAAAGATCTTCGGCAGTATTCTGCGCATGCCGCCAGCCGGCACAGCAGAGACCGTTTCGCTGCAGCTGGCGCAGGATCGCGGCACTGTCCGTCAGATACAGTGTCCCGTCCGCAGTTTTTCCGCGGGTTCCCGCGGAACGGTTCCGGCAGCATTCCGGCGCAGCCGGCAGACCGGCTGCCCGGCTGATATCCGTGGCAAACCCGTCTTCTTCCATGGACCGGCAGGCAGAGCGGACTTCTTCTTCGGTATTGTATTGCGGATCCGGAACAAAAATGATTTTTTGCAGCATGAATTTATTATAGCGCGCGGCGGATATACGGAACAGCCGGGCGGCAGAAAGGGAAAGGACAATATGGCAGAGAATCTGAAAGTAACCATTACCATGAAAGACGGAGGCATCATGAAGGGAGAGCTTTACCCTGATACGGCGCCGGTAACCGTGGAAAACTTCAAAAAACTGGCGGACAGTAAATTCTATGACGGATTGATTTTTCACCGTGTCATCAGAGGATTCATGATCCAGGGCGGCGATCCGAAGGGAACCGGCACGGGCGGTCCCGGATGGACCATCAAGGGGGAGTTTTCACAGAACGGCGTGAAGAATGACCTGAAACATGAGAAAGGCGTTCTGTCTATGGCACGTACGCAGGATCCTGACTCTGCCGGTTCCCAGTTCTTTATCATGCATGAGGCGGCACCCTTTCTGGACGGAGCTTATGCTGCCTTTGGAAGAATCACCGAGGGACTGGATGTTCTCGACAGGATCGCGGAAACGCAGACTGACCGGAGTGACAGACCATACGAAGACCAGGTGATCGCATCCATCTGTGTGGAGTAACTGCGGCAGTACAGGGCGCCGGGGCCGGCAGTACTGACAGCCCTGTATATATCAGGGAGGCTTATCGTTCATATTTCATTCATATTTTATTTAATAAAACTTCAATTCACCCTCAAACTTTGGTCACGTTTCATTTTTATAATGAATTTGTAAGATGAAACGAGGAAAGAGCAGACAAGCCATTACCAGAGTTTCGGAATACTGATAACTTTTTCATAATATTGCCGGGTACCGCAGGGTGCCCGGCATCCTCCCTTTTTAGGGGGATTTTTTTTATGTAAGCAGAGACAGACCGGGATACGGACAGCACGCGGAAGGCCTGTTTTTTTATGCTGTTTTTCCGGACAGGGAGATCCCGGCAGGCAGAACCCGGCCGGTGCCCTTAGAGGAACAGACAGACCAGCGGTATCGTTACGATGCAGATAAAGGTGGAAAGTACGATTCCCTGGGAGAGCTCGTCGTCTTTCAGTCCCATCTCCTTGGAAAGCAGAAGCGGCATGTTGCCGGCCGGAAGCGAAACCATGATGGCCATGGTCCCGAGCAGCAGCGGATCCGTCACAAAACGGCGCAGCAGGAGCAGGATGGCGAGCGGCAGAAGCAGCATGCGTATTGCCAGGAACAGATACATCCGCCGGCTGCTGAGCAGCTTCTTCAATGGAATGGCGGCAACCGAACCGCCCAGAACGATCATGGACAGAAATACGGTGGCATTGCCGGTATAGGAAATGACATCGGCGGCCACGGCGGGGACCGGCGGATCCGTCAGATAGATCGCGACCGTGAGACCCGCGGAAATGGTTCCGACATTGAGGATCCGCAGCAGGCCGGCCGCGGAAGATCTGCGCCTTCCGGCGCGGCTGCCTTTATTTCCATGGGGAGACCCCTGCGGATTGACTGAATGAACCTCGGAAGCATTTTGCCCCGAGGCTGCGGACGGCGCGTCAGCACTGATTCTCTTTGCCTTCTCCAGGATCGATGTGCCGTAGGTATAGACCAGAATGTTAAACAGCAGGCAGTTGATGGCAACATAGATCAGGGACTGGCTGCCCAGTACGGCGGAACAGACCGGAAAGCCGATAAATCCGATGTTGCCGTAGACGGTCAGCATCTGGTATACATAGCGGCCGCTGCGGGGAACACGGAGCAGCAGCGGGATCAGATAGGAAAACAGGATCAGGACCGCATAGACCAGGGCGGCGGTGCCGAAGGCAGCAAGAAAGGAAGAAACGGGAAGCCGGCCTTTATTTTCAATGGCAGCGTTGAGCAGCATAGCCGGATTGCACAGGTTTACGACCAGAAACGAAATGCCTTTCTCCATCTGCAGGGTGAGGATTCCCTTCCGGAACAGCACATACCCGAAAGAGATCAGGATGAATATGACCAGCATTTCAAGGAAAAGAGAGAGTGAATTCAAAGCGGCCTCCGTAAGCATCCGGCGTATACCGGCACATCATCCCGCCGGAGAATACGGCGTACGGCATCGCGGACGGTATGCGGCTGTATGGTTGTTATACAATCTGTTATAATAAGTCAAATGTATATGACGGCACCGGGCGTAAAACAGCCCGGCCGCACAGCGACTCTACTTAATGTAGTTGATTTCCATTTGAAATGCAATTGAGGAAAAGGAATGAGCAGAAAAGCACATCAGATCATGGAATTCCGGTATTATGACATTCCGCAGAAAGAACCGGTCATGGCGCTTCTCGGCGATCCCTGGGTCCGTGTGTACGGCGAGGGCATTTTTTTTCTGCATTTTCACAACCTGATGGAGATCGGACTCTGCCACGAGGGATACGGCATTCTTACGCTGGATGACAAAGACCGTCCTTATGAACCCGGCATGGTCAGCGTGATTCCGCGCAATTTTCCGCATACCACCAACAGCGAGGCAGGCAAGACCAGCTTCTGGGAATATCTTTTTCTTGATCCGGTGAGTCTGGTCCATCAGCTGTATCCGGAAAACGACTATTACTGCAGCCGTCTGCTGAGCCTGATCAATGCCCGGCCGATCTTCGGCAGCAGGGAAGAATACCCGCAGATCGCCGAGATGGCATGGGAAATCATGGAGGAAATGCGGAAACAGGACCGGTTTTATGTTGAAGCCGCAAGAGGCCTGACAAATGCGCTGCTGTTTGAGATCGCACGGATAAATGGGCTGGAAGCGGAAGAGAACGGAAAGGAAACGGGAGAATTTGAGGGCAGGAAAGACGGTATTTCCGCCATATCCCATGCTCTCGATTATGTGAGTCAGCATTTCCGGGATCCGATCCGTATCGAGGATCTTGCAGAGGAATGCGCCATGAGCGAGACACATTTCCGCCGTCTGTTCATGGAAAGCATGAATATGAACCCGGTTGACTATATCAATATGGTACGCATCCAGAGAGCATGCGAGCTCATGAAGAAGTCCAATGACTCCATTGCGGATATCGCCATGAACTGCGGATTTCAGACACCGTCGACCTTCCACCGCAATTTCAAGCAGTTTATCGGGATTACGCCATACCAGTGGAAAAAAGATCCGAAGAATTATGAGAGTAAATTGCTGAAATTTCACATTTCTGCCGAAAAAGGCTGGTAACTGAAAAAAGGCCCTGCAGGCGGGGTTTCCGGCACGGACGGGAACTCCGCCTGTTATTTTTTTGTCAAAAAACAGCAGTGAATGGTCGAATTTGCAATTTTTTGTCACGAATATAAATACAATCCTGAAAATGCCGTTGTTATAATTACCATGAAGCAAGGGAGAAACCGTAAAAAATAAGTGCATATTGCATAAGTGCAAATAGCACAGGCGAAAACGGTTTCGTGATTATTCACATTATTCATGGGAGGAACGTATGAACAGAAAACTGATTTCACTGGTTCTGACGGGAGCTACCGCATTTTCACTGGTCGCATGCGGCAGCACTGGAGCATCCACAGACACAGGAGCTGCAGCATCTTCCGCAGCACCGGCAGCAGCGACATCCGCTGCAGCGGCAGCTACGTTCGCAGCGGCGGCTGATGCATCGGCAGCAGCTACGAGCGGCCTTGCGGCAGCTGACACGGCAAGCGAAGGCGAACATGAACTGTCCGTTTCCGCATGGGACGCAAACTTCAATATTCCTGCACTGAAAGACGCTGAAGCAGACTATCAGAAAAACGTGGATCCGGACTTCAAACTGAACATCATTGAGGCATCCGCATCTTCTGATATAGAGACTGCCATCACTACGGCTGCTTCCGCAGGCGATTACAGCACACTGCCGGATATCGTCCTGTTCCAGGACCATTATTTCCACAAATATATCACGGACTATCCGGATGCATTCCAGAACGTTGATGATGCCGGAGTCAACTGGGATGATTTCGGAGCTGAAAAGCTTTCCTATTCCACGATCGACGGCAAGCATTACGGATTCCCCGTCGATAACGGCACCGTTATCTTCGCATACAGGACCGATATCCTTCAGCAGTGCGGCTATACGATCGATGACATGAAGGGCATCAGCTGGGACGATTTCGACAAGATCGGCAAGGAAGTCTATGCTAAGACCGGCAAGTACCTGCTGTCCATGGATGGCAACGGCAACGACCTCATCTATATGATGCTGCAGGCAGAAGGCGAGTCCCAGTTCAAGGACGGCAAGCCGTACATCACCCAGAATCCGAAGCTGGTTCAGGTTGTTGAGAAGATCGTACAGCTGCAGAAGGACAACGTACTGTATCTTGCAAATGACTGGTCCGAATATACCGATAAGACCATCATGGGAGACCAGGTCGCGGGCGTCATGAACGGCAACTGGATCATCCCGACCATCGAACAGGTTGCAGCAAACAGCGGAAAATGGGAAATCACCACACTTCCTACACTGGAAGGCAACGGCAAGGAAGGCTATGCTTCCAACGGCGGATCTTCCCTGTACATCACAGCAAACTGCAAGAATGTCGACCTCGCAAAGAAGTTCCTTGCATACACCTTCGGCGGCAGCACGGTCACCTATGACGGAGCACTGAAGGACGGCGGTGTCATTACCTGCTGCATCTCCGCAGGCAAGTCCGATGTTTATCAGCAGGGCGTTGCATACTTCAACAACACTCCTATCTACTCCACCATCGTTGCCATGGGCCAGAACGTTCCGGTCATCGAGCAGAGCGATTATCACTATGACTGCCGTACCCAGATGGCAGCAGCCGTACAGAACATCATAAGCGGTGCTGACGAGAAGCAGGCACTGCAGGATGCGGAAGACCAGCTGAACTTCACAATGGGCAACTGATCTGAAGCTCATTAACAGACAGAAGTAATGAGCGGGGAATCGGTTCATCCGGTTCCCCGTTTGTTCTTAAAAATGAAGGAGGTTCTCTGTTGAAATCCAAAAAGAGCATGACCGTGACAGCAAAACAGCGCGCAGCAGGATGGCTCTATCTGACGCCGGCTACCGTTTTGATCGCAATCATGAGTTTCTATCCCATGATTGAGGCGTTCATCATGTCGATGAAGACAGGATCCAGCGCCCATATGAAATGGCAGAGTCCGCTATTCCAGAACTATCTCCGGATGTGGCATGACAAGCTGTTTCTGCGTTCCCTGGGGAATACATTCCTCTATCTGATCGTCGAAGTTCCGATCATGCTGGTGCTGGCTATTCTGCTGGCACAGCTGCTGAACAACAAAGACCTCAAATTCAAAGGATTTTTCCGCACATGCGTCTTCCTTCCCTGTGCGACGTCACTGGTATCCTATTCCCTGATCTTCAAATCGCTGTTTGCCACGACCGGCCTGATCAACTCCATTCTGGTAGGACTGGGCATCTTCCAGAGCAACTATAATTTCCTGGGGACGCCGAGCAGCGCCAGGGCGATCATTATCATCGCACTGATCTGGAGATGGACAGGCTACAATATGGTGTTCTATCTTGCCGGTCTTCAGAATATCGAGTATTCGGTCTATGAAGCAGCCAAGATCGACGGAGCGAACGGATGGCATACCTTCTGGAGCATCACTGTTCCGCTGCTGAAACCGACCATCGTTATGACTGTGATCATGTCGATCAACGGCACGCTGCAGCTGTTTGATGAATCCGTGAACCTGACTGCCGGCGGACCGGCCAATTCCACGATCACCATGTCCCACTATATTTACAACAGTTCCTTCGGACAGGGGGTCGCGAACTTCGGATATGCTTCGGCACTGTCGTTCATAATCTTCATCATGGTTGCCATTCTTGCAGCGATCAATATGAAAGTGGGTGATACTCGTGACTAAGAAAAAGAATAAATCTTCGATTCAGCGCAGACTGATTCCTACTTATATATTTCTTATTATCGTATCGTTTATTTCGGGCTTCCCTCTGTACTGGATGATCACGGCAGCTACCAACAATACGGTCGATATCGCCCGCGGCAAGATCACCTT
>Ga0070399_1003802_pt1 | contig 13030 bp, 10 predicted proteins | sample BioMet4_FD_61217 | JGI IMG/M metagenome (GOLD analysis project Ga0070399, IMG submission 61217) | Microbial communities from bioreactor (seeded with sewage sludge) at LBNL, California, USA - Biofuel metagenome 4 (version 1) | ecosystem: Engineered > Bioreactor > Anaerobic > Unclassified ... | reverse complement strand
TTTATTCCCCGCCGTCCGGCGGAAATGTTCTTTACTCCAGACCGGAATCGCGTCCATCCCCCGACCGTAACGTTCGCCCCACTGTCGATGCGCCTGCAACAACTTTTCCGGATCGGTGGCAAAATAGTTGAGACAAAAAACCCGATAGAGTTCGTAGCGGCTTTCCGCCGGAGCCAATTCCGCCGCCCGGGCAAAAGCGTCCGCCGCCTCCTCCGCCTGTCCGGAGTGCAACAGCATCCGGCCCAGTTTGCCATAGAACACCGGCGAATCGGGATGTCGGATCAGGCCGTCGCGACAACACGCCACGGCGTCGGCAAACCGGAATTCCCGTTCCAGCAACAACGCGAGATTGTTGATGGCAGCTTCGCAACCCGGCGCCAGTTCCAGCGCCAGTTCATAACAGCGGCGGGCTGCGGTTTCATCGCCCGCCGTCTCGTAACGCCATGCTGCCGCACACTGAGCAGCCGCTTCCGATTCCGAATTCATCGCCGCGTTCCATCCATCGTTGTCATGATCTCTGAATAAAATATCGTCCGGTCCGATTGATTAAAATCCGCCGTCCGCCGATTTTCCCGATTTTTTCTTTGTGCATGCCAACGCGGCAAGCGAATGTTCGCGGTCGCCGGGGCCCAACGCTTTTCCCCTTCGGTCGCGCGAAACAATCCTCCGGTTATTTACGAAATGGCCCGATTTTGCATGGAGTAACGACTTGAAAAAGTCAATTAGATGTGTAAGTTCATGCAAATAGGTTATCCTGATACATAATACCGGAGAAAAGCCGTGACTGAAAGTACTGATTACATCCTGGAACTGCTTACTGAATACGGCATGGTCACGGAAGACCAGATTCAGGAAGGATGGAAGAAAGTCAATGATTCCAACGGAAAACTGGATATCGTCGACGCGCTGAAAGAACTCGGTTATGTGGACAAAAATCAACTGATGGCCATGCTGGCCCAACAGTACGGATTGGAAACTCTCGACCTCGGCAATTACCGCATTCCCGAAGAACTGATCAAAGAAGTCCCGGCGGAAGTGGCAACCCAATACAACATTATTCCGGTTATGAAAAATAATGACGTATTGACCATCGCCATGAGCAATCCCGCCTCCATCGATATTCTCGACTCGTTGCGCTATCTGCTGAAATGCGACGTCGATGCCGTCATTTCGCCGGAAGAACAAATCACCAAACTGGTCGCCCGCTATTACGGCTCGCTGGAAAATTCGGTGGATTCGCTGGTGGAAGAAATCAGCGACGGCGTCGATGCCGTGGAAGCCCAGATTGCCGGCGCCGTCGGCACTCCCGATTCGCTGGAAGACGACGACACCCCGATTATCAAACTCGTGACCCTGCTGCTGGTCGAAGCCTATCACATGAAGGCCAGCGATATTCATCTCGAACCGATGGAAAAACGCTATCGGGTCCGGTACCGGGTCGACGGCGTGCTCCGCGAAGTGGAAAGTCCCCCGAAATATTTGCAGGCCAACCTGACTTCCCGCTTGAAGATCATGGCAAAACTGGATATTTCCGAAAAACGAGTTCCGCAAGACGGCCGTATCCAGCTGAAGATCGAAGGAAAAGACATCGACCTCCGCGTTTCCTCGGTACCGACCATCCATGGCGAAAGTATCGTCATGCGTATTCTGGATAAATCCAGTATTCAATTGGAAATTCCGCATCTGGGATTCTATTCCGACGACCAGGAAAAAATCAACAAGATCATCAACCTTCCGGACGGCATCTTCCTGGTGACCGGCCCGACCGGGTCCGGCAAAACGACTTCGCTCTATGCCTTTTTGAACAGCATCAATACGCCGAACCGGAAAATCATCACGGTCGAAGACCCGATCGAATACCAGTTGACCGGGATCAATCAGGTTCAGGCGGACAAACAGGTCGGGTTGACGTTCGCCATGGCGCTGCGCGCCATGCTGCGTCAGGCGCCGAACATCATCATGGTCGGGGAAATCCGCGAACTGGAAACCGCCTCCATCGCCGTCAACGCCTCCCTGACGGGGCATCTGGTGTTCAGTACGCTGCACACCAACGACGCCCCCAGCGCCGTAACCCGACTGGTGGATATGGGCGTCAAACCGTTCATGATCGCCTCGTCGGTCCGCGCCATCATGGCGCAACGGCTGCTGCGCCGAATCTGCAAAAACTGCGCCGTGCCCCATGAACCGACGCCAACCGAAATCAAAGCCCTCGGCATCGATGAGGAAACCTTGAAAGCATCTCAGTTCATGGTCGGGAAAGGGTGTTCGCTGTGCAACGGCTCCGGCTATAAAGGCCGAGTCGGCGTCTATGAAATTTTTATGGTCTCTCCAACCATCCGCGACTTGATCTTTGCCAACTCGACCACCGCCGTCATCCGCGACGCCGCCCGCCGTGAAGGAATGCGGACGTTGCGCGAAGATGCTTTGCGTCATGCCGCCGACGGTACCTCAACTCTGGATGAAGTCATTCGCGTGACCATGGCCAATGAAGATATGGAGGAAAATTTCTAAGATGAGGACCGGAGTGAAATCAACCATGGCAGCTAATCTTTAACCGGGGGCTTCGGAACATGTTGGATGCGGAAAATCAAACCCTGAAAGATATCCTCCTGGCGGAAAATATCTGTACGGAAAAACAGCTCGTCGAAATTGAAGAAGAACATGAGCGCAGCGGGAAACCGTTTCAGGAAGTGCTGGTCGACTTCGAAATCATTTCCGAAGACGGCCTGCTGAAATTGATCGCCACCAACCTCGGCAGCGAAGTCGTCGACCTGCGGGAAACCACCCCGCCGCCGGAAGTTATCAAAATGGTCGCCCCGGAAACGGCGCGAAATTATGGCGTCATTCCGATTGCCTTCGACGGTACGACCATTACCGTATGTCCCCGCAATCCGTTGAATTACCAGATCGCCGACGACCTGCGGTTCGCGCTGGGCCACGACATTATCGTGGCGGTAGCCAAAAGTAATCTGGTCGATGAAGCGCTGGATCACTTTTATCCGGAAAGCTCCGGGTCGGTCCATGACGTAATCGAAGAAATGAAGGCCGCGCATCAGGATGACGAAGGTAAAGAAGGAACCTCCGACGAAGATATCCTCGACGCCGCCAATGAAGCCCCGATCGTCAAATTCGTCGATATCATTCTCAAGCAGGCCGTTCGCGACAAGGCCAGCGATATTCACTTCGAACCATTCGAACGGGAATTCAAGATCCGCTACCGCGTCGACGGCGCGTTGTACGAAATGGCGCCGCCGCCGAAAAACCTGGCCATCCCGGTGATCAGCCGCGTCAAAATCATGAGCGGACTGAATATTTCGGAACGCCGGAAACCGCAGGACGGCCGTATTCAGATGAAAGTCGGCGGCAAACCGATCGACTTGCGCGTTTCCTGTCTGCCGACCGCTTACGGCGAATCCGTGGTGTTGCGAATCCTCGACCGGTCAGTGGTCAACCTCGACCTCGAAGCCCTCGGCATTCCGTCGGACATTCTGGAACAGGTCCGGGAACTGATCAACCTGCCAAACGGCATTCTGCTGGTCACCGGCCCGACCGGGTCCGGCAAAACCACCACGCTCTATTCCTGTCTGAAGGAAGTCAATCATGTGGAAGACAAAATTCTGACCTCCGAAGACCCGGTGGAATACGATATCGAAGGCATTATTCAGGTGCCGATCAACGAAGCCGTCGGCATGACTTTCGCCAAAGCGCTGAAAGCCTTCCTGCGGCAGGACCCCGACCGTATCATGCTGGGGGAAATCCGCGACTTGGAAACCGCGCAGATGGCCATTCAGGCATCGCTGACCGGACACTTTGTGTTCTCCACCCTGCATACCAACGACGCGCCGGGAACGATCACCCGCCTGGTCGACATGGGCGTGGAACCGTTTTTGATCACGTCTTCCCTGGTCGGGGTGTTGAATCAGCGGCTGATCCGCCGGATTTGTCCCAACTGCAAGACGCCTTTCGATCCGACCGACGAAGATTTGAACACGCTGGGGATCGAACGGGAAATGATCGGAGACCGAAAATTCTATTACGGCAAAGGATGTCCGTTGTGCAATGATACCGGGTATAAAGGCCGGAAAGCCATCTGCGAATTGATGCCCCTGTCGCCCCCGCTGGTAATGATGATCGAAGCGAACGAACCGGCCGCCTCGGTAAAACAGAAAGCCATTGAACTGGGGATGAGGACAATTCGCGAAGACGGTATTAACGCGGTTCTCAACGGCGAAACCACGATCGAAGAAGTCGTTCGTTACACCGAAAAATAAAAAATTAATATAGGCAAGGAGGTTGCTATGGCAGTAGAAATGAGTGACTTGCTGCAGCTGGTAGTGGATGAAGGCGTCAGCGACTTGCATATTGAAGTAGGAGCACCGCCGATGGTCCGCATCCACGGCGGGATGACCCCGTTGGATTTGCCGCCGCTGACCCCGGAAGACACGGAACGGCTGGTCAAGTCCATCGCCTCCGAAGTCAATGTGCAGCAAATTTCGGAAGTCGGCTCCACCGACTTCGGGTTCAGTTTTAGTGACAAGGCCCGATTCCGTGTCAGCGCATTTAAACAAAAGGGGTTCTTCGGCACGGTCTTGCGGCAGATTCCCAATAAACTGTTGACGCTGGAACAGATCGGCTTGCCGCCGTCGACCAAAAACCTGCTTTATCGTCCCCGCGGTATGATTCTGGTGACCGGCCCGACCGGGTCCGGGAAAAGTACCACGCTGGCATCGATGCTCGACATCATCAACTCGGAACGCGACTGCCATATCATCACCGTGGAAGACCCGATCGAATTTTATCACAACCATAAACGCAGTATGGTCATTCAGCGCGAAATCGGCACCGATACCCCGTCGTTCAAGGAAGCACTGCGCCGAGCCTTGCGTCAGGACCCGGACGTGATTCTGGTGGGGGAAATGCGCGACTTGGAAACCATCGAAGCCGCCGTGACCGCGGCCGAAACCGGGCACCTGGTGTTCGCCACGTTGCACACCACCGGGGCCGCCCGTACCGTCGACCGTATCGTCGACGCCTTCCCGACCAACCAGCAGGAACAAGTGCGGACGCAGTTGGCCGCTTCGCTGGTGGCGGTAATTTCCCAAGTACTGCTGCCGCGCTGCGACAAACCCGGACGAGTGGCCGCGTTCGAAGTCATGATCGCCACCCCGTCCATTCAGGCGCTGATTCGGGAAAATAAAACCTACCGAATCACCTCGGAATTGCAGACCGGGGCGAAGTTCGGGATGAATACGCTTGACTCCCATCTGCTGGAATTGTATAATAACAAAATTATTTCTTATAAAGAGTTAATTACCACCGCTCAGGACGCGGAAAGCATCAAACAGAAACTGCAATCCTAATCCGAGTGCGGCTGACGCCGGGGAGGTAAATAAAAAATGCCGATGTTCCAGTACACTGCGATGGACTCCGAGGGCAAGGAAAAGAAAGGCAAGATTGAAGCCTCTTCGCCCGACGATGCGACGAAACAGCTCAATGCGCAACATATGGTCCCGACGGAGATCAAAATGGTCGGGCGCGAAAAGAAGGCCGGCGGCGACGCCGACAAAACCAAAAAGAAGAAAAGCGGCGGCGGTTTCAATCTTAACCTCAACTTCGGTCCGGTGGTCATCAAAACCAAAGACCTGACCGTCGTTACCCGCCAGTTGGCAATTCTGCTGGCGGCCGGGTTGCCGTTGATCCGTTCTCTGCGAACGCTGGAAAAGCAGGCCAAAAATCCGGCCGTCAAACAGACGCTGGGGTCCACTGCGACTTCGGTAGAAAGTGGTTCCACGTTCTCGGAAGCGCTGGCTCAGCACCCGAAGTCCTTCGACAAACTCTACCTGAACATGGTCAAAGCCGGGGAAGCGGCCGGTGCCATGGAAAAGATTCTCGACCGGTTGGCCATGTTCATGGAAAAAGCCGCCCGGATTACCGGCAAAGTCAAATCCGCCATGATCTATCCGTGCGTGGTGTTGACCATCGCGATGGGGATTACCATGGGCTTGATGATTTTCATCGTGCCGAAATTCCAGAAGATCTTCGTGGAACTGCTGGAAGGCGAACCCCTGCCCGGTATCACCCAGTTTGTGATGAGCGTGTCGGAAGTGCTGCAAAATCAGTTTCTAGTCCTTCTCGGCGCCCTGTTCGGTCTGTTTGTCGCCGCCAAGTTGTTCGCCCGAACCGAATTCGGCCGCAACTTTCTCGACTGGGGCAAATATAACGCTCCGCTGTTCGGGCCGATCGTGTCCAAGTCATGTATTTCCCGCTTCTCCCGCACGCTGGGGACGCTGATGGGTTCCGGGGTGCCGGTACTCAATGCGCTGAACATTGTGAAGGAAACGTCGGGTAATGAAGTCGTCGCCCGGGCGGTTCAGAAAATTCATGACGCGGTAAAGGAAGGGGAAGGCATGGCCGGGCCGCTGGGCGCCACCAAGATTTTCCCGGAAATGGTCGTCAGCATGGTCGAAGTCGGCGAAGAAACCGGTAAATTGCCGGAAATGCTGGAAAAGATCGCCGACACCTATGAAGAAGAAGTGGATAACGCCGTCAGCGCGTTGACGTCCCTGATCGAACCGATTATGATTATCTTCCTGGCCGTGATCGTCGGGACCATCGTTATCGCCTTGTTCATGCCGCTGATTAAGATCATCGAAAAACTCGGGGGCTGACCCCGGAAAAAATTCCGCTCCGAAGGTTCAACCTTCGGAGCGATGTTTTTTTCGAGATCGAGATAAAAAAACAAGGGTTAAGACGTTATTATGGATCATGCCGATAATTTTTATGCGGTAGTCATGGCCGGCGGCAAAGGGGAACGGTTCTGGCCGCAGAGCCGACAATCTCACCCCAAGCAGTTGTTGCGTCTGATCGGCAATTTGACGTTGATCGAACAGACGGTCGAACGTTTCGACGGGGTTTTGAAGCCGGAAAACATCATTATCATCACCAACCGCGATTACGTCGCCCCCATGCAGTCGTTACTTCCGAAGCTACCGCCGGAAAATATTGTCGGCGAACCCGTCGGACGCGATACCGGGCCCTGTATCGCGTTGGCGGCTGCGTTGGTGAAAGCCAAAGCCCGACGCGACGATGCGGTCATGGTCATGTTGCCCTCTGACCACGTCATCCGGGACACCGTCTCCCTGCTGGATGTGATCGAAGACAGCGCCGCCGTTGCCGCCGACGATAAGATCGTTACGATCGGCATCAATCCGACGTTTCCCAGTACCGGTTACGGTTATATTCAGTGCGGAGAACAGATCGCCGGACCGTCGCCCCGGACCCGCTTCTTCCAAAGTCTGGGCTTCAAGGAAAAACCGGATGCGGAAACGGCGGAAAAATTTATTCAATCGCAAAATTACCGCTGGAACAGCGGCATGTTCATTTGGTCATACCGGAGTATTTACGCCGCTTTCCGACAATATGCGCCGCCCCTGGCGGATCTTACCGACGTGCTTTATCAGGCGGTAGTCGCCGGAAAGCTGGACGGCGAACTGATGTCGGCCTACGAAAAATCGCCGCGAATTTCCATCGATTATGCCGTCATGGAAAAAGTGAAGAACGCCATCGTGGCCGAATGCCGTTTCGACTGGGACGATGTAGGCAGTTGGACGGCGTTGCGCAATCAGATTCGTCCGGAAGCCAATAACAATATCGTCCGCGGCCTTCATGAAGGCATTGGCACCGACGACTGCATTATCGTCGGCGACGCCAAACATTTGATTGCCACGGTGGACGTGCACGATTTGATTATTGTCCATACCGATGACGCCACCCTCGTCTGCAACGTCCGCTCCGCCCAGAAGATTAAGGAACTGGTCCAGTTGCTCGGCAAAAAACCGGAACTGAACAAGTTCATGTAAGGGTAAAGGACGGTCGGGCGTGACGAGCACAGCAGATTCGGTGATTCTGGTCAACATCGGGAATACCCATACCCAGATCGTTCAGGCGAATGCCGGAAAATTGGGCATGATCGAACGGATTTCGACTTCCGAATTGACGGCGGAAATTTTCCCGGAATCATTGCCCCTGGCAGTGGCATCGGTCGCCCCGGCGGCAACGGCGCGACTCCGCCATCGACCAATTTTCGAAGTCAACGCCCAAGTTGTCCCCCGGCTTGACTGGCATCGGGTCGATACGGCAACCCTCGGCGCCGACCGGATTGCCAATGCCGTAATGTTGGCCGCCTCAAGTCCCTTGCCGGGGTTATGCGTCGACTGCGGTACCGCCATTACCGTGGAAACGGTGATTGACGGGGTATTTCAGGGCGGATGTATTGCCCCGGGACGACTGCTGATGCGCCGGGCATTGCACGATTATACGGCGCAATTGCCGATGTTGGACCTGACGCGGAACCTCCCGGAACAGTTGGGTTGTAATACGGTGGACGCCATGACTCAAGGGATCGATCTCGGCGCCATCGGCATCGTCCGGGAGCTGGTGGCGTTGGCCCGGCGACAGTTGGGCGACCGGTTGCGGCTGGTGGCAGTGGGAGGCGACCGTGAATTCTTTCTTCGTCGCCTGCCGGAATTAACCGACGGCGGAGACGATTTTACCTTGCAGGGAATTTTAAAAATCTGGGAAATGAATCATGCGAGTTGAAATTTGCGGAATTAAAACGGTTCAGGATTTACAATGCGCGCTCCAAGCGGGCGCCGATGCGTTGGGCTTTATGGTCGGACAGTTGCACAAGTCACCCGATTTTATTCTGCCCAGCACTGCGGAACGGTTGGCCGGCGAACTGCCGCCGCTGGTGACGCCGATTGTCGTTACCCATCTGTTTGAAGTTTCGGACATTCTCGATTTGATCGCCAAGACCCGCATTCATACGGTTCAACTGCACGGTCGCATGAGCGTGGAAAAAGTCAAACAACTCAGCGACAATATGCCGCCGGATGGCAAAATCATCCTGGCCGCCTATATCGCCCGCGGACAGATGCCGGATATCATTGAATATTATCCCTATATTTCGGCGGTCCTGCTGGATGCCCACAACCGCAGTCCGGAGCTGATTGAAACCGAAGATCACAATGATTTTTTCTGGACCCAGGCCGCCGACTTTGCCGCCCGGTGTCCCAAGCCGATTATTCTTTCCGGCGGCTTGAGTCCCGACAATGCGGACGAAGCCATCCGCACCGTCAAACCCTATGGGGTAGATGCCAACCGGAAACTGAAAACCCAGCCCGGCGGCTGCTGTTCGGCAGACAAATGCGCGGCATTTGTCGCCGCCGCCCGCAATGCCGCCACCTTATAAAGCCCGACCACTCACGCCACGGGCGGCTGGCTGTCGTGACGATACACCATTACACGAATCGGTTCCAGCGTCACCAGGCCGCCGCCGGTAATCATCGGATCGATCACCGGCAGAAACGCGGCAATTTTTTCGTGCGTATCCACCAGTTCGATCACCAGCGGCAATTCATCGGAAAGGCGAAGGATTTTGGCACTGTGGACCCGGCTGGAAGCGCCGTAGCTCATCATACCGCGAGTCACCGTCACCCCGGCCATTCCCTGCTTGCGGGCTTCCTCTACAATCGCCTCATAAAGCGGCTTGCCGTGAATTCGGTCTTCTTCCCCGATAAAAATACGCAACAATTCGGATTCCGCCGGTAATTGCATGATCGTCCTCCCTGGTTGATTCAGATCCATCTACCCAAAAACAGGCCGAGGAAAAACAACGCGATCCCGACCACATTCTGCAAGGAAAGATTGGCCAGCACCAGCAACCATTCCTTATCCGCCAACATCTGACTCGATTCAAAAATAAAGGTGGAAAACGTGGTGTATGCCCCCATAAACCCAGTCAGAATCAGCAACCGCGCCTCGCTGCTGATGACCATCCGTTCCCCGCCCAGCGCCCAGAAAAAGCCGAACAGGAAACATCCCGAAATATTGATGCACATCGTCCCCCACGGAAAACTCGCGCCGGCCCATTGCTGGACCACCCGTCCGACGGCAAACCTGGCCAGCGTTCCGGCGGCGCCGGCCAGGGCCAAACCAACTATTTTCTGCCATAATACCATAAAAGCATTCTTTCCGTAACTTCGTTCAACCATTGAATATAGTCAGTTTTTCCCTTAAAAGCAATGGTTATTTTCACCCCGCCGGATTGCCAAAATCCCAAAACCGCCTTATTTTCTATCATCGGCAATGCAATTTTTTCTTTCGAATACGAAAAGACCGGGAAGCCAAATCATGAACAGGCAGCAGCAGAAACGGGAAAACCATTCGACCGATCATGCGCCATCTTCCCCGGAACCGACCTCAGGGGATGAACAGACCTTTCTGGCCCAACTGCTGCAACAACACGGGCTGTCCGGCATCATCAACCGGGAAACGTTGCAGAAACTGATGGAAAAGATTTTTCAGCTGACCGACATGGCGACGGCGATTCTCGATCTGCAAGGAGAAATTCTGGTGGCCACGGGGTGGCAGAATATTTGCACGCAATTTCATCGGTGCCATCCGCAAACCGCGGCCTTCTGCCGCGAGAGCGACCTCTATCTGGCCCGCCATCTTCGTGCCGGAGAGTATGTTGCGTATCAATGCCGTAATCATCTCTGGGACGTCGTCACCCCGCTCTATGTGGCCGGAGTTCATGCGGGCAATATCTACATCGGACAATTTTTTTACGAGCACGACGAAGTTGAGGAAACAATCTTCGTCGAACAGGCCCGGCAATACGGCTTCGACGAAACCCTTTATCTGGAGGCCATGCGCCGGGTGCCCCGGGTGTCCCGGGAAAAAATCAAGGCGTTGATGAACTATATTGTGGAACTGACCGCCTTTATTTCCCAGTTGAGTTTCACCAATTTGAAATTGGCCAAATCCGTGGACGACTATCGCCAGACGGAAGATCTGCTCCAAAAACAGTATCTTTTTCTGCAACAACTGATCGACACGATTCCCAGTCCGCTGTTTTTCAAGAATGCCGACGGCATCTATGAGGGCTGTAATCGCGCCTATGAAGAACTCCTCGGCTGCGCCAAAGAAAACATCGTCGGCAAGTCCGTTTTCGAACTCTATCCTGCCGACAAAGCACAATTATTCCGCAGCAAGGATGAAGAGTTGTTCACCCATCCCGGCATTCAGACCTACGAAACCAGCATTATCACCCGCAACCATTGTCCGCTGGAAGTGATCTTCAACAAAGCAACCTTTCACCACCCCGACGGTACGCCGGCCGGAATCATCGGCGTCATGAGCGACATTACCCGATTCAAAGAAGCCGAAGACATCATCAAATTCGAACGGCAGCAGTTGCTGTCCATTTTCAGCAGTATCGATGAAATTATTTATATTATCGATCCGGCCTCCTACGAAATTCTTTATGTCAACGATGCCGCGCAGAAAGATTGTCCCTGCAATCCGGTCGGTCAGGTTTGTTATCGCGAACTCTACGGACGGGAAACGCCGTGTTCATTTTGCACCAACGATCTGCTCCGGCAGCGTTCCGGCGAGCCTTATCGCTGGGAACATCACGATCCCACCTCGAATCGCGACTATGCCATTACCGACCGCCTGATTAAATGGCCGGACGGACGCGATGTCCGGTTTGAATTAGCCATCGATATCACGGAAAAAAAGAAAGCCGAAGCCGAACGCAATAAACTGCGTGACGATCACTTCCAGGCCCAGAAGATGGAATCGATCGGCCGTCTGGCCGGCGGCATCGCGCACGATTTCAACAATATGCTGCAAGTCATCCTGGGCTATGCCGATTTCGCGCTGAAGAAAACCGATCCCCGTGCGCCGTTGTACAGCCATTTGGAACAGATCAGGATTGCCGCCCAACACTCTTCCGATCTGACCCGACAGCTGCTGGCGTTCGCCCGCAAACAATCGGTCTGTCCGCAAATTCTGGATTTGAACGACACCATCGCCGCCATGCTCCAGATGCTCCGCCGATTAATCGGCGAAGATATCGAACTGATCTGGCATCCCGGCGACCAGCTTTGGCCGATCAAAATCGACCCCATGCAGGTCGACCAGATTCTGGCCAATCTGGCCGCCAATGCCAGAGATGCTTTGGATAATGGCGGCATTCTAGCCCTGGCCACCGCCAATGTCACGGTCGATGAAAAATATTGTTCCGCCCATGAAGACGATTTTCAGCCGGGCGATTATGTGTTGCTGGCCGTCAGTGATAACGGCTGTGGAATTTCCAAGGAAGATATGGAACATCTTTTTGAACCGTTCTTCACCACCAAGGAACCCGGACAGGGAACCGGTTTGGGACTCGCAACCGTGTTCGGCGCGATCAAACAAAACCACGGTCATATTTACGCCTACAGCGAACCCGCGCGGGGAACCACTTTCAAAATTTATCTGCCGCGCTGTCGAGATGCGGAAACGATATCGGGCGATCAGGAAGTCCCACTGGCCCCGCCGGCTCCGGGTACGGAAACCATTTTGCTGGTGGAAGACGAGAGTGCCATTCTGGAGTTGGGTAAATCGATTCTGGAACAATATGGGTATACGGTCATTTCCGCGGCAACCCCGGACGAGGCCATGCTCCGCGCCAGTCAATACGCCGGAAAAATTCACCTGCTGCTCAGCGATGTCGTTATGCCGGGAATGAACGGCAAAGAACTTCACGATCGTCTGATTCTGCTGCGGCCGGAGCTGAAAACTCTCTATATGTCCGGGTATACCGCCGATGCCATTGCCCATCACGGCGTGATTGAAGCTGGAGTGAACTTTTTGCAAAAACCATTTTCCGACTATACCCTGGCGGCAACGGTCCGCCAGGTTCTGGACGTTCCGTCATCATCGTAAATAACAGGCAACCAATAACACCAACTTTCCAGCGCAGGTAGCATTCTTCGCCAGACCGAGTAAATTATCCTTTACCGATTGAATTATCAGAGGGAAAAAATTATGGATACCGCGCAGGAAAATCTTACGGACGCAGCCTCCGTGCCGCAACCGTTGCCGGGTTTCGTCAAAGGCTGGGTCATTACCGATATCGTCTTCTGCTCATTCCGAGTACTGCTGGTCGCCTTCAGTCTCATCGGAACCTTTATGGTGCTGC
>Ga0070399_1003799_pt1 | contig 13034 bp, 8 predicted proteins | sample BioMet4_FD_61217 | JGI IMG/M metagenome (GOLD analysis project Ga0070399, IMG submission 61217) | Microbial communities from bioreactor (seeded with sewage sludge) at LBNL, California, USA - Biofuel metagenome 4 (version 1) | ecosystem: Engineered > Bioreactor > Anaerobic > Unclassified ... | reverse complement strand
CATCGAAAAAGTCGCAAAAGACAAAGGCGTTTCTCTTGATGGTGTTGAATTCGTTGACCCGGCTACATCAAAATGGCTTGATGACTTTGGTAAAGAATACTGTGAAATGCGCAAAGGCAAAATCAACAAGAAAACCAACCAGCCTGAAGTTCCTGATACAGAAGCCGGAAAGGCTGTCATGGTAAAGGATCCGCTCAGCTTTGGAGCAATGATGGTACACAAAGGATATGCTGATTCTATGGTCAGCGGCGCACTTTCTTCAACCGCAGCCCTGCTCCGCGCAGGGCTTAAGATCATCGGAACAGAAGCCGGAAGCAAAACTGCTTCTTCCTGCTTTGTCATGGATACACACGACAACCAGTGGGGCCATGAAGGTCTCATGATCTTCTCTGACTGTGCTGTCGTTCCGGAACCGACAAGCGAACAGCTTTCTGATATCGCTGTTGCAGCCGGCAAATCATGCAAATCACTGCTCGGCTGTGATCCTGCCGTAGCAATGCTTTCATTCTCCACAAAAGGTTCTGCAGGCGGTGAAGTCGTAGAGCGTGTACAGGAAGCTGTAAAAATGGCTCACGAGAAAGCTCCCGATATGCTGCTCGATGGTGAAATGCAGGCCGATGCAGCACTCATCCCGGCTGTTACCGATAAAAAAGCTCCTGGCAGCCCGGTAAAAGGAAAAGTAAATACTATCATATTCCCGAACCTTGGTGCCGGAAACATCGGTTACAAACTGGTTCAGCGCCTTGCACATGCAGATGCATACGGTCCGGTCCTTCAGGGATTTGCAAAACCAATCAGCGACCTTTCCCGCGGCTGTTCATCTCATGATATTGTCGTAACAAGTGCAATCACACTTGTTCAGGCAGGAAAGAAGAAATAAAACCTGCAGTTCTGTAAACTGCTGAAAAACGCCGGCACACAGTGTGTGTACCGGCGTTTTTTGTAAAACATACCAAAAAGTCCGGAGATAGCTGTTGAAGAGAACCTCTTTCATCCTGATTACCATGGCAGCATGTCTGATGCTGTTTTCCTGTGCTACTTCAAAGAAAGCGGTGGAAGAACAGGCAGCACAGAAGGAAATTCCGGCAGAAAAACCGGTCATTGTGCTGCCTGCAGCTGAACAGCAGGGACCAGGACCGGAGCAGATATCTGAAACAATCAGTATGATATTTGCCGGCGACATCATGGCACATGAAGAGAATTTCCGGATGGACAACTTTAGTATCATCTGGAAAGACATAGTACCGCTTCTCAAAAGCAGCGACCTCTGTTTTGCGAATATCGAAGGGCCTGTCTGCAGCGGTCTTCCCTGGCATGCCTATCCGCTGTTCAATATGCATGCCAGCTATGCTAACGCAGCTCTTGCGGCAGGATTCAATGTCTTTTCCCTTGCGAACAATCACGCCAATGACCAGGAGCTGACAGGCATTAGAGGGACACAATCATGGGCAGATGCCTGCATGAAACGTACTGCCACAACCACCAGGCCGGTACATGCGGCAGGACTTAAGCAGGCAGATGAACCGCTTTCCTACCAGTATTTCAGCGTACGGAACTGGAAAATTCTTTTTCTTCCTGTTACAGAACTGCTGAACAGCCCGAGACAGACTGCATATATCAATTATATCTCTTCAACAGCAGCAGGGAGAACAGCATTCATCCAGCAGGCTGCACTTCTCAGGAAAAAACATCCGTGTGATATTTTTATTATTTCGGTACATTCAAATGAAGAAGAATATATCAGGACAGTAAGCAGTGCACGAAAGAGCTTCTACCACAGTCTTATAAGCAGTGGCAGCGCAGACGTCGTCTGGTCAAATCACCCGCATGTTGTCAAAGAGTGGGAAAAGTTCGGCAAAAAGTCAGATGGCAGCATTACCGGCCTTATCATGTATGCAAACGGGAACACAATCAGCGGACAGCGCAGAGACCCGCAGTTCAATGCGCCTGATACGCCCAGAGATTACACAGGAGATGGACTGCTTTTGCGGGTAATTTTTTCGAAAAAGGTTTATAATAAGAATACAGGAAAAATACCGGAACCTGTGCGGATTACATCGGCAGAACCGGTTCTTATCACGACATATATCGATCCGTCTGATAATTATGTTATAAAACAGCTCGACACTGCTTTACTTACAACGCTGAAACAGCAGGGAAATAAAAAATGGGCATCATATCTGCAGCAGCGTAAAATTTTAATGGAAAAAATAAAAGGAAAAACAATATGGCAATGAATTACACGTCCTTACCAGTATATGAACAGAAACAGCGTATTCTTGATACACTGGCTGCAAATAAAGTGATTGTTGTACAAAGTCCAACCGGTTCAGGAAAGACAACCCAGATTCCTATCATACTCCATGAAGCCGGATATTCACAGAACGGTATGATAGCTGTAACACAGCCGCGGAGGATCGCAGCGCTTTCTGTAAGCGAATTCATAGCCAGACAACTGCACACGACATATCCCGGTCTTGTCGGTTATAAAATGAGGTTTGAAGACAAAACCGATGCAACGACAAAAATAAAGATTATGACAGACGGTATTCTGCTCCAGGAAATGAAACTTGATCCATGGCTGAGCAAGTATTCTGTTGTCATGGTCGATGAAGCGCATGAACGCAGCCTGAATATTGATTTTGTCCTCGGGCTTTTAAAGCGCATCCTTGCTGAACGGAATGACTTTAAGGTTCTGATATCATCAGCCACGATGAATGCGGAGGCTTTTTCCAATTATTTTGACGGATGTCCTGTCGTAACCATCGATACCATCACCTACCCGGTTACCATTGTCTATGATCCTCCGGCAATCCCTGCAAGCACAGCAACCGATATGGCAGAAGATGCGCTGCTTAGCAAAATAGAAACAACAATTGACCGCGTCCTTGATAATCACGATCAGGGAGATATTCTTGTTTTCCTTCCCGGTGAAAAGGTCATCAAAGATTCCATGCAGCGCCTTGCCACAGCTTCGTTCAGAGGAAAAATACATATTGTGCCTCTGTATGGCAGACTGCCTAAAGAAGAGCAGGAGCGTGTTTTTGATCCCGCACCGTTCGGAAAAAAGAAAGTCATTCTGTCTACAAATATCGCAGAAACATCCGTTACCATAAGCGGCATTACAACAGTCATCGATACGGGGCTTGCCAAGCTGAATTACTATAATCCGCGCTCCTTTACATCCAGTCTGCAGGAAACAGCCGTATCAAAAGCATCCTGCAACCAGAGACGCGGACGGGCCGGCCGTACCTGCCCGGGAACATGCTACCGCCTCTACCCGCGCAAAGATTTTGATACGAGAGAAACATATACGCTTGAAGAAATATACCGTACCGATCTGAGCGAAGTTGTCCTGCGCATGTCAGAACTTGGTATTACAGACTTTGAACAGTTCGACTTCATCTCGCCGCCAGGCCGTGAAGGACTTATCAGTGCGGTAGATACGCTTAAGATGCTTAAGGCACTTGATACCGACAGATCTCTTTCTCAGATCGGCAAACTCATGGTACAGTTCCCGCTGGAACCGCGGATCAGCCGCATCATTGTTGAGGCCATTCTCCGTTATCCGGATGTTCTGGAACAGGTACTTATCGCGGCATCATTCCTTTCTGCACAGTCTCCGTTTGTACTGCCGCCCGGAGAAGAAATGGACGCCCGCAAAGCGCATCATTCATTCCGCGACATGCAGGGAGATTTTGTGACTTATCTCAATCTGTACAGGACATATCAGTCACAGCCGAACCAGGCTAAATTCTGCCAGAAAAACTATCTTGATGAACGTGTTATGGCTGAAATAGTGAATATCGATTTTCAGCTTACACAGATCATTTCTGACATGGGGATTCCGGTAAGCGGAAGCGGTTCACTTGATGATTATCTGTGCTGTATAGCATCGGGCATGATACAGTTTGTATGTATCCGTGAAGGCCGTGAAAACTATAAGAGTCTTACGGCAGATCATATCTCAATCCATCCCGGATCCTGTATGTTCAGACAGGATCCGCTTTACATTGTTGCCGGGGAAATCGTAAAAACAACCAGAATGTTTGCAATGAGTGTATCACCGCTTACATCTTCACTGTTAAAACGCATTGACCCTGAGCTTGAAAAGAAACTCAGCAGCGGACATAAAGAACGGCAGGAGCCGGCAGCTGCTTCAGGAAAATGGAAAGAAAAGAACAGACCTGATAAAGACAGAGAAAAAACAAAAGATGATATTTCCATCACTATCGGCGGAACAGATTTTGCCATAAAGAAAGTAAAAGGTAAAAAAACGGTGATACTGCCATGGGAGCAGTTCAAATATGCAGCAAAAACCGAAACAAATGAAAGCAGGCTGTCGCAGATTGGCGGTCTGAGAGGATGTATTCAGCAGAAAGGCGGATTCGACCTCCTTTCCGGAGAAAAGATGGAACTGATTATCAAGGTTGCTAAAAACCTCAACCTCGATATAATCGATGACAAAGCCTGGAACAGAAAACTCAATATTTCTCTTGATACTCAGGAAAATATTGAAACTCTGATATCATCACTTGATGCTGTTCTCCGTGTAACTGTGGCAAAATCGAAAACCCGTGAGCTTGGATTTATCTGTCTCTTTACAAACGGAAACGGTACCTACTGGTTTAAAGTTTCAAGAGGATTTACGACAGCTCTGAATGAAAGTCTTTCTTCACTTGAATCGCTTATAGACGAAAAGAATGTTTCTCTTTCTGCTGCCCAGAAAGAGAAAGTTAATACTTTGTACCGGGTATTGAACAGCCTGTACGATTAATCTGGTATGCAGCAAAAACCGGTGCTATTCCAGTCCGAGGATTCGTTTTGCTTTTGACTGGTTGACTCCGGCTTTTGCATTATCAGCAACAGCCTGAACTGCGTCTTTTGCTGCCGCATACTTTCCATTGGCGTATATATCGAGACCTGTTCCGACTGCAAGCGCATCTTTTGACGCCAGATACAGCCGGCATATCTCTGCATATTCCGGCCTGTTATATTTAGCAAACTGCTTGCCAAGTGCATACCGCAGCGACTTGTGAAGATCATCAGACAGACAGCTTTTAGCAAGTTCCATGATTTCATTTTTTCCTGCATAATCATACTGCATCAGCGCAGCTGAAACTTTCGATTTTGTTGTGTCACCGGCTTTTTTATCCGTAACAACCGAAACCAGAAATTCATTGCCTTCCGCCGTGTTCTGTTTTGCAATGACAGGATAGCAAGCGTCTTTTACAACACCTTCCGGATCGTTCTTTGCCCGGTAGATCAGATATGGCATGGCATCGCTCAAATCAAGTTCATCTGCTGCCTGTATCGCTTCCAGACGAACCTTATAATATGAATCGCGTATTCCCTGAATAATGAACGGACCGGCATCTTTTTTGTCATAATGTTTTATTCCTTTAATTACATACTGACGGAGATTTGGATCTGTTTCCTCAAACAATTTCTCCAGTACAGGAAGCGATTCGGGTTTACCAATTGTACCAATCGATTCTGCAGCATATGCGCGGACAAACATATTTTCATCACTGTCTTTGGCTAATTCAGTCAGTTTATCAAGCGTTTTTTCCGCTTTTATCTTGCCAAGTACTTTTACAAGCGTTTGACGCTGCGGCACAGACAAATCTTCCCTGTCCATATAGGAAGCAATCTTGACCGCATCGTCTTCGCTGCCTATCTCTCCCAGTGTCGAAAGCGCATCATCGAAATATGCCGCTTCGTCATTGTCAAGCAGCGTAATAACAGCAGGAACGGCTGCTTTGCACTGCACTGCAGAAACATATTTAAATATTGCAGATACGAGACTGTCTGTTTCATCATGCGGATCATTCAGTATTGTTACAGCATAATCTTCTATACACGGATCTTTCATCTTTGTAAAATATGCGAGCACCTGTTTTCTGATCTCGACGCTTTTTGTTGATTCAAAAAGATCATATATATCATCAGAGAATCTTGGATCATCATTTAATGTAAGTTTTTCTATCAACGCGGTAATATCAGTCTCTATGCCAAATTTGAGAGTATCCTGTGTTTCTTTTACCGTATCTTTACCATTATCTTTCTGTTCGGCAGCCAGGACTTTTTCTTTATCGGGTGCCATGGGACGCTTGGCAGGCGGGACAACAGCCTTTTTATTTTCTGATGGTTTTGTCTCTTCTGTAACAGCGGCAGTTTTTTCATCAGATACAGCAGCTGCTGATTCCGTTGTAGATACAGGAGGTGTAGAACCGGAATCAGATACTGCTGTATCAGAAGACGGTACTGCAGAAGACGGTTCTGAGGTAGAAGAAACTGCTTTCGGCACTGATGAAGATGCAGTATTGTCAGAGGATACCGTCTGAGCAGACAGAAAACGTGCGGAAAACAGCAGCACTGCTATAGCCGCAATCATAACCCCACGATATTTTTTCCTCATACTGCACCTCTTTGTCTATTTTATATTGCCGGCCGTAAACCGGTCAAGAAACTGTTTTCTGTATTCAGCAAAACGGTCTTCATTGATTGCTGTCCGTATTTCTTCAACCATGTTGTGCAGAAAATACAGGTTATGATATGAAGAAAGCATTGCACTCAGTATTTCCTGATCCTTGAACAGATGTCTCAGATATGCTCTGCTGTAATTCTGACAGACCTTGCAGTGACACTCACTGTCAATCGGAGAAAAATCATGGATAAAGCGTTCCTGTTTGATAGAAAGCATTCCGTCATGTGTAAAATAGGAACCGTTTCTTGCATTTCGGGTCGGAAGCACACAGTCAAACATGTCGATTCCATCCGCAACCGCTTCCAGAATGTATTCCGGTGTGCCAATGCCCATGACATATTTTGGTTTTTCTACCGGCAGATGCTGTACTGTAAACTGCAGGAATTCCGCAAACTTTTCCGGAGGTTCCCCAACAGAAAGTCCGCCAATCGCTATTCCTGGCAGATCGAGTTCCGAGACAAATTGTGCGCTGCGTTGCCGCAGGTCTTCATAAAAATTTCCCTGCACGATCGGAAAAAGAACACCGTTATATCCTTTCTCTTTCTTTACCAGCCATTCTTTTTTTGCCCGCTCTGCCCAGTTTGACGTTATATCAAGAGCCCGTTCTGCTTCTTTGCGTTCAACATTCCAGCCGGTACATACATCAAGCTGCATCTGAATGTCACTGTTAAACTGAGTCTGTATACCGACGACACTTTCCGGAGTAAAGAATTTTTTTGAACCGTCGATATGACTGCTGAATGCGACTCCATCGTATGTTATCTTTCTGAGCGGAGAAAGAGAAAAAACCTGAAAGCCGCCGGAATCTGTAAGAAAATTATGTCTCCATCCGGAAAAACCGTGCAGACCGCCAGCTTCTTCAATAAGATCCGAACCAGGGCGCAGATACAGATGATATGTATTTGCAAGGATTATTTCAAAGCCGATCTCATCCAGGTCATCTTTTGTCACTGCTTTTACTGTCGCATTTGTTCCCACCGGCATAAATACCGGCGTCTGTACAGTTCCATGGTTAAGACTCAGGATTCCGGTTCTGCTGCGGCCTGAAGTATGTTTGATTTCAAAGAATGCCATTGTTCATGTCCTTGCAAATTTCAATAAGAAAATGCTTAAAATGATAAATAAAAATACCGGGAACCATGCCCCGGCAAACGGGGAAATATACCCGAACTTTGCCAGCAGCATCGTTACCATCTGTGATACATAGAATAATACTGCCGCACCGATACAGAAAGAAAGACTCGTAAGCAGTACATTTTTCTGTGCCTTGCCAGAAAGCCCGACAGAAAGGAATACTACAATAAATATGACAAATGGAAAAGAAAACTTCTTGTAATACAGAGATTTTGCCTCTGCAGACGGAAGTCCGGTCTTCGTCAAATGGTCGATATATTCCCTTGCTTCTTTTGTATTGACTTCTTCAACTGATATAGTATTATTCCGGAATGTTTCTGGACCTTCTGTCAATTTATCCAGAAGTTTGTCATCAAACGGCTCTATTTTCAGCAAACCGGATTCTGCTTTATACAGCACAGGATTGCTCAAAGACCAGTGCTGCTTCTGTTCATTCCATGAAGCCTCATCCGCATAAATAATATCCTCAAGTTCATTATTTTTATTTCTCACAACGATATACAGGACATTAAGCCTTCTGTCACTGTCATTATAAAAATCAGCCTTGTATATGATCTTTCCGCCGTCATCCAATACTACGATTCTGTCATTATTCTTTGTCGTCTGCTGTTTTAAAAGTACTTTCTGCATCTCCTGCTTCTTCGCATATGTAGGTACAACGATGGAATCTTCAAAGAAAAACATTCCAAAGCTTAATACAAATGAAAAAAGAAGAAGCGGTACGGTAAAACGGAACAGCGATACACCGGAAGCAAAGACAGCAACCAGTTCATTGTTTGCATAAAAGTCGCTTAATGTATATGATGCCCCAAACAGGATTGCCAGCGGAACGGAAAAAGATATCGTCTTGGGAATATACAGAATCATCAGATGCAGTACAGCCATCGGATCTGCCTGATTTGTAATAAACTTCCACAGATTCATCAGCAGGTCAACCAGTTCAAGAACAAAGCAGAAAAAAACGAGAGCTCCAACAAAGACCGGGACAAACCGACGGTACAGGTATAATACAAGTTTCATCGCTTTACCAATGTCAGGTAGAATATAAAACCTGCAATGCCTGTTACTAGATTCGGCAGCCACATGCTGATCATACCGCCCTGCCCGCTTTTACCGGAAAAAATCTGTCCGAGAATCATCATAGCCCAATATAATACAGAAATGAACAGTCCAATAATCAGACCGATGGTCTGTCCGTTATGCTTTCCAAACAGTATAGCGAGAGGCATTGCAAGAACCGCAAAAAAAAGTGACCCGAATGGCAGCGAGAACTTCTTATTATATTCGAGACTGTACATATTCAGTGTTTTCTGTTTTATATCTGCCTGCTTACGCATTTCCTTCAGCTTTTTTAGAAGATCATAGGATGTCATTTCACGCGGGCTTACTCCACCTGCATTGTCAAAAAAAGATGACTCAAAGATATTCAGCTGAACAGCATCAGAATGCACTGCATCGAATGTATCTTTTTTCCCCTGTTTGAAAAAGGCCACTATGGCATCTTTCATATCAAGCCGCATTATGACACCGGCATCGTCCGATTTCTGCACATCAGAAGAACCTGCAGAAATAATACGCTGGTTGCCATCCGGGTCAGTATCAAAAAAGACAAGATCAGATACTGTATTACCAGACACGTCTCCAATCACCAGCGTAGAATCATTCATACGCTTTATCGAATGAGGTTCCAGTTCAACAGCCGGATTCGACATAAGAATTGACTTATACAGTTTATTATAATGGATTGTCCCCAATGGGAGTAGATAATCATTTACAAAAAATGAAAACACTGATATCGCAAGTCCAAGTACGACGACAGGAATCAGTATTATGCGGTATCCAAAACCGGATGCACGTACAATCAGTATCTCGTTGGCACTCATCATACCACCGATGCACATGAGAAATCCAACCAGTGTCGCAAATGGGGCCGACTGTGCTATGATAAACGGAAGACAGTACGTAATCAGCCGCACCACATCCCATATCGGAACATGTTTTTTTAAGATGCTTTCTGCAAGAAGCAGTATCTGATTAACAAAAAATACGGCAAAAAAGAAAAGGAATGCAATACCAAAATACAGCAGCATCTCTTTTATCAGATAGCGCAGCAGAGTATGATTCTTTAGCTTACCGGTATGAAAATATCTTTTATCGAATCTATACAGAAATTTCTTCTGCTGCAGTCCTAATGTCATGCATGAACTCCAGTTGAGCCAAAGCCTCCTGTACCGCGCCCGGAATCATCAAGCCCATCTACTGATATAAAAACGCCGACCGTTACCGGAGAGACAACAATCTGTGCTATACGGTCGCCATTCTGAATGGTAAAAGATTCTTTTCCCAGATTTATCAGAATCACTTTTATTTCACCGCGGTAATCACTGTCTATTGTTCCGGGTGTATTAAGACATGTTATGCCATTTTTTGCAGCAAGGCCAGAACGTGGTCGTATCTGTATTTCGTATCCTGCAGGAATCTGAAAAGCAAGGCCTGTAGGAATTATTCCTCGTTCTCCAGGAGACAGTGTTACAGGTTCGGACACAAAAGCACAGATATCCGCTCCTGCAGCACCTTCAGTTTTGTAAACGGGCAGCTTTGCGCCTTTTTGTGCCACGCAAGGTACTTTTATCTGTGTCTGCATCTAAGCCTCCATATATAGTATCAGGAAACAGAAGACATATTTTGTCTTTTTCAGTCTGCGTAAGTTCAGGTCCATAAACGACAAAAGCTGTTTTTCCAGGATTATATATACTTCTGATGCAGCTGATGATATCATCCCTGGCAACAGCACGTATTCCCTGTATCGTTTCTTCCGTCGTTCTAAGCGGATATCCGGCAGAATAGTTGCGTTCCATCCGTTTCATACGATATTCAGTATCTTCAGCAGCAATAAGTTCTTCGCCGCATAAATGCTCTCTTGCCGTATCGATTTCATCTTCTGTTATGCAGCAGGAGACAAGTTTTTCCATTTCGCTGCATATATCAGAAACAATTCTGACGCTGCTCCGTTTTGCAGATGATGCATATGCACACCAGCAGCCCGTATCTTCATAATAACTGAAAAAACTGTATACATTGTAGCAGTAACCGCCCTTTTCCCGAAGCCGCTGAAAAAGACGTGAACTCATCGTATCACCAGTCAACGCATTAAGCACGGAAAGTGCATAATATGACCTTTCACTTACCGGATATACAAGAGGAAAAAGCAGGAAAAACTGTTCCTGCTTGAATGGTGCAGGTATAAAATGCAGTCCAGAACTCCAGGCCGGGTTCTGCTCAGGAAAGTGTCTGGCTTTTTCCGGTGCAGTCTGTTCTTTATGTTCCGGCAGCATTTCAAGCTTTGACGTTATCATGTCACGGTCAAAGTTTCCGGCAACGCTTACAGTCAGTTCTCCATGGATAAACCGTTCTGTATACCAGTTAAACAAATCATTCCGTGATAAGGTTTCAACTTCTTCAATAGTACCGCTTATACTGGAACTGATTTTCTGATGCGGCCAGACTGAATCTCCTACTGCATCAAGGGCAGCCTCTTCCGGATCATCCTGGGCAGATATTATTTCGCTCTCGATTACCTTGAGTTCATGTTCCATTTCTTTCTGGTCGAATACAGCATGGGTGACCATATCACAGAGGATATCAAGAGCTTCCTGCACATGAGCAGACGGGACAACACAGTACACACAGACATCTTCCCGTTCTGTATAGGCATTAAGGTATCCGCCCATACGGTCAAACGCACAGGCAATATCAAACGGGGATCTAGTTTCTGTACCTTTAAAAAGCATGTGTTCTACGAAATGGGTCACACCATGCAGGTTATCCGGTTCTGACCGGCTTCCCGTAGAAAACCAGAAACCGATTGCAGCAGTTTTACCTGGAGCAACCGGTTCCGTTATGAGCATGACCTTATTCCGCAGTTTAACCGGTATAACCGGCTGCGAAACAGATGTCATAGATTATTACTTATTCTTTTTAGCCAGTTCTTCTACAGCATCGATGTAAGAAAGATTCAGACGGCCCATCTTGTCAACTTCAAGAAGCTTTACAGGAATCTGCTGTCCTTCTTTGAGAACATCGGTGACTTTTTCCACGCGAGAACGTGAAAGTTTGGAAATATGGCACAGGCCTTCTTTTCCAGGCAGTATTTCTACAAATGCGCCAAAGTCCATGATGCGTTTTACCGTACCATTGTAGATTGTACCGGGTTCCGGATCTTCTACGATACCTTTAACAGCCTTCTTGGCGTCTTCAGCTTCTGCGGATGTCTTACCGTAAATAGTAACAGTTCCGTCATCATCTGTATTGATTGTAACACCGTACTGCTGGCAAAGAGCTTTAACATTCTTCCCGCCAGGCCCGATAAGAGCACCGATTTTGTCTACAGGAATCTTCATAGAAAGAATCTTTGGAGCATTCGGGCTGATCGGCTGCGGTTTATTGATGCATTTCTCCATGATACCGAGAATATGGAGACGACCTTCTTTTGCCTGTGCAAGTGCTTCTCTCATGATCTGCATTGAAACACCTGCAATTTTGATATCCATCTGGAAACCGGTAATACCGTCTTTTGTTCCGGCTACCTTGAAATCCATATCTCCGAGGTGGTCTTCTTCACCAAGGATATCAGAAAGGATCTTGTAATGTTCATATTTCGGTCCGTCTGTGATAAGACCCATTGCAACACCGGCAACCATCTTCTTCATAGGAACACCGGCAGCAAGAAGGCTGAGACAGCCGCCACACGTTGAAGCCTGTGATGATGAACCGTTGGATTCCATGATTTCAGAAACGACACGGATAGTATACGGAAACACATCTCTGCTTGGAATCATAGGAGCAAGTGAACGGCGGGCAAGATTTCCATGGCCGATTTCACGGCGTCCTGTTGTCAGTTTACCAACCTCACCTACTGAATATGGCGGGAAGTTGTAATGGAGAATGAAGTTTTCACTTCTGTCACCATCGATATCATCATATACCTGCTCATCAAGAGAAGTACCCAGTGTTGTTACAGCCAGAGACTGTGTTTCACCGCGGGTAAAAAGCGCAGATCCATGAGGACGCGGCAGTACGTTTATTTCGCAAGTTATAGGACGAATTTCATCGCATTTGCGTCCATCAATACGGAGACCTTTTTCAAGGATCGATTTACGGAGCAGTTTATACTGAATATCGCCAAACAGCGCATCAAACAGTTTTGCCTGGACAGGATCAGCAAGCTGCTCTGCATATTTTTCAGCAATCTGCTTTTTGACTGCTTCAACAGCAGCACCGCGGGCCTGTTTGCCGTCGCGGAAAGAAGCTTCCTGAACAAGAGGTGTGGCTTCTGCTTCGATCTGTTCAGCATTCTGCAGCGTGACATTAAGCGGAGCAAGCGGAAGTTTTTCCTTTCCTGCTTTTTTCT
>Ga0070399_1003793_pt1 | contig 13043 bp, 13 predicted proteins | sample BioMet4_FD_61217 | JGI IMG/M metagenome (GOLD analysis project Ga0070399, IMG submission 61217) | Microbial communities from bioreactor (seeded with sewage sludge) at LBNL, California, USA - Biofuel metagenome 4 (version 1) | ecosystem: Engineered > Bioreactor > Anaerobic > Unclassified ... | reverse complement strand
TTCCGGTCCGATTTTCACTTTCAGGAATGCGTATGTTCTGCCTGTAACCGCCTGCGGTACCAGCGGGCGGCAAAAGCGAGCGGAATGAAGGCCGCCAGGACCAGAAACACCGATATGCCATAGAGTGTATGGGTCGGCAGGTATTCCGTAAAGCCGTCTGCATCAGTAAACTTTCCGCTCCCGCGGATGACCGGGTTGGAGATCAGCGGGGCAATGATCATCGGGATCAGGACAAAGAAAAGGATGCGGATGCCTTCAAACTGCCCGCGGGAGTCCTGCGGGTAAAGCTGTTTTGACCAGACGGTAAGGGTCTGGAGAAAGAGGATATAGCCGGTGCCGATGAGAAATACGCCGAGAATCAGCAGCGGGTTGAACAGGGTCGACGTGTCCACGGTTTCCGGGCGCACGAAAAGTGCCAGTATGGAGCATCCCGCACAGTTCAGCAGAATGCCGGCCGCAGCCACGGCAGGGATCCTGCCGCGGTTGATGAGACGCGTGGCCGGGATGACGGAAAACATGGAGAGGATCAGCGAAACGCCTTCGATGATGCCGAGCTGATCCGCGGTAAAGCCGAGGTAATAGATCACGAAATTTCCGATGTGCAGGAAATAGATATTGAATGCAATGAAAAACACAGTCAGCGTCCAGTTGACCCAGACGAGCTCGTGCATTTCACCGTATTTCCGGAAATTGAAGATGCTGAGGAACTGTCTGCCGAATGTGCCCCGTACGCTGGCGTGGCAGCCGGGGTTTTCCCGCAGGCTGAACCCGGATGCGATCCCCATCAGGATCACGAGGACGCCCATGACACTGAACAGCCGCATGTAATTGTCATCGCTGCCGACCAGCAGTCCTCCGATGATCGTACCAAAGATCGTTCCGAGGACCGGCTGCGTCGCCATGGCGGCGCCGAGCTGCCCACGGTTGTCATCCGTCATATTGTCGTTGATCCAGGCATTGAAACCGCTGTCATTTCCCATCGAGCCGAAGAAGCTCATGACCGTATCTGCGGCAACGACCGCTGCGCCGACACCCACAGCGATCTGCGCCTGTTCCGACGGCGCACTGCCGGTCAGAAACTGCGTCATGCCGAACAGGATCGTGAAAATGCCCCAGAGAATATAGCCGATTGCAATAAACGGCTTCCGTTTTCCGAGCCGGTCCGTCAGGGTTCCGAACAGAAAGGTGGAAATCGCCGTTGCGGCAGCGGAACAGGCGGTCATCCATGAGATGATCGTGGGATCCTTTGCGATCCTGGCATAGATGAATGTGTTGAACCACTGGTTCTCCATGTTCCAGCAGATCTGTCCCGCGATCCCGAGTCCCCAGACAAGCATCCAGAAAACTGCGGCAGAACCGGTCCTTTTGCTGCGCGTGGCGTCTGTCATATGTCTGTCCTCCGCTGTCATAATTTATTGAATATCGGCTGCATCTTATTCAATGTTCTGAGTCAGTCCGTAACCCCCAGCTGTTCCTGCTCGATCTTACAACTGTTTTCTATCATATAGGCTATCGTATCTCTATAATCATAGAATTGTTTTGTCTCCTCTGCCCTTGCATCGAGCATCTTTTTCAGATCTTTCAGTCGTTTTTCATCATGCAATGTGAGTTTGTTCCACTCCGTCCTGTGTGCCTCGAGCATGGCGATATCCATGTTCATCATTTTAAACGGTATCCCCGTTCTTCGGCACAGATGCTCGAATATATAGAAGCCCCCTGCATCAATATCACCAAAATGGACATACTCTGCCTCCGGATTGTCCCGATAGATCTTTATCAGAAATTCCCGTTTTATACGATTATGAAAGCCTCCCAGATAGATAATAAAGTCGTCTGCTGCCGGATAATCATGAAAGGTCGTCATATTTTCGATCGTAATGACACGTCTGCCGCAGACCTCTACTTTTTCAAGCCCTTTGACAGACTCTGTGGAAAACGCAAGATCCCCGCGAAGCCGCAAAAGGTCAATCTCCTGGCCGTCAAACAGCAGCTTCCCGGCTCCTTTTACTGAAACATAGGTCGGGGTATCTACGATTCCGCATTCTTCAAGTACATGATCTCTTTCTTCATAATCTCCGTATCTGAATAAAAGTCCCTGAATCGAACCTTTCAGTCTTTCCATACGTTTCGAATCATGAAAAAGCTTCACCGAATAATCCCTGATATATATTTCCGAATCATTCAATGGTACATTTTCCACAGCCGTCAGGATATCCATGAATGTCTGCCTGTCGCCGTTGAAATACTCGATATTTTCCCCATTTTTCATACGGGTTCTCTGCGCTTCGATATAGGCAGCGAGTGTTTTATCCGAAGGATCCGCCTTTCCGGCCTCACACAGCATTTCCATGATCCAGTCATACTCGCTGCGTTTTGAAATGCGTCCTATAGCGCTGTAGATGTCATCCAGCCTGTCCGTTTCGAGGCTGCACTTACTGACTGTTCCATTTTTCATCCGGAAAAGTCTGATAAAGCCGTATGATTCAAGTTCCTCGAGTACAGCGGAAATTCTCATGTAGTAATCATATTCCGCTACATCATTGTATTTTGGAAATATGTCCGCAATACACACCTTGAACTTTTGATTTATTTTATTATCTCCGGTAAAGCTCCGACTGCGCTCATATTTGTCCAGAAGTTCATTTAAGAGCTTTACTCCCGTTGCATCCGAATATTTCATTAAAGCTCATACTCCTCCAGTATGCTTCGTTTACCGACTCGTATAGCTGTAAGCACAGTATCCACTTTTTCACCGATAGCCTCGATCTTTGCAGGCGGCGTGGCAAGTATGACCTGAAGTCCGAGACCATTGAAGAAGTCCATCATCGGCGCAATGCGCTCATCGTCCATCTTGTCAAATGCTTCATCCAGAAGGATCAGCTTGATTGTGTCCCCATAAGAATACAACTGGTAAAAAGATGCAGCGATTGCCACGTAGTACGGGATCTGTGTCTCGCTTCCGCTCTTTTCTCCGTAAATGGAAGAAAATTTCTGTATGCTCCCGTTCTTCTTTTTTATCGTAATGTCATAATCAAGGTATGAACGGTAATCCGTGTATTCTTCTATTACTTTCTCTCCTGCATCATCCTTCACCGTAAGCTTGGAAAACAGATCATCCATTTCCTCTTTATATTCATTCTCAAAGGCCTGTGTCCAAAGCGTCACTCCTTCCATGTTTTTATCGTCCGTTATCATTCTGTACAGGCTCTCTTTTTTCTTATCAAAAGAAATATCAAAATGGTAACTGTCTTCTCCATAATATAGACCGTTCAGTGCTTTATTCAGGCTGCTGAATTCTGTCCTTGCCCGTTCGATGTTTTCACGCATTTTTGCCAGGAAATCATTTCTGAAAATTTCCTCGCAGTTCTCTCTGGAAACACGAAGCTTATCCTCATATTTAACGAGTTCGACCTTTTCAAGCTCAGTCCTTGCGTCAATATAATCCCGGATTCCTTCTGTTCCCGGCATAAAATCCTGCTCGTAGATATGATTGTATTCCATCTGGCTGTCTTTCAGCCTTGTGATCAGTGTTCCGAGTTCATTTTTCAGCTGTGAATTCTGCGGTGTGAAATTCTCAAATATTGCTTTTGGCGATTTTTTCTTTCTGTTCAGTGTGTATTTTCCCGAAGCTTCAGGCACACTCGCAGGAGATTTTTTCTCAGTCTCTTCAAAGACAGTGCGTTTCCCGGCAAGTTCGCCCTCAATGCTTTTCAGTTTTTCATGATCGTTTTCGATGGAATTCTCTGTTTTACCTATCTGGTTAAGAAGCGAGTCTTTCTTTTCCTCAAGGGAGACCTTCTCTTCCCGGCTCCTGTCGATCCTGTCTTTAAGTTCTATGTATTCCGGATTTCTTTCTGCCGCGGCCAGCTCATCCATTGCCGCCTTCAGCCGCATATTTGCATCCGCAAGTCTTTCCGGTGCATCCATATGGTTTTCGAAAAGATCGATTGAAAAGTCACTGAGAAGCTGTATTGCATCATTGATACTTCCAGCTTCCGTTTTTACCCGGGAAAGGCGCTCCGATATCTCCTGAAGCTCTTTCTCCGTATTATTGATCTGCACCCTGTATGCGTTCTGCCCTATATAAGGGTTCTCGTAGGTTTTTCTGTCAAGAAACCTCGTGACATACCCCTGATAGAGCATACAGTCCTTCGTGATTGCAATCTCATGATTCTCCAGGTCATGCACATTATCGCACCTGATAACGCGTCCAAGAACGTAATCCGCATATGCTTTGGCAAAACTGTTCCCGCTCTTTACGATATTTCCAAGAGAATCCTCTGGCACTTTATGGTCTCTGGGCAGTTTCCTTGTATTTATGAGCCCTGCCGTATAGATCTCATTCTTATGTGTATGCTGAATATCAAGTGCCAGATCATAATATTCCGGTTCCACCACAATATAAAACTTCTGTGAATTGAAATAGCCTTCGACCGCATTCTGCCAGTATGGATCCGTGACTTCCAGAAGTTCCGCAAGAATATAAACGGGCGAATCTATTCCTTTGCGCCTCATTTCAGTCTCAATAAGACTTTTCAGCTTTTCAGCATGTGCCGGAAATTCGAGCTTTCTCTTTTTCAGATTTGACAGTTTTTCCTGGAGCACGGCAATATCGGTCTGCAAGAGATCGTTTTCATGATTAAGTACAGCTCTCCTGTCATACACTTTTTCGGTACTGTCCTGCACATTCTTTTTCAGTGCATTATATACCGGCGTTTTTTCATTATGTCCTGATGCGGAAACAAGCAGTTCCAACTCAGGTTTTGTGATGATCTGCATACCCAGCTGCTGCATGGCAGGTGCAATTTTCCGGAGCATTGCCGTATCCGCATCAAGTTTTTTCTGAAGTGTCGTATTATCATTTATATCATTCTTTGCTGTCTCAAGATTACGCTGTGCTTCTTCCACAAGCTTATTTGACTCATTATTCTCAAGTTTCACATGCAGCGCAGTGATGCGTTCCTCGATCCTGCGTATCTCCTTCTCAAAATCCTTCACGCTTTCCCTATAGCCTTCAAGATAGCCCGTATCATCCGCAATTTTCTTCCTGACCCGTTCTGTCTCTTCTTCCAGCATATCGCACTGTGCCATCAGGAGCAGCAGCTCACTCACGGCGATATCCGACTCCTTGTTCTGCACCTCATCGAAATGATCCGTAATGACATGCAGCGCGGCAAGCTGTTCTTTTGCTTTTTTCAGTGTTTCTTCCAGTGCCGACAGTGTTTCAATATTAGTTGTAAGGCCAGCAATATCGACCTTTGCTTCTGACAGCACAAACTTGTTGATGAAATCCTTCACATTGTCCATCGGCTTAAAGGCAAGCGACTTCGGTATGATATCAAAGAACCGATCCTCCAGACTTCCAAGACGATGTTTGAATTTATCCTTTGCAAGTCCCTTGGAGTCTATAAATTTAACCCGTGTTCCATTTCTTTTGAATTCATCCGCCGCCGCAGGTCTTGTATTATTTACCAGAAAACTCAGATCGTCGAGCCGGCATTCTTCACAATACCAGCGTGTAGTAACATTGCTTAGTTCATCAGGCGAAAGCATATGTACTCCCAGCACAAAATAGCGCCTGAACTTTTCCTCATAAAATTCCAGAGCCACATTGGAAATGACCGTATTCTTTCTGATATATTCATGTCCTATGTCGCCGGTCTTCCCACGCACATAGCCAAGCAGTGAACGTTTGCCTTTTTCATTTGCCGCAGCATTGAATTTTGTCGTATTCAAAGTCAGCACCATCTGGATCGCATCCAGAAATGTTGATTTTCCCGCTGTGTTCTCACCGCTCACGAGTGTTGAACCGCCGATCGGAACCGTCTCATTTTCAAAAAAATGCCAGTTAATCAGCCTGACCCGCGTCAGAATTTTCTTCTGTGTCTCCATCGTCTGTGTCCTTTGAATAGGTCATCAGCTTTTCCGCCGAAACCGTGTAATATTGGTTGATGTCATCTGTCGGAACCGCAAGCAGCACTGCCGGATATACAATAATTCTTGCTTCCGCCTGCGTTACGTCCGCGTCCACATTCAGAAGGATATTATATTTTCTGAAAAGGCTGATGATGTCCTTTTCCATGGCCTTGTCCATGACCGGCTTCGACCGGATCTTCAGCATGCTGTATTTATCGCGCACCTCTTCCATGAGGACCGTGACCTCTTCGCTGAATGTTCCGAGCTGTCTGCGCTTCTCCACATACAGCAGGCGAAATATCAGAAGCATAATGCTTTCATATTTACTGAGCTGCAGTCTTCCCGTTCCGAAACTGTTCTTTATGCCTATGACTCCCTGTTCCTCGTTCACAATAAGTTCGTAGCCGAGCAGTTCAAAATACTGCCGGAACTCTTCCTTGTTCTGGCGCACGAACATGTAATCACTTCTCGTGCTGTCTTTCTTCTTTACCAGAAAGCAGCTGTTTAAAAGCGCATTTGCCGCGCCCCGGAATTTTTCCTTCTGTGCCAATGACTCATTCTCTATTTCCATGACCAGCCTTTCATGATCTGATGATATCGAAATCAGGAAATGAAAATTCTCCAGCTGTAAACCTGCGTTCATTTCTCTCTACATGGTAGCAGTTTGCTTTATTATGTCCGTAAATACTTATATATATGATCCGGATGATATCCCTGCGTGTTTCAAGCGGCAGGGACGAAGCCGTCATTTTATTCTTATCGCCAAATGCAGCCTTTACATAATCATCAATGCTCTTTCTGGAAAATCTGTTTTGATTTCTGTTCCTGAAGTTCCTGCCGTATTCCTGCCTTTCTTCCTCTGTCATTACGGCCGTTCTGTCAAGTTCGCTGACTTCTGACAGTACACGTCTTACAGGCTCGGTACGAAGTGATTCATTTTCGATATAATACTGCGGATAGATTTGAAAAAGAGGTGTCAGTCCGGAGCCGTCTGCATCGAAAAGGCTGTCATCACGGTTAATCATGGCAGCCTCATTATATAAAAGACGTTCCAGTTTTCCGGTCAGATTGTTCCCGGAAGACAGAAGAAATCTTGCACGCATTACCGCACTTCTTATATATTTCGAGTGCTTTGAATCAATATCGGCAATGATATCATTGATATTGTAAAAGGAACTTTTTATGTCACGTACCATAGCTATCACGGCTTCATGCGCTTTATCCTGCGAGGGTTCCCTCTCAATCTCCATATAGCCCTTTACAGCGGCATCCATCGTCATATCATTGTCCAGAAAAGCATCCAGCATCTCTGTAATATCATTCCTGTAATAAGAAATATTTTCACTCGTCTTCATTCGAAGATATGCCTTCGAGCCAATATTCTGTTCATACTTAAAAAAGTAATCCAGAACTTCATTGGCAGTCATATCATTTGTCTGTTTATCCATATGCCGTTTGATGCTCACACTCAGTCGTTTGAGCTCAGAGATCAGCCGCTCGGTATTTTCGTTAACCCCTTTCAGAATCAATTCATAGGGTTTTCCATAGAGTTCCTTGTTTTTCAGGCTGGAATATATATCGGAAATGATCCCCTGATATTCCGTTTCTTCATTTCGTATCAGTCTGTTGAAGCTTTCTATTACCGGTACTGCATATTCCATCAGTATGACTTTTATTTCATGATTATCTCCCTGGTCATACTCGATCCAGCCGGAATCCCGCAGGGCCTTTATTACCGCATTTGCCTTGTCATGCGCATTCGACAGTATGACTTCTTCGCCGCCCTCTTCTATTACCAGATCCGTCTGATCCGCGCTGAAGTAAGTCTCAAATGCAGAGACAATTCCTTCCCTGTTCACTCCATAGGATATCTCAGGCTTGAATGTATTGAACATCAGCATGATGCATCCCGCATATTCTTTTTTATATTTCCCGGTGAGCGGCTTAAAAAAGTCCTCCGGAAAAATCGAAAACAATTCTGTCATAGCTAAACCGTGTCCTCGTGAACTTCATGCTCCGCATATCATATGAAAAAGGTTTCCCCAATATCCGCATTTTTTCTAAATAGAATCATATGCCTTTGAAAAGTCTTATACAATGTTGTATTTGCTTTACGTCTTTCCATGTTTTTCAATAAAATCCATTCTCGCAACAATTTCTGCAATATCACCATCTATGCAGATCGAGCGGCCGGCAATTTCATCCGGTGCGTATGCTTGGCCCATATTCAGGCAGGCATAAACAGCAAGTTCATTCTGCGATGTATACTGCATTGTAAACTCCCTGCCCTCGAAACACATCATAAAATGGCCATGTTGTAATGGCAATGGTTGCATCGTTTTATAGTATTTTAACCCATTGTCAGCCTGAACAGCTATTACAGCAAAGGCACCTTCCATCTTACTGCTTCAGCCTGTGTCATCTGTATTTCAGATAATCCAGAAATTTTCTGGCAGCCAGAGAAGCGCTCCGGCTGCTCTTCAGTACCAGCCCGATACTGCGGTTCAGCGGAACAGACAGCGGTACCGCAGTGATCTTATATGGCACCCGCCGGAGAATAAGCTTCGGAAGTATGCTGATGCCCAGTCCGCTCTCTACCATGGACATGATCGCGTAATCATCCCAGGTCGTGAAGCGGATATCTGCCGCAATGCCCTGCTGCATCAGATATTCCGATACTTCTTCCTTTTTCCCGTGCTCCAGCAGCAGAAACGGTTCCTTTGCAAAATCGCGTACCGGAAATTTCTCTGCTCCGGCCAGAGGATGCCCTTTCGGAAGGACCGCCATATACGGATCCTGTTCCAGGAAAATGCTCTCCAGGTCCGTTCCCGCCGGAAGCTTCATAAACCCGCAGTCTACCCGTCCTTCCCGGATCCACTGTTCGATCTCTTCATAGTCACCCAGCAGCAGTTCATAATCGATGTTCGGATAATCCTTCTGGTACTCCTTTATGATGTTCGGCAGCCAGTGCGTCGCAACGCTTGAAAAAGTCCCGATCCGGATCATGCCGGCTTTCAGCCCGCCCAGTTCATCGACCTGCGTCTGCAGTCTCCGATAATCTCTTATGACGTCCTTTGCATACGGTATCAGCATCTGCCCGTCCGATGTAAGGGACACACCGTTCCTGTCGCGGTCGAGCAGGGCGACCTTCCACTCTTTTTCAAGATCGCCGATCATGCGGCTGATCCCTGACTGGGAATAATGCAGCTTCTCCGCCGCCTTTGTAAAGCTCCCGCATTCTACCGTCGTTATGAAGGCCATATATTTCTGGATCGAAATATCTTTTGTATCCATCTGTTTTAATCATCCATCTTATGATATTTATTCGTTTCTCAGATTTATTCTAGCACACTATACTCAATACAGAAATGGGTCGTATGTATTCAAAGAAGGAGATAAATGCCATGTTCTATGTTAGTGAGATCAGGAGATCCGCACCGGCCGCAGCGAAAAGTCCGCTGCAGGAAAAGGTATATGCCGCATTGGAAGAACTGCGGATTTCCTATGAGAGAGTTGATACGGATGAAGCCATTGCCATGGAAGACTGTACAGCCATAGACCGGAAGCTGGATATGAAAATGGTAAAAACACTGTTCCTGTGCAACCGTCAGAAGAGCAGTTTCTTCCTGTTCATAACCTGCGGAGACAAACCGTTCCGTTCAAAAGATTTTTCGCAGGCACTCGGTATTTCCCGCGTTTCCTTCGCCCCCGCAGAACTCATGGATTCGATGCTGCAGACAAAAGTCGGGGCAGCGACTGTATTCAGTGCGCTGGTCGACCCCGACCGAAAGGTCAATATCGTTATAGACCGGGATGTTCTGAAAGAAAAATATTACGGCTGCAGCGACGGGACGACGACCGGCTATCTGAAAATCGAAACCAATGCCATCGTACACCGGTTTCTGCCCTTTACGAATCACGATGCTGCGGTGATCTCCGTATGAAGGCTGCGCGGTGTCACTGGCCGAGTCCTGACTGCACTTACATCAAATACTTTCTTGCTCTGCTTTTATTCGGTTCCAATGGCATCATTGCCGATTCCATTGATCTGAAAAGCAGTCAGATCATTCTTCTTCGTACATTTCTGGGAAGCCTGCTGCTCACGCTGATCGCCGTAAGATTGCATACTTCCATCCTGTTCCCGGGGCATCGGTATTCTTGTATCCTTTTGGTACATCACCACGATGGATATGTTCAATTCGTTGCTCGATCTGTGGTATTATTGGCTTCTTCTTCAGCAACTATTTTTGCGGCAGCCAAATCAGACTGCTGAGTCACTACCTTTTGCCGCTCAATGCGCTGCCACTCAAGTTCAACCACCTCTTTGATTCGGTCGACGGGGTACACAACTGTAAGTCCGCTGTTTTCCTCCCTGATCATTATTGGTTGATTGGTTTGTTGACTTACAAGTGTATCTCTATATGGAATGTATGAAATAGGTTCATCAACTATGATTTTCTCTATCCCCACAGTTTTTCCTTGTGCGTTCATCTGACTGCGCATTACACGAAATGACAAGAGAAATTCCTCAAAAACTCGAATACCTCCACATGTTTCTGAAGTAATATCCCTTCATCCAAGTTCTCCCAAACAACATGCTTTCGGAAGAACTTCTCCATCAAGCCAAATCCCTGTCTGGGTGGGCTGTTGTAAGGAAAACTGCTGAACATATTGTACGCAGTTCCTTCCCTAAAAGTATAATTCCGCTTCGTATTAAAAGTAGCTGCTAAATGATATTCTCATCAGCAGCCACCTTATTAAACGCTCATTTTTACAACATATTTATGTCTCAATGGCTTCATTGTCCAATCGTCAAAGCCCACCAAACCGTCATTTTGCAGTCTGCCTAATACAATACCGGGATCTCTTTCTATTTGATTTGCAAATCTATTAATATCCTGCAAGCTAAATCGTTTCTTTGCAACAAATTTTTTGTATTCTTCAGGCGAAATCAAGCAGTCTTCTGCAAATTTATCAGCTACAGCTTCTTGCTCCCCTATTTCTTTTTCAAATGAGATTCCGTAATCACCATTAATTATATGTCCAATCTCATGAAATAATGTGAACCAGAATGAATCTGCATTTAATCTTCTGTCATTAACCATAAGCATTATATTATCACCAATTTTTTTAGTTGCCCCATTGGTCTTTGACCCTGAAATATTTGGCAAAATCACAAAGATTACTCCCGCTTCTCTAAATGCCTTTCGTATCATGGGATAAAACTCACTATGATTCTTTGTCAGAGAAAGTGCATACTGTACTGCGTCTTCAAATTTCTTTTTATTGAATTTAGGTGCATCTATAGACAATGCCTTATTAGTTGCAATCTGAACCATTGTATTAGCCTTCACTGTACTAGCCTCTGACATCTCTATTGTAGAGCTTCTAAAGCTCACTGCCATATCCCTTTTTGTAAATACAGTTAATGTAGCAACATTTAAAAATTCCCGAATAGCTTTAATCTGCTCATCCTTTTTTCTAGGCAAATCAGGAAGCCCGTAATTATCTCTAAAATACTTATAATCAAAAAATTCAAAGACTTTTCTTTCCTCTTCTAATTCTTCTTGAGATTTAAACTCAGCTATTAATGTATCATACGCATTCTGTAAATTTAGCCAATAATTCGCACTGGTTCCAATCATTCTAGAAAGCTTCATGGCAATGTCGATAGATAAACTCTGCTCTCCACGAATCAATAAACTTAAATTCTTAGGTGTAGTATCTAATCTTTTTGCAAAATCTTCCTGTGTGAGTCCACTATCTTCTACAATCTCTTTAATATAGTATCCTGGGTGGAATGCAATCGTATCGTTATACTCTATATAATTACTCATAATGTTGGCTCACCTCCATAATTCCAACTATTCTTACATTTTGTGATATCTCATCGATATTACAAGGAACATACTGTTCTTTATTTTCATCAAGTGGCTCTATTATGATACGCCACTTATCACGCCTTGATTTAACATCAATAGCAAAATAACCTTCCAGATTTCTTCCATTTTTATTTTCAAGTTTATGAAAGTGAAAGACTGGTTGAACGATAATATCTTTTATAGTATCCGCCTGCTTCAAAGCATTTATCCTTGCGAATAAGCTGTTGGCAAGTAAACCATTTCCGCCAAATAACTTCTTGGCTGATTTAATACTTGTACATTGTTCCTCTGTTTTGGCATCTGTATAAACCAGTTCCAAGGCCTTTCTCCTTATATGGATTACCCGTTAGGTAATTATATTATGGCGTTTGTTGTAACTCTTGTCAAGGCTATAAAAGTATTCACCCCATGCGTTTATCATGTCTCTTTTCGTACTGTCTAAGGCATAATGTGTTCTGGTAAAACGTATAAATATTGATATTTTAAAAAAGGACAAAATGGGAAGCCTTGATTTATATAAAGCTTCCCATTTTATTTCCGTTATTCGAACTCTATATTAGATTCATCGTAAATTCCACTTCATCGGCGTAAATATTCCGTTATCAGCGGCGTGACAGTTCCGTGGGCGCGGTAAGCTGAATTTCATTAGCGCTTACCGTGAAAATATGCTCTTACATCCTCAGCAGACACATACCCCTCTTCGTCCGAACGTCTTCCTTCGTTCAATTTACACATAAGACGAAGCATTGCCTTCGTCTTCTCGAATACATCATCCTCTGCAATATCTCGGATTGTATATTTACCTCTACCATTGACTGTAAGATAAACAGGAGATCCAAGAGATACCTTTTCTAAAACAGAATTATAATTTCTAAGATCTGAAACAGGACTTATGACTGCCATAGAATCACATCCTTTCTTTGCTCCATCTTTGCGCCCTTAAAGGACAGCGTTCTTGCATCGAATATGATAATCCGCAAAAACTAACGGGATCATATTCGTTCAGGTAACAAATAATCATCAGTCCCGAAGGCGTTCTTTTCAATTTTTAAACTTCGTTTATGAGCTGATATTAAATCTTGATCGGTTAATTGGCTATATTTCGTTCGGTTGTTTGGCAATCACGCTCATTGTCCATTGCGAGTACAACAAAAATCCCGAATTTTTGATTCTACAACATTCTCGGGAAGCAATATTTCTGCAAGCAAACTGTCTTATCCCGGATACTCTATTCTCCTTATTTAG
>Ga0070399_1003791_pt1 | contig 13053 bp, 11 predicted proteins | sample BioMet4_FD_61217 | JGI IMG/M metagenome (GOLD analysis project Ga0070399, IMG submission 61217) | Microbial communities from bioreactor (seeded with sewage sludge) at LBNL, California, USA - Biofuel metagenome 4 (version 1) | ecosystem: Engineered > Bioreactor > Anaerobic > Unclassified ... | reverse complement strand
CTGATATATTTGAGGTTTTGATTCTTGCTGCACATCCTGAATCAAGAATGCTGGCTATTTCAATCTGCAGAAAAGATGGTCTTTTCCCAAAAATCCGGAATGCAGCTTCAGAGGCGAGTGTATATGCATCAGCCTTTGTGATTTCTGCATTTTCTCCGCCGCTGATACGGTTGCGCAGTTTTTGTACAATGCCGGGAAGCTGTGCATTTTTAAGTTGCGCAGTACCGGACGTTTTACTGTATACAAGACTGGTAAACTTATAGATTCTGTCCGCCAGCCGTCTGGTTTTAATATCGGTAAAGATATTTGTCATATCGCATCTGCCGGCAGAAGGGAATTTAGGTAATCGGATATACCTTTGCTGTCTTCCGCATTTTTAAGACCTTCCAGAATATTTGCTTTTGACAGAGACCTGATAAGAGCAGCAATTTTTTTCAGATTGCTTCGGGAATTCTCCGGCCATACAACCATAATGATTATATGTAAGGAATCAGCGTCTTTGTGTATGCCTGCTGCTGCACAGAAGTCAGACACGCCTTTACTCAATGCATGAGGAATGAAAATGCTATTGAGAATAAATGGTTCTGCCGTTTTTTCACGGATAAGTATATCCTGTATAACCTGTGAGCAGTCTGTGACTTTACCGCTTTTTTCGAGAATACAGGCCAGTTCTCTGATGGAATCTTCATCGGAACCTGATAAAGACGGGGAAATACATTCCGGTATGAACCATGTTTGAATTTTTGTAAGTGTTGTGTTTGATGCAGCCATTATCTGCCTCCTCAAATGATACAGACTGTGCATATAAAAATGCACGGGATAAAGGGTTGGAAAGGGGAATAGCAGAAATAGCAGATGTATAACACGGCTGGGAATGCTTCAAGTGGAATAAAAACAGTATTTCTTCTGCTGCTCTTTCCGGGCGTTGAGAAGAGATACTATTTTACTGTCTGGAGTTCGATTATTGCATTGATGTATTTGCTGTTATGGCGTGTTCTGTGGCTTTTGACCGGCAGAACCCACTTGATGCAGCGCAGTGTGATATGAAACGGAAAAAGGAACCAGATGAACTTGGAAATGCTCTGAACGGAGGGGTTCTGAAGCTGTCCGCCGATTCCGTTGTCCTGATTCGCAATCTGTGCCGGCAGAACGGCAAAATCATTCGCAGAACAAAGGTCAAGCGTATCCGGCTGGGAAAGTTCATTTGTATGCAGTTTTGGAACAGACAGATTGTTTCCGGCCTTTAGTGCTCCGGCTGTCAAAAAGAGAAAAGCTGAAATAAATAAAACAGTTTTTGCTTTCGCTGAAATCTGCATATTACATATAACTATACAGGCGCAAAGATGTGCTGTCAAGGCTAAGGTAGAATTCTTTTGACACCTAGCACCTGTCAGACAGGTAGACACTTTTCCTGTTTTTTATGTTGACGGCTGACAAAACCGGTTGTATCATTTATCTGTCAGTTATTTTAAAGGAACTGAATAATAACAGGAGGAACAATGAAAAGAATGGTAAGTATTACCATGGCTTTGCTGCTTATTGGCGGCCTCGCTGTGGCAAATGGTAAAAAGGAGTCTACAGAAGCCGCACCGGCACAGGTTCAAAAAGTTGTTATAAAATGGGCATCTGTTCATCCGCCGGCACATCCGGCTTCTCAGACAATGGTTCGTGTTGCCAAAGAAGTTATGGAAAAAACCAACGGGCGTGTCGAAATAAAACCATTCCCAGGCGGACAGCTCGGCGGCAGTATGGATCTTATTCAGGGTGTGCACAATGGCATAGTCGATATGGTCAGTGAAGGTGCTGCGAACTTTGGGCAGTTTGTTCCTGCGGTTACTATTGCAGAAGCTCCGTATATCTGGCGTGATGTAGATCATCTTGAAAAAGCCATTAACGGTGACTTTGGTGCCAAGATAAATCAGGAACTCGTTTCAAAGAGCGGTATGAGAATGCTCGGTGCCATGTATTATGGAACCCGTCATCTGTCTACATCAAAGAAAGAGATTCACAGTGTTGCGGATATGACCGGAATGAAAATCCGTGTTCCGGAAAACGATGTTTTCGTAGCAATGGCAAAATCATGGGGTGCAAAACCTACTCCAATCACTTTTAATGAACTGTACCTTGCTCTTCAGCAGAATGTTGTCGACGGACAGGAAAACCCGCTCCCGACATTTGATTCAGCTAAATTCAGTGAAGTTCAGAAATACATCATTCTGACAGGACATGTTATGACTCCGATGCTGATTGTTATCAACGAAGGTGTCTGGCAGAAGATATCCAAAGCCGATCAGGATGTGATGAAAGCTTCTATCGCTGCAAACATCACTTGGCAGAATAATGAAATCATCAAACAGGAAAAAGACCTCATTGCAAAACTGCAGGCAGCCGGCGTTACAATCATAACACCAGACGTTGACAGCTTTAGAAAAGCGACAATGGCAGTTGTACCGCCAATGTTCGAAGCGAAATGGGGAAAAGGAACTTGGGACAGTATCCAGGCTATAAAATAGGCAGCAGCTTAAACTAGCTGAACAGGGGAATGATTTGAACATCATTCCCCTGTTTGTTATCAGGAGGAAAACGGTGAAAAATCTGGAAGAAAAAATAACAGGTTTTATCAACAAATGTGTCGATTATGTCTCAGTCTTTCTTTTTATGGTGATTTTCATAATGGTTCTGGCGCAGATATGTCTGCGGTATGTCTTTAACAGTCCTCTGGTATGGTCAGAGGAACTTGTCAGATATGCATTTATCTGGATATGTTACCTTGGCTGGGCTCTTGGAACCAGGAACAGAAGCCACATCCAGATTACTATTTTCCTTGATAAGCTTCCCAAAATAGTCCGGAAAGTGATTACTACAATCAACAGCCTTATTCTCATTGTTTTTTCTATATATATGGTGATTTATGGGATACAGATGACACAGAGCAGCATGTCGCTGCCCGCAATAACGATTCCGGTGACTATGGGCATTGTCTATCTTATTGTTCCTATCAGTGATGCAGTCATTATCTTCTATGAAATCCTGTATTTGAAAAATTCAGTATGGAGACATGAAAAAGTTCAGGAGAAAGCCGTATGAGTGGAATCTTTATTCTTTTTGTAATACTGCTGCTTGTGGGAACTAATATATATGCCAATCTTGGCATTTGTTCTGTTGTGTACTGTCTGATAAGCGGTTTTACTCCGCTGACGGTTGTACAGCGAATAACGATGGCTGCTAACTCATTCCCGCTGCTTGCTGCACCGTTCTTTATCATCATGGGAAATATAATGAATACATCCGGTGTTACCAAACGGATGTTCTCCTTTGCAAACGTCCTTGTCGGCCATTTTCCCGGCGGTCTTGGACACGCAAATATACTTGCCAGTGTATTGTTCGCCGGTATGAGCGGTACTGCAGTTGCAGATGCCGGCGGCCTTGGTACTATCGAGATTCAGGCGATGCGTGATGCCGGGTTTGATGATGATTTTTCCTGTGCAATAACAGGCGCGTCATCAACAATCGGGCCGATCATTCCGCCAAGCCTTCCTATGGTTATATTTTCAGTCCTTGCAGAAGCTTCCGTAGGCCGACTGTTCGTTGGCGGTGTTCTCCCGGGACTTCTGATGGCTGTTACACTGATGATTATGGTTGCTCTGTATTCCAAGAAAAGAAATTATCCCCGTGCGCCAAAACCGCATCTTGCCGATGTATGGAAGTCATTCAAGGATGCCTTTTGGGCTCTGATGGCGCCTCTGCTTTTGTTTGGCGGAATTATTTCCGGTGTGTTTACCCCGACTGAAGCAGCCGTTATAGCTGCATTCTATTCTTTGATTCTGGGACTGTTTGTATACAGGGAATTCAGTATCCGGGACCTTCCAAAAGTTATTCTTGCTACGGTTGAAACAAATGGTGTTGTTTTGGCACTTGTCATGACAGCTGTTATGTTTGGCTGGTCGCTTTCTGTTGCAGATGTTCCGCAGCAGCTGGCCAGTGTCATAATGAATCTGTCCAGCAACCCGATTGTCATTCTTCTGGCAATAAACGTATTCCTGCTCTTTGTAGGTATGTTTATGGAAGCAAATGCTGCAATCATGATATTGACTCCTATATTCATGCCGCTTGTTCATTCTCTGGGAATCAGTACAACACAGTTCGGCATCATGATGATACTGAACCTTATGATTGGTCTGCTTACCCCGCCAGTCGGAATTGTTCTGTATGTTGTAGCCAATGTGGCAAAAGTATCGTTTGAACGGGTGACAAAGGCAACCTTACCGTTCCTGATCCCGCTGCTTATTGTTCTGCTGATGGTGACACTGATACCAGGTGTAACAACACTGATACCGAACCTGATGTTTGGCCCGGAAATGTAAAGAAAGAGTTTTGCGTGTGTAAGGCATAAAATGCAGATGGAAACCTGCATTTTATGCCTTTTTTTTACGAATTCATTTGACGGCTGAAAAAAAGCATGTTAGCATATAACCTGTAAAGTAGGTTGACAGGAGTCAGCCTAGAAAAGGAGTAGACGATGAAAAAAATAGTTACATTGCTGCTGGCTTCGGCCCTCGTTGCGCCGATGGTATTTGCAAACGGCAAATCAGATTCTGGAAAGGGATCAGCCGCTAAACCGATTGAACTTACGTACACAATGACCGCTGTACCAACTGATGCCCATACACAGGCTATGATGAAATTCAAGGAAGTTGTTGAAAAAGTTTCCGGCGGTCAGATTCTTGTAAAAACATATGATTCTGCATCTCTGTTCAAGCAGGAACAGGAACTCACTGCAGTCAGAACAGGTCAGGCTGATATGACAGCAACTTCTGCTTCATGGCTCACAGACGGTTCGAAATGGATCTCCATGTTTACAGCCGGATATATCTTCAAGAGCTATGATCATATGACCAAAGTCCTTAACGGACCAATCGGCCAGGAAGTTTTCGACAGAGTAGCAAAAGAGCAGGGAATCCGCCCGCTTGGTGCTGAATATCTCGGAACCCGCCAGATCAACCTTGTTGAAGACCGCGCTATCAAGACACCTGCAGACCTCAAAGGTGTTAAACTCCGCATGCCGAACACAGATGCTTGGATATTCCTTGGCAAAGCTCTGGGTGCAAACCCGACACCAGTTTCTTTCTCTGAACTGTATATGGCTCTTCAGACAAAGACTGTTGATGGTCAGGAAAACCCTCTCCCAACAGACAAAAATGCTAAATTTTACGAAGTAACGAAATCAATCAGCATTACCAACCACCTGGTAGACAGCGTATGGCCTGCTATCAATGAAAAAAAATGGCAGTCTCTTACAAAGGAACAGCAGGGGTGGATCATGCAGGGTGTTAAAGCTGGTATTGAACTCTGCGATAAGACAAATCTTGATGCAGAAGCTAAACTTATTGAGTTCTTCAAAGCACAGGGACTCAAAGTTTATAATGCAGACCTCGATGCATTCAGTAAAGAAGTTCTCGACAAATACCTTGCCAGCGATTATGCCAAGACTTGGGATAAAGCACTGTTTGATAAAGTACAGGCCGCTTATACCAAATAAAGCAATCTGACAAAAACAGGAACGCTTCATGCGTTCCTGTTTTTGTCAGTAACCCTGTTTTATATTCCCTGGAGCTAATATGAAAAAGATTTTATTGTTTTTACGGGACTGTGTTGAGATTTATCTGCCTGTCATTTCTTTCTGTGTAATGTTCCTGGCTTTTATACTCCAGGTTGGTTCCCGTTATATATTCAACAGGCCGCTTGTTATGACCAATGATTTTATCGTGTTGGGATTCTGCTGGACTGTTATCCTTGGTGCATGCTATACGATGCGTAAACACAGTCATGTACAGTTTACCATGCTGTATGATATGTATGGACCGAAAGTCGCCGCCGCAGCGAGACTGCTGGGCAACGTTATTATCATTGTCACGTTTGCAGTGCTTGTAAAGCCGTCTTTCGATTTTGCTGTAATGCAGGATTTCCAGAAAACCGCAGTTCTGCGCGTAAGCCTTATGTGGGTTTTTATGCCGTTCGTTTATTTTTTGCTTTCTATTATCGGGTACAGTATTTCTCCCTGTATTGAGGATATCAAAGTGCTGACCGGTAAACTTGATGATTCAGAAGATCATAAACGGGACAGAGAAAGTATGGCTGTCACCGGAAAAAATAAAAAAGAAGGAGGCAAAGCATGAGTGCCGGACTGTTAGTTACTCTTATTGTCTTTGTACTGATATTCTTCCTGCGTATGCCAATAGCTCTTGGCATGCTTAGTTCTGCTGTCTGTTACCTCCTGGTAAGCGGCCATGATCTGAGCCTTGTTGTCAATCAGGTCATGAATACGTTCTATACGAACTATGTCATCATAGCGGTACCGCTTTTCATATTCACTGCCAATGTCATGAACAGCGGAAAAGTCACCGATATGGTGTTTAAATTTGCCGGCGGACTGTGCGGCCGTATGCGTGGCGCACTCGGTCAGGTGAATGTCCTTGCTTCTCTTATATTCTCCGGAATGACCGGTTCTGCAATAGCAGATGCCGCCGGACTTGGTAAGATTGAAATCCAGGCAATGCGCGACCAGCATTATGATGATGAATTCAGCTGTGCTATTACAGCTGCTTCTGCAACTATCGGACCGATTTTCCCGCCGTCAATACCGCTCGTCATTTATGCAATGCTCAGCAGTACTTCTGTAGGCGCTCTGTTTATGGGAGGCATGATTCCTGCAATTATGCTTACCATATTCCTTATGATTTATGTTGCAATCATGGCAAAAAAACGTAATTATCCGCGCGGGGAACATATCCCGGTACGTGAATTCCTTGCTTTCACATTTAAAGCTCTTCCAGCTCTGCTTACTCCGGTAATTCTTTTGGTTGGTATTTATACAGGTGTCATGACCCCCACAGAAGCAGGTGCCATTGCAGGTCTGTATGCACTGCTTGTAGCTGTAATTGCGTATCATGCTATGGGATGGAAGGATTTGTATGAAGTTGTAAAGATGACTGTAAAAGATGTCGGTTCAACTTCGATCATGATCGGTGCTGCTACAATCATCAGCTATATTGTTGCCCGTGAGCAGCTCGCTGTTAATATAGGCAATTGGATTCTTTCGATAACGACAAATAAATACCAGTTTCTGATGCTTGTAAATGTTGTAATTCTTATATTGGGTATGTTCATCGATACATCGACAATACAGCTGGTATTTGTTCCAATAATGATTCCTGTTGCAATGAAACTCGGTATCGATATGATTCATTTTGGCCTTGTCGTTACATTCAACATGATGGTAGGACTTTCAACACCGCCGTTTGGAATGCTGCTGTTTATCACAAGCGGTATTTCCGGTACTCCGCTGAAAGGAATCATGAAGGAAATCATATGGCCAATAGTAGCAATGCTGCTGGTTCTTATAATCATTACATACATACCGCAAACTGTACTCTTCCTGCCCAAGATGGCTGGACTTGTAAAATAGTGTTTTTATTGATAAGAGGTGAAAAATGAAAGAATATCACGGATGCTGGCCTACGATGATTACTCCTTTTACGGAGAATAACAAAGTAGATTTTAAGGCTATCAAGCAGCTCGTTGAATGGTATATTGCACACGGTGCAGACGGCATTTTTTCTGTCTGCCAGTCAAGCGAAATGTTTTTCCTCTCAAAGCAGGAGAAACTTGATATTGCAAAAGCTGTTGTAGATGCCAACGCAGGGCGTATAAAGATAATTGCATCAGGGCATACTTCGGATGATCATGCGGAACAGATCGACGAGCTGGGTGCAATGGCAAAAACTGGTGTTAATGCTGTCGTTCTTGTTTCAAACCGCATGGCAAAGAAGGAAGAAGGCGCAGATGTCTTTAACAAAAATGCCGAAGATATCTTCCGCCAGCTGCCGGATGTTACATTCGGTCTGTACGAATGTCCGTATCCGTATCTCAGACTGCTTACTGATGATTTCCTTGCAGACTGTGCAAAGACCGGCAAGCTTGTATTCCTGAAAGACGTGAGCTGTTCAAATGAAATAGAAAACCGCCGTGTTAAACTTGTCAAAGGAACAAAGCTGTCGCTGTTCAATGCAAATACATCGACGCTCCTTGATTCATGGATTTCCGGATATGACGGATACAACGGTGTCATGGCCAATTTCCACATTGATATCTATAAGTGGATGTATGACCATTTCAAGAAGGAACCCGAGCTTGCACGTAAAGTAAGTGATTTTCTTACAGTTGCAGCTGTTTCGGAAGCCCGTGCATATCCTGTCAATGCTAAATTCCATTATCAGCTTACCGGTGTCCCTATGTCACTCGTGACGAGAAGCAAAGATATCAGTATACTGAATGAAAATGCACGGCATGAAATAGAGAGCCTTATCCGGATGGAAAAGGAAATGCGTAAGGAACTTGGCCTTAAAGGCTGAACCTTTGCTGTGTTGAAAAAACAATTGTCATTCTGGAAGTACATATGGATACTAACGGGTTTTCACTGTTCAGAGAAAATTTAAGCGCTCAGGTTGCAGATCATCTGGAACAGGAGATTCTGGGGTCGACTGCAATAAGTGTGAGCGAAAAACTGCCATCCGAACAGCAGCTGGCTGAAAAATATCAGGTAAGCCGTCCTGTCGTTCGGGAAGCATTAAAGCTTCTGCAGGAACGCGGACTGGTAACCCTGAGAAACGGTTTAGGTGCGTTTGTCACTAAGCCCCAGACATCCACAGTACTTTCAGCGGTAAGCCGGATCATGCAGATGAATAATATTTCTGATGATGATCTGACACAGATGCGAGGCATGCTTGAAGTGAATGCTGCACGTCTTGCTGCAAAGAACATCAGTGATGATATGCTTGCACAGATAAAGGAGAATATTGAAAAATTCTCCAACAGGGAACTTCCGTTAAAGGAACGTGTTGAACTTGACTGCGAATTCCATAATTTGATTGCAAAAGCATCTGGCAATGCACTGCTTGAGATGTTCAATGATGTGCTCCTTTCCATGCTGACCGACTATATGGGCAAAGGTGTGCTGGTGGCCGGTGGTATAGATGATGCCATTGCGCGTCATACAAAAATATACAAGGCTCTTGAAGCACACGATACAGAGGCTGTCGTTGTAGCGATGAACGAGCATATCGGTGCTTCAAAAAATAATGTTGAAATGTTTGCGCGTCAGAATGCTGGCGCGACTGTTCGTGATAAGATATAACATAGGAGGATAAGATGGCTAAATCAAGACTGATTGGTGAGTATCCTATTATCGGCATTCGTCCGATTATCGATGCCCGTGAAGGCATGCTGAATGTACGTGCCTCTTTGGAAGAGTTGACAATGCGCATGGCGCATCAGGCACAGGAACTGCTAGAAAAAAATGTTTTCTATACAAACGGAGAACCCGTAAAAGTTATCATAGCTGATTCAACAATCGGGCGTGTTGCGGAATCTGCCGCATGTCAGGAAAAATTCAAAAAGGCCGGTGTTGATATAACACTGTCAGTTTCACCGTGCTGGTGCTACGGTTCAGAAACAATGGACAATGACCCGATGACTATAAAAGGTGTGTGGGGACTCAATGCTACGGAACGCCCCGGTGCCGTTTATCTGGCATGTGTTCTTGCAGACTATGCACGCAAAGGTCTGCCTGCTTTTGGTATATACGGCAATGGTGTACAGAAATTCGATGATAAAACGATACCTGAAGATGTAAAAGAGAAAATTGTCCGCTTTGGTAAAGCTGCTGTTGCTGCTGCGACAATGCGCGGAAGATCATATCTGCAGATCGGTGCCATGTGCATGGGTATTTCCGGTTCACAGATTGATCCGGACTTTTTTGAAGAATATCTTGGCATGCGCGTAGAATCTGTTGATGAAGTTGAAGTATACCGCCGTATTGAAAAAGAAATCTACGATAAAGATGAATACAAAAAAGCTCTCGCATGGACAAAGAAAAACTGTCCGAATGGATTCGATAAAAACCCAAAGAAAGCTCAGAAGACTCCTGCACAAATCGAAGCAGACTGGGAATTTACTGTAAAATGCGCAATTATCATAAAAGACCTGATGAACGGCAATCCAAAACTCAAGGAAATGGGCTGGGGCGAAGAGGCTCTTGGCCACAATGCTATTGCTGCCGGTTTTCAGGGCCAGCGTCAGTGGACGGATATATTCCCGGATACAGACTTCCCGGAAACTATCCTGAATACACCGTTTGACTGGAACGGTGCGCGTGAACCGTACACATTCGCAACTGAAAATGATACGCTTAACTGTGCAACGATGCTGCTGATGAAGCTGCTGACCTGCCGCGCACAGATGTTTGCTGATGTACGTACTTGCTGGACAACAGAAAGCGTAAAGAAGGAATGCGGGTATGATCTTGAAGGAAAAGCAAAAGCTGCAGGCGGATTTATCCACCTGATCAACAGCGGTGCATGTACTCTTGATTCATGCGGTGAAGTAAAAGACAAGAAAGGCAATGCAGTTATGAAACCATTCTGGGAAATGACAGAAGCGGATCAGAAAGCCTGTCTTAAAGCAACGGAATGGTGCACTTCTGATCAGGGCTATTTCCGCGGGGGCGGATTCTCAGCACGCTTTATGACAAAAGCAGAAATGCCGATGACTATGGCACGTATTAATATCGTAAAAGGTATTGGACCTGTGCTGCAGCTCGTAGAAGGCTGGACGGTAAAACTGCCTGAGAAAGTCGCTGATGATATCTGGAAACGCACAGACTATACATGGCCATGCACGTGGTTTACTCCTCGTACGACAGGCAAGACTCCATTTACCAGTGCATATGATGTCATGAACAACTGGGGCGCAAACCATGGTGCAATTTCCTACGGCCATATCGGTGCTGATCTGATTACACTGTGTTCAATGCTCCGTATTCCTGTCTGCATGCATAATGTCGATACAGACAAGATATTCCGCCCTGCATGCTGGAATGCATACGGTATGGACCGCGAAGGTCAGGATTACCGCGCATGCAAAGCATACGGCCCAATGTATAAATAACAGCAGTTCAGTTATTTAAACTGTAAAATGCCCCTGCATATTCTTTGCAAGAAAGATATGGAGGGGCGTTCTTTTATGTAATCGGTGCCGGATTAAAAATACAAAGGTCATTTGCAAGACCATATTTTTCAGCAAAAGGCTGTTTCCTTCCGCTTGCCACATCGATAATCAGGTTGAACAGTTCTGTGCCGACCTGAGGTATTGTTGCTTCACCGGTGGCGATCCGTCCTGCATTTACATCGATAAGATCGCTCCACAGATTCTTCATGTCATTGCGAGAACATACCTTGATTACCGGTGCTGCAGCAAGTCCGTATGGTGTGCCGCGGCCGGTCATAAATACTTCAAGTCCCATACCGGAAGCCAGCTGGCATGGTCCACAGACGATATCGCTTGCAGGCGTGGCAGCATAGATGAGTCCATGTTTTGTCGGACGTTCACCGGGAGAAAGCACTTCGACAACCGGTGAAGAACCTGATTTTGCAATTGAACCCATTGCTTTTTCAATGATATTTGACAGACCGCCTTTTTTATTTCCGGGAGTAGGGTTGGCGCTGCGGTCAACCTGTCCTTCCTTCAGATAATTGTCATACCATTTCATTTCGGAAGCTAGCTTGTCGCGAACTTCTTTATTCACACAGCGGGCTGCAATGAAATGCACGCCATCACGTACTTCGGTGACTTCACTGAACATCACTGTACCGCCGGCCTGGACCAGCAGATCAGCTGCATATCCTGCTGACGGATTTGCGGTAACACCGGAAAACGCATCAGAACCTCCGCACTGCATGCCGATGCAGAGATTTGAAAGTGGCAGTGTTTCGCGCCGCCGCATATTCAGTTTTTTGAGCTTTTCTTCTGCCATAGTACAGATAGCCTGAATCATTTCTTCAAAGCCGTGCTGTTCCTGAAGAACTATTACATTTTCTTTTTTTATATCTTTTGCATCGAGAAGTTTTTCCACGGTGAGCTTTTCACAGCCAAGCGAGATGCACATTACTTCGCCGCCAAAGTTAGGATGATGTACAATGTTGCGCAGAATCCGTATAGGTACTTTTGCTTCCGGTGCATTGATTGCAACACCGCATCCGTACGGATGATTTATTGCAACAACATCATCAACGTTCGGGTACTTTGGCAGAATATCCTTTTTGATGCGGCGTACAGCCACATTCAGCACACCGGTAACACATTGTACTGTTGTCTGTATGCCGAGGATATTCCGTGTACCGGCATAGCCGCCGTCAGGATTGCGGTAACCTTCGAACGTCTGTACCGGGGCTTTTGGCAGTTCGGTATGGATATTCGTTCCGTATTCCATGTTGTCCAGAGACGGCGGATCTGCAAGCCTGAGCATGAATTCATTTATCCATCCACCTTTGTGTATCGGATGTATGGCATAGCCAAGAATAACACCGTACCTGATTACCGGTTTATCTGCCGGGATTTCTTCAAGCGCAATCTTATGCCCCTGAGGAATATCTTCTGCCGTTATTATGCCCGGCATGATTTCTGTGCCAGCTTTTATAGCATTGACTGCGATGGCGACGTTATCTTCATCTTTTACCTTTATGTAAAGAGGTATGGACATGAATCTGCTCCTTTGTGTTTCTGTCAGCCCATCAGAGGTCTGAAATACTTCAGACTTTCATCAAGGTCTTTTACGCCTTCGAATACCAGTATGGCATTGGGTACTTCTCTGCGGATTTCAGGAAGCATTTTATCCCAGCCCATGATGCCTTTGCCAAGACCTACTTCTTCGAGATGGTCTTTCGCAGGTACAAAGTCTTTTATGTGGAAAATGGCGATTTTATCTCCGAACAGATCAAAGCACTCGTGAAGAATATTGAATCGTTCCTCATAGTTGCCGATATACAGATAATTAAAGACATCGACTGTTGTGCGGACATAGCCGTTGTCAAGTTCTTTTATCAGGCGGTTCATCTGTTTTGGACAGAACATACAGTGATGCCATGCACCTTCCGGAGTCAGATAACTGCCTGATTCTTTTGCTGCATCGGCGAGCGGAGCAAAAACTGACAGCACTGT
>Ga0070399_1003782_pt1 | contig 13070 bp, 5 predicted proteins | sample BioMet4_FD_61217 | JGI IMG/M metagenome (GOLD analysis project Ga0070399, IMG submission 61217) | Microbial communities from bioreactor (seeded with sewage sludge) at LBNL, California, USA - Biofuel metagenome 4 (version 1) | ecosystem: Engineered > Bioreactor > Anaerobic > Unclassified ... | reverse complement strand
TGGTGCATTCATCTCGGCCATGTTTCTTAGTAAATTGATCCTAAGCGGTAATCAATATACTCAAGAGACTCTTCCTACCGATTATCCTGGTGGATGGGAGGCATTTGTTCAACTCGAAACAGATGCCATGAAAACGCCGTATCTTATTCTCGCGGCCGTGCTCCTTGTCGTAGCATTAATCTTCTCATTCTACAAATTACCCAAGATTAAAGAGGGAAACAAAGAAGAAGGGCAAGTCGGACAAGATGAGAAGTTGATAAATTTCAATGTTCTGAAGCGATCACATTTACGCTGGGGAGTGATAGCCCAATTCTTCTATAACGGAGGACAAACCGCTATCAATAGCCTTTTCTTAGTTTATTGTTGTATCTATGTCGGCATTGATGAAGGAAAAGCAACAACATTCTTCGGATTATATATGCTCGCATTCTTGCTCGGTAGATGGATCGGCACCCTCTTAATGGGCCGTTTCAAACCCCAGAACATGTTGACCGTCTATGCCTCGGCCAATATCCTGCTTTGCTTGGTGGTTATCATCTTCGGTGGATATGTAGGGCTTTATGCGATGATAGGTATCTCTTTCTTCATGTCCATCATTTATCCCACTCAATTTTCGATGGCATTGACGGACTTGAAGGGAGACACCAAGAGCGGCTCCGCATTCCTTGTCATGGCCATTATTGGCAACGCCGTCTTACCTCAATTATCCGCATACATCATGAACGCAAATCCTTCGATTTACCATGTAGCCTACATCGTACCATTGATTTGCTTCATCTTCTGTGCTTATTATGGATGGAAGAAATACAAAGTAATCGATTAACAAATCAAATATGAAAGCTATTCAAATACCTGAACAAGGAGTTCTAAAGGTTGTAGACATTGAGAAGCCTGTCTGCCATGATGGCGAAGTACTTCTAAAGATTAAATATGTAGGGTTTTGTGGGAGCGATTTGAACACCTATAGGGGCGGCAATGCCATGGCTAAGGCTTCGGTTATTCCTGGTCATGAAATAGGTGCCGAAATCGTGGAGATTGGCTCTGGAGTACCCAATAGCCTCAAACTAGGCATGACGGTAACTGTAAATCCTTACACCAATTGTGGTTATTGCTCAAGTTGCCGCAATCGTCGCTATAATGCTTGTGAACATAACGAGACATTGGGCGTCCAACGTGATGGAGCCATGTGTGAGTACCTCGCTTTGCCTTGGCAAAAAGTTATCCCCGTGGAGGGAATCTCTGCTCGCAATTGTGCTATTATCGAGCCAATGAGCGTAGGTTTCCATGCGGTAAATCGTGCACAAGTCGTGGACACAGACACCGTCATGGTTATTGGTTGTGGTATGGTTGGAATCGGCGCTATCGTTCGTTCGGTTGTCAGGGGTGCCACGGTCATCGCTTGCGATATTGACGATGAAAAGCTTGAGAATATCAAGCAATTAGGCGTGAAGTACGCTATCAACACGGCCAAGGAGAATCTTCATGAGCGCTTGGTGGAGATCACAAAGGGATTGATGCCGGATGTAGTGATCGAAGCCGTTGGTTCACCATTTACTCAAAATCAAGCCTTAAACGAAGTAAGCTATACCGGGCGAATTGTATTTATCGGTTACTCGAAGAAGGAGACCGGCTTTGATACGGGACTATTCGTTAAGAAGGAGCTTGACGTTCGTGGTTCACGCAATGCACTTCCCGAGGATTTCGAAGGAGTCATCAAATACTTGGAACGTGGCACATGCCCTTACGACCTTCTCATCTCTAAGGTAGTGAAACCGGAAGAAGCACCTGAGGCAATGGCCGCATGGAGTGCGGACCCTGGTAAGGTGTTCCGTATTCTGGTTGAATTCTAAACTCACTCGGAGAGGGAAATACATCACCTTTCGATAAAACAAGAAGCCTCGACATGCTAAATGCATGTCGAGGCTTTTGCTTTTGATTATTTCGAGGTCGAGTTATCTGATTAATGGATAAACTCTGTCCTTTTCAATACTCCATAATAGGATTTAGGAAGATGGATGCACCACCAAAATTTGAGCAATTAGCTCCATTTTGATAATGCATTCCATACGATTTTATCTTCTGACTTTGCTCTTCTTAGCAGCTGGAGCACCAAATACCATATGGCAACCATCAATCGTAAATGCGATGTTGAGATTGCTTGGATCAACGGTATTTACGCCCAGATAGTATTGTGTGTAAACAACACCATCGGTACCATTTATCACGGCCTGAACATCAGCTGTTCCATTGTTACAATTGGTCACATAAAGCATAACATGTGCTCCGTTCATAGCGGCCAACCATGTAGCCCAATCACCCTGGGTACCATTGTGAGTACATGCCGCATAACCATTACCCCAACCATAATTGTCGGCGCGTAGCACACCATATTCGGTTACACTATCTGTGGTTCTCAACACAACTACGAAGTTATTCCAGTTGTTCTTCAAACTACTATAGTTGGTAAAAGGAATAGCATATGTTTCACCTGCTGGAATCAACATATTGTCAGTATGGATAGACCACCATCCACCGGTATTATCTACTGGACCCAATGTCGTTGGATTAGGAGTAACCGTTGTAGCTTGTGACTCCGATACGGCCACGTTAACGGTTGCCGTCTTGCCATTGTCAGTAGTGATAGTCACCGTGTGAGAACCTGCTACGGCAGGAACAGGAGAGAACGTAAGCTTAGAATTCTTCACTACGGCCGTACTTCCGTTGCCATATGTAGCGGTTACTTCCAAACCGGTCGGATCAAATGCCAATGTACGGTCGGCCACATCTTGCGTAGCAACGGAATTATAGAAATAATAATGGCTACGTGAAGGATTTTGAGTTACTTGGATGGAAGCAATCTTAGCAACCATATTGAACGTAGCATTAGCTACAATAGGTGTTGTTGCATTCTCACCCTTGAAGGTCTTGTTGTAGATGACAACCAAGTTCTTCTGCCCCAAATTGTCCATGTCAGGAATGGCTGAGAAATAGAGTTCCGAAGCGGGAATCGTCTTCGTCACACCCTCTTCGAAGGTCACAACGGCTGATACATTTGCCATAGCGTCTTGAAGAGTTGTACCGAGATCCACCTCATCGGGAACATTTTGCAGAACCATGGAGACAGGTGCCTTATCCTTAGCAGACGTCAATCCACCGATTGGGACAATGTTGGTTTGGAGGAAATCAATATACGAACCTTCGGGAACCATAAAGCAACGAATGTTGGTGTTCATGGCATCTGCGTTCAGATTACGCAACTTATAAGGTTGAGTATAGGTCTTTGTCACCGTACCATTGGTGAACTTTATTAAGAATGAGTCAGTACGCGAGCGATCAACGGTAAGCGTTACCTTGCCACCTAACTTTTGCACATTCTCATCTTTGTTAGATACCGGAGATAGAAGCTGGTTGCTACTAGCAAACTTGAAATAGAGGTAACTACCCCATTGTGAGTTGTATGTGGCAGAGTCACCTGTTGCATCAAATCGGAAAGCTCCGTACTCGGTATAGCCCGTTCCACCACGATCTACATCGTTTGTAATGATCAAAGCAAAGTTCTTGTAGTAGGTGTTATCGCTTGGATTGATGTTCAGGTTGAACACGGCGTTCCACTTCTGACCATCGGGCACAACATAATACTTAGAGAAGCTTGACCAAAAGCCTGAGGTAAAATCCGTCTTACCAATGGTGTAAACATCCTCTTGCATACCCACCAAAACTTCCTCCGTATTTGTCTTTGATTTCTCGATGGAATCTATTTTTTGGGAAATCCAGTCAGGAGCGTTCACATTATAGAGGTCGCCTCCTTCGCAACCAGTCAGAGCCAGCATACCAAGGACGCCAGAACAGAAGAAGATTGCTATTTTATTGAGATGTCTCATAATCTTTTTTTAAAATAAGTGTGTTATTTTTGACCACTCATGAAAACCATAATGGATTCCATGAGATGGCCATTTAGATTTTTATTTGCTTAAGTCGACCACAGGGTGAACCGTCCATCCATTTGTCTGGAAGTAAACGGAGTTGTCACTACTTTCATTGGCCGAATTTCCCTTAAGGTTAGGATTCTTGTTGGTCAAGGTCTGCACGATTGGCAAGAACTCATGTCCTGGTACATAGGTATCAAAGGAACTCTTCAACTGAGTATCAGTAGCAATGTTTGCATAGCTAACGGGCTCCTTGGCATTGTGAAGTGAGCGACGGAATGTTCCATGCTCCTTGAGTTGTTGCAAACGATTGGCATCATAGAAGAAACCCCAACGTATCAAGTCGAAACCTCTGCCAAACTCGCAACCAAATTCCTTAGGACGTTCCACGTTGGCAATCTGCTCAAACAACTTGTCCTTAGAATTGAAGTTAGCCAATTGTAGGCCGGTCAAACCAGCACGCTCGCGAACTTGGTTGATCCAATCGATAGCTTGTTGTGTCGGTCCATTTACCTCATTCTCACACTCGGCGGCAAGAAGCAATACATCAGCATAGCGCATCAAACGAAGGTTGATACCATCATGAAGACCTGTGACAACCTTGTCATAGAGACCAGTGCGGAAGTTGGTGTACTTAGCAATTGGTAGACCACCATTATTATTGTTGGTTACAACCGTATCAATAGCGATCATAGGAGCTGTATAGCATACATTGCCATACTCGAAGCCTTCCCAATCAGACTCGTAGGTACCGATGGTCCAATAGAGACGTGGGTCAAGTTTGCCCTTTGCGGTACGCTCTTTCTTAAATAGCTGATAGAGCCAAGGAGAAGCAGAGATGTCTGCCCATCCACCTACGCTACCCGGAGCAAAGTTACTCTCGATAGCAGAACCCTGAGTGGCGTTAGGACTGGTGTTGACCGGTGTCCATTCGTCATCTGTTCCTTGAGAACCATAATCGAGGAATTGCACTTCAAAGAGGCTCTCGGCGTTGTTCTCATACTCAGGACCCTGACGGAAATTGTCACCATAGTTGGCCATAAGCTTATAGGTGCCATACTTCTTGTTGATGATATCCTTGAGTACGCTTAGAGCTTCGCTATACTTATGACGTTGCATCAGAGTGCGTGCATAGTATCCAGCAGCTGAACCGCTTGTGGCACGACCAGAGGCCCACTGACCACCTTCCTCACGGGTTGGAAGAAGAGACATGGCGTCGGTGAAGTCCTTTTCCACCTGGTCAAGCACCTCGTCATAACTACTATTCTTTCCATAGAGACCATCAAGTGTGGAATAGCTCTCGTAGTCGGTAATCAGAGGAGGATTCTGATAATATCCGGCAAGGTTATAATAGGCCAATCCACGAAGGAACAATGCCTGTCCCTTGATACGACGCATCTGCTCGGAGAGCTGAGTATCGTCGGTACCACAACGCGAGGTGATAAAGTTGCACACGTTGATGGTATAGTACCACTCACGCCAAGGCCACCATGTGATATCGCTTGTCGTGGAAGCATTGAGATCATCGAATGGCATGTACCAAACCTGAGAGGAGTTCCAAGCTTCGTCACCACGGCACACGTCAATGGTATAACCTACACGAGCATAAGATCCTTCCATACGAATATGGTTATAGGCGGCTACCACACTCTCTTCCAAGTCGTCAGCCGTGTTGCCAAAGGTACCTGTCGTCTGCTGGTTGGGGTTCACCAATTCCAGCTTGTCATTGCACGATGTGAGCGTGCCAAGGCCCAATAACAGGGCAAAAGATAATCTATATATTTTCATATCGAAATGAGTCATGTTATATTGTTCTCATAATTTATCTATACTCGAACGCCATTAGAATGTGAAGTGAACACCACACATGAAGCTACGAGCGCTTGGGAATGAGCAGAAGTTATAGCCCGGTGTAAAGGTACCACCTGCATAGTCCACGTTGTAACCATGATAACCGGTGAGGGTATAGAGGTTCTGGGCAGATACGTATGCACGTACAGCACTTACTACGCCACCAAACCATTTGTCAGGAAGAATATATCCTAATTCAATGTTAGCAAGCTTCCAATAAGCGGCATTCTGGATTTTGCGAGAACTGAACAAGTCATTCCATTCGTATGGGGTATTTAGGTTGGTATAAGTACGGGGAACATCAGAGAGGTATGTCAGACCATCTTCAGAGAATTGGTTGGCATTCATCAAAGCCACATCACGGTTAGCCCAACCATAAGAGGAGTTAAGGCTATTGTAGATATCATCGGTAACATGATAGTTCAAAGCTCCGTATGTTGCAATGTTCAGATCAAAGTTCTTATATTCAAGACGTGCGTTGATACCGAAGTTAATCTTGGCAAGACCGCTTCCCAATATTACTCGGTCGTTATCATCAATCTTTCCGTCGGGTGTTCCCTCCGGGCCACTAACGTCTTTGTACAAGCAATCACCAAGAGTGGCTCCCTGCTGGGTAGCATGACCGTCCAAATCAGCTTGTGTGCGAGCAATGCCTTCGTACACATAGCCATAGAACTGACCTATCTCTTGGCCAACGTAAGTAGCATATGCACCAGTAATGTAAGAGTCAGTACCGAAGCCTAAGGAGGTTACCTTGTTCTTCAAAGTGCTTAGATTGGCTCCGATTTCATACTTTAGAGCATGGTCGCGATTGCGATATAAAGCAGAGAACTCGAAGCCACTATTTTCCATGGAAGCTGCGTTCATGACCACGGTAGTATTGGACACACCAGCCTGTTCGGGCACTGGAACCCCATAAAGCAAGTCCTCTGAACGGTTCTTATACCACTCGGCGGTAAATTCCAAGCGATTGTTGAACATTGCCAAGTCAATACCAACGTTGGTGGTCTTCTTCTTCTCCCATGCAATTTTATCATTGACGAAGGTAGAAACGGCAGAGCCAGTCACGGCGGTGTTACCAAAGCTATAGGTCATGTTGTTACGATTCATTGTTGCCTGATACATGTACTCACCGATGTTCTCGTTACCAAGAACACCATAGCTGGCACGTACCTTGAACATATTCACAACATCGCGATTGATGGGGAAGAAATTTTCCTTGTCGAAGCGCCAACCTATTGACACAGATGGGAATGTACCCGCATTATTCTTAGGATTAAGACGTGAACTTATATCATAACGAATTATTGCTGATAAAAGGTATTTTTCATCGTAGTTATAGTTCAGACGCGCAATATACGATTCCAGGACATGCTTGTATTCATATGATTCGGCGTGTGTGGTGGCTGCATTTTGAATTTGCAAGAAGTACGGCTCTGCGAAGTTGATACCCCAACCGGTCAACAGATGGGTATTCTCCTGTTCATAAGTATGTCCGGCTACAAGATTTATGTGGTGCTTGCCAAGTTGGCCATCATAAGTCAACGTGTTCTCAAACAGGGCGTCTGAATATGCACGAGTTGATTCCGTTAAACGTTCGTTAGTCTTGTCAAGGTAAACACGGTTACTCTGTGCCCAAGCCGGTATCCAAGTGAAATCATAAGCATTAGTCTTGCTATAGGATAAGTTGACATTGTAGTGCAAGCTATGATTCTTGGAATCCACGCCAATCATCTTGAGCAAGTCCACATCAGCGGAACCACTTCCAATAAAGCGATCCACCAAAGTATTGCGCTTCAACAGATTATTGACGAGCAAAGGATTGGAAGCGGAGATATCGCCATGGATATCGTCATAATATACGCCATATCCATAGGCGTCATAATGGAAGTTGCTTGCCAAACCCACACGGTCGTCAAGCACCCAAGTAGAAGGATCGTATGCCATGATAGTGGGTTGCATCAACAAGGTGCCGCGAAGCACATTGGTCACGTCACCATATAGACCCTGCACATACTCGGAGGCATTGGACAATGCCATATTATCCTGATTGGAGTGTGAATATACGAAGCTGGTTCTAAACTTGATGAATTTAGTCTCCATGGTATTGTTCGCACGAACGGTATAACGCTCATAGTTAGGTCCTGCGCCACGTATCGTGCCTTTCTGATCATAGTAGTCAAGTGCGATATTGAAAGCACTATGTGCACCACCACCACTGAAGTTTACGTTATGGTTTTGGCGAATGCCCGTCTTGAACACCTCCTTGAACCAATCCGTATTGGTGTTGTCCATGAAACGATACTGACCGGTTGTTGCATCAAGGCTATATCCTCCAGGAATTGGAGTGCCCGAATTGACACATGACTGGCCGATATGCTGGCTATATTGATCGGCATCCATCAAGTCGTAGACACTATTCGAGATGTTGTCCACACCGAAATATCCTGAATAATCCACCTTCAAGGGCTGGTCCTTCTGTCCATTCTTTGTGGTGATGATGACCACGCCGTTGGCGGCACGTGAACCGTAGATGGCACCAGCGGCGGCATCCTTGAGCACCTGGATGGTGGCAATGTCATTTGGAGAGAAGTCACGGATGGTCGTACCCATTGGGACGCCATCGATGACATAAAGAGGAGCCGTGCTACCGAAAGAACCGATACCTCTGATTCTTACCAATGGGTCAGCACCGGGCTGTCCATCGGTTGTGATCTGAACGCCAGGCACCTTGCCCTCCAACATGGTAGAGATATTGGAGTTGGATACTTTCTTCAGCTCCTCGGCATTGACCACAGACACCGAACCGGTAAGGTCTGCCTTCTTCTGAGTACCATAACCGACGACTACGACTTGCTCGAGCACTTTGTCATCGGAAGTAAGGTCTATCGGATCGATGACCGAACGACCACGAACGGCAATCTCACGATCCTTGAAACCCACGTAGCTTACAACAAGGACGGCGTTGGCAGGTACATCCAACTCGAAGTTTCCATCGAGGTCGGTGATAGTACCGTCTTTGCTCCCTTTCACTTTAACAGTAGCACCAACGAGAGGTTCTCCCTTTTGGTCAACAATCTGGCTTTTGACCTTAATGGTCTGTACCTGTGTCACGGAGGCCATAGCAGGAATCGGGCAGAAACCGATACCTCCCATGACACTCAGACTTAGCATCACAGAGAATACTTTTTTTCTCATTTTACTTAGTTTAGGTTTATTATAATGATAGTTGTCATCGTCAAGAACCAATGATAGTATACATAAGATCTTGGTTCGTCAAATACGTAGGAATAGCTTGTAATCTTTTACAATCAGGGATATTACAGAACGGAAAACATTCCGAAATCAATAATGGTTAAGCTTAAAATTGTCGTCATAATAGAGTTTACTTAATTGTTACGATTGTTTAAAGGTTGCGACAAATTTAGCGAAGTTCACCATCACTATGGTGGACAAAAATAAATATTAAGTGGACAAAACAAGCAATGGGTGTTTACTTTCCACCTTTATAAGAAGAAGGTGCTACGCCATAGAGTTTGGAAAAGCAACGGGTGAAGTATTTAGGGTCGTTAAACCCTACACGATAGGCTATTTCCGTGATATTACGGTTGGCGATATTCTGCTCAATTAGGTTTTTTGATATCTCCAAACGATAGTTACGAATGAACTCATTCGTTGAGACTCCTATCTCGGTATTGAGTTGCTTGCTCAATGATGGCTTGCTTATCTTCAGGGCATCGCTGAGCTCCGTAACACCGAAGTCAGGGTTCTCATAGTTATCCTCCATGACTTTCATAACGCGTTCCATGAAAGACTTTTGTTGTTGAAGGGCGGCTTCCTTGTCGGCCTCCACCACCTTCTCATGGCTATGCATATATTGCCTCTGGTTGTTCATGATGGACTCTATCCTCTTTTGAAGCAATTGTGGGGACTCACTCTCCTTCAATGCGTTCTTGATGGGCTCGAGTATGCGCTCACGCTCCACTAGCTTCATTTTCTCCATCCGGCGACGATAAATCAATGCACCAAGAACGGCCAAGCCTATAAGCATCAACGTGATGAACCACCAACTTTTCCAAAAATAGGGTGTAACATTGACCTCAATGCTGATTTCGGGCACTTTGTTGTTGCTTAATGAGGTCAAATACTTCACTTTGAAGACATAATGGCCCGATGGCAATGACGAATATCTTACGGAATGTTCACCGGCCTTCAATGGTATCCATTTATCCTCATAGCCTTCCATGCGATAGCTATAGCTACCTTGCCGACCATTCATATAGTTGAGGGCAGAGAACTCGATGATAAATGATTTATCGCTCTCCTTGATATTGATTTCTTTGGCTTGTGTGATGTCACAATCCATAAATCGGCTATTCCCCGACTCCACATGTCCGTTTACCCAAAGTTGGGTGAAACAGAGATTCCCAACATTAAATGGTCTTGTGTTGACGGAGTCCACGATGGTCAATCCCTTTGAGGACCCAAAGGCCAACTTGCCAAAGGAGGTCTTGACGGCTCCATTGAAATAGAACTGGGTACTGACGAAGCCGTCCTCCTCATAATAATTGGCGAAGATGCCCGATGACGGGTTGAAGAGTGACAACCCTTGTTCGGTGGCAATCCACAAGATGCCGCCTTTGCCTTCCACGATACCCCTCACGCTATTATTGGCCAAGCCATTGGTCGCGGTATAGCATTTGAAGGCTTCCTTGCCCGATTGGTCCACAACCCTCCGATATAGGCCATAGCCACTACTACCCAGCCACAAGGTCCCGTCTTTGGTCTGGCAAAAACAAGTGATCTTATCTATGACCCCTGTCGAAGGAGCGTCGAGCTTGTATCGGTATGGCTTCACATTGAACCTCTGACGGTTTCGCCGTTTCAGGTCTATCTTGATCATTCCGTCAAGACTTCCCATCCATAACATACCGTCACGATCGACGATGCTTCCTACGCAACCATTTACATTACGCGCGCCTGGGAAAGGCTCCATCAGCTTGCCTGACTTGAAGTCGTAGAAGAAGAGGCCTTCGTTTGCGCCGACCCATAACCCATCATTATAAGGGTCATAGGCCAGGGCGCCGATATAGTTCACCCTCGTGGCATTGGGGTCTTTCGCGAAATAATGCGTGATGGCTCCCGGGGTCTTCATCGGCATGGCATTCACGCCCCCACCCCATGTACCTATCCATAGACGTCCGCTTTGGTCCGCCGCAAACGCCGAGACACTATTATGGCTCAAGGCGGAGTTGGACGTGGTGTAATGGGTGAACGTATTTGCTCCGGGCAACATCCTGTTTAGCCCACCTTCTACCGTGCCGACCCACATCGTGCCGTTTGGCTCGGTATAGATGGCATTCACGGCGTTGGCCGAGATAGAGCCCGGGGTGTTGTCATGGACGAAGTTACGAAGGTGCAAGTGACGCGTAGAGAGTTTGATGATACCCCCAGATTCCGTGCCGATCCACACGATATCATTGCCTACGCGTAGGCAATTCACGAAGTTGCTGCTCAATGGATTGGTAGGTGTCGTGGTGTTCCAATGCACGAATTTCCCATCCTTCAGAATGTCCACTCCGGCCAACGTGCCAACCAACAAATTTCCGTCCACTCCGATGGCAAGGCTTGACACGAAGTCATGGGCAAGAGATGCGGGGGAGTCGTTGTGTCGATAAGCCCTCAACTCGGACCCACTCTGATAAAGCCCTTGGTTGGTGGCAAACCACAACTGGCGATTGTATTGGATAATGTCCAGGAATATCATACCCCTCGGGAGCTTGATGGTCGGGGGCATGGGAGTTTCCTTCAACCTCGTCACGCCTGACAACTTTGTTGGCAATACATATCTGTGTACCGCACCGTCAAAGGCCGTCAACACGCCCAATCCCGGAATTTCCCTGAACGGAACATCAGGTGTGGTCGCTTGGTAGGATTGTTCTCCAACACCCTGCAACGTACCCTCTTCGTCGAAGCTCAATGCATAGATATGCTTGCGAGTAGCAATCCACATATTCCCTGCGTTGTCACCGTACACCCTCATCGAGCGTTCCTTTAGGATACTCTTCAGCTTTTGTTCCAACTGATGGTTGGCGCACTCGGGCACCACCATGTTCATGGTACGGAGATCAATCACATCGGTATATTCATCAAAGCTAATCCATAAGCGGCGATGATGGTCCTCGAAGACATTCCGGCAATAGTTGCTCTGCAAGGATATGTCCGCATGTCCTACACCCATATAGGAATAGGTGTAGCCATCATAGCGCATCAGACCTCCCACATGGGTGGCAATCCATATAAAGCCTTGCCTATCCTCATAGATATCGTCCACGAAATTGCTGGGAAGCCCATTTCCCATATTCATATAGGACACGTTGAAGCGGTCGGTGAATGAAGCGTAAGCATTCGTCAGAATGCTCGAAAGGACAAAGAATATGATGGTAAAGCGACGTTTCATTCCGTTTTTTGCTATCATAATTAGGCTGTTCAATGACAAAAGTACGAAAAAAAACTAATTACATAAACATTTTCATGTGCCATTTCATCATATAAAACACGAAAATCATGCATCACTCAAGCAATTGTCTTTATTCTATACTTTGTCTTTATTCTGCCCTAACTATTTCCTTTGGGATAAATAATAGAAATATTTGTCTTGGTTTTAGATGTCGGTATCTTAGTATTCGTTATAGTGTCGGGCGCCGGGTTGTTCTTACATTGCAAAGTTAATGCATCCCTTCCCTATCTCCATGGAAAACGCCCCTTTCGCCCTGTTAACAGGTGTTAATGTCGGGAAATATACTTTTACGGTTCCTATGAGTTTGAGATACGATCACAGATGCAACAGATATGATGTTAGATGACATGGTTTGCGAAGCGACTACATGATGATAGACGAAGGCTATGACGGAGATTTGCTCATCACCTTACCTAACATCGTAGAGCCGTTTGCGAAGCAAACATCTGCGAAATCTGCGTGAGAAATGAGCAGACGGTGCTATCTGCATGCGAGAGGTTTGCAAATGGTGGGAGGTTTTTTCTCACGCAGATTGCGCAGATAACGCAGATTTACCATGCGGGAGAAAATGATGAAAAAATGAAAGAGAGAGAGGTGTTAGATGGTAAGTGATAGGTGTTAAGATGAAATGATGAAGGATGAAAAGGTTATTTTTTACTATTGCTGTCCGATAAAACCAAAAGATTGACAGTATGAGGGCAAGTAAATGATATTGACACGGTTGCCACAGTAAAAAAAAGGGAAGTCCACTGACCTCCCCAAAGAGTTTGTAC
>Ga0070399_1003779_pt1 | contig 13077 bp, 12 predicted proteins | sample BioMet4_FD_61217 | JGI IMG/M metagenome (GOLD analysis project Ga0070399, IMG submission 61217) | Microbial communities from bioreactor (seeded with sewage sludge) at LBNL, California, USA - Biofuel metagenome 4 (version 1) | ecosystem: Engineered > Bioreactor > Anaerobic > Unclassified ... | reverse complement strand
CGCCGTTCTGCTTTTCGTCAGGACGAAGTCCAGCGCCGCCGACGCGTTCTCCCGGTAGCGCTCCGCGAGCTTCCCCGACCCCGTGCACGCCCGGTCGAGGTACAGCAGATAGACGAACAGCGCGCTCGTCGCGTCGACGCCTCTGACGTCCGCGGCGCCGTCCTCCCCGGGCGACGGCAGAGGCCGGCCGCTTCGGTCGTACCGGTACCACCAGCTGCCCCGCCAGGGCCCGTCGTCCATTTCCTCGGCTTCGGCCAGCCACGCGATGCCCCGCTCGAGCCCCAGCAGATATTCCCGCCGCCCGGTGCTCCGGTACGCCGCCGCCAGGGCCGTGAGGGCGTATTCCATATTGGAGTCCTCGTTGACCGATTCCGCGTCCGCCGCGTCGGGGATCGCGCCGTCCTCCCGCTGCAGCGAAAGGAGGAAATCGGCCATTTTTACGGCCGCCGCGCGGGGACGCGCCGTCTTCGCGCCGCCGCAGCCCGCGCAGAGGAGCGCCGTCAGCGCCGCGAGCGCGAGGAAAACCGAAATTGCGCGTCTTGCAGCAGACATATGACTCCTTTCATCCGTTTCCGGCGGACCGTTGATCCGGGAATAACCGCCGGAAGCGGGAAAACGCGGCGGCTTCCGGCGCCCGGCCTCACCGCGCGTCGGACGGCGTCCGGACGGCCCCGCCCTTCTCCCGGTTCAGATAGTCGATGTACCGGCCGCCCCAGCACTCGAGCGCGTCGAGCACCGGCAGAAACGCGCGGCCCATCTCGCTGAGCGAATACTCCACGCGCGGCGGGATCTGATTGTAGGCGGTGCGGACGACGAGGCCGCTCTCCTCCATGGACCTGAGCTGTTTCGACAGCGTGGCCTGCGTCATCTCCGGCATGGCGCGCTGCAGCTCTCCGAACCGCAGCGTGCCGAGACTCAGATAGTGCAGCACCAGCAGCGCCCACTTGCCGGACAAGACCTGCTGCGCCGTGACGAACGGGCAAACACCGAACTTTTCCTGTTTCATGCCGTCTCCCATCAGTATCAAATCAGATACTTACTTCATGATAAGTTTGTACTTGAATAAAATAATGTTTCTGATACAATTATAACAGACGCGGGAGAAAAATCAATCCCGCGCCGGACAGGAGACCCGATATGAAGGAAAAAATGCCGGTCGTATTCGTGGGGCACGGCTCGCCCATGAACGCCGTTGAGGAAAACGAATTTTCAAGGGGCTGGGAGGCGCTGGGCCGGGAGCTGCCGAGGCCGGGGGCGATCCTCGCCGTGTCGGCCCACTGGGTGACGGACGGCGTCCGCGTCTGCTCCGCGGAAAAGCCGCGGACGATCTACGACATGTACGGCTTCCCGGACGCGCTCTACCGCGCGAGCTATCCCGCGCCGGGCGACCCCGCGCTCTCCCGCCGGGCGGCCGCGCTGCTGGGCGGACGGGAGGACGGCTCCTGGGGGCTCGACCACGGCGTGTGGTCGGTGCTCCGGCGGATGTATCCCGCCGCGGACGTTCCGGTCGTCGAGATGAGCGTGGACGCGAACGCCTCCCCGGAGGCGCTCTTCGAAATGGGGCGGGCGCTCCGTCCGCTCCGGGAGGAGGGCGTGCTGATCCTCGCCAGCGGCAACGTCGTGCACAATCTGTCTCTGCTCGACTGGGACCGCCCGGACGGATATCCCTGGGCCGACGAGTTCGACGCGTGGATTCGCGATCGAATCCTCGCCGGAAAATACGGCGAGGCGCTGCACTGGCAGGACGCCGGGGAGAGCGCGAAAAAAGCCTTCCGCACGGGCGAGCACTTCGCTCCCCTGCTCGTCGCCCTGGGCGCGGCCGAGGGCGGCCGGGCCCGGACGCGGAACGAGGCGCGGACCCTGGGTTCGCTGTCCATGACCTGTTATCTGTTCGAACCGGAAAAACAATACGACCATTAAGGAGAATAACCATGGAAAAAACATTCCGCGCGGCCGTTGAGAGCCGCCGCACCTTCTACGCCATCGGAAAAGACTCGCCCGTCCCGGACGAGCGGATCCGCCGCGTCGTCGCGGGGATGCTCGAGAGCGTCCCGTCCGCCTTCAACAGCCAGAGCGCCAGAGCCGTTGTGCTCTTCGGCGCCGCGCACGACAGGGTGTGGCGCATCACGCTGGAGACGCTGCGCGCGCTCGTCCCCGCGGATGCGTTCGCAAAGACGGCGGAAAAGATCGCCTCCTTCGCGGCGGGGCACGGGACGGTGCTCTACTTCGACGACACCGACGTCACCGGCCGTCTCGCCGAGCGGTTCCCGTCCTACCGGGACAATTTCCCCGTCTGGGCCCAGCAGGCGAACGGCATGCTCCAGTTCGCGGTGTGGACGGCGCTGGAGCAGGAGGGGCTCGGCGCCTCGCTCCAGCATTACAACCCGCTCATCGACGACGAGGTGAAGGCGGCCTTCGGCCTCCCGGAATCGTGGAAGCTGATCGCGGAGATGCCCTTCGGCTCCCCCGCCGGCGAACCGGGCGGGAAGGACGTCCAGCCGGCGGACGAGCGGATGCGCGTGTTCGGCTGACCGCCGCCGGCCAAAAGCCCGCAAAACGCGGGGTATCGGCAAAACCGATACCCCGCGTTTTTTTCACGCCGCCGCTCCGCGCGGCCGGCGGACTCTAATCCCGATCGGCGTCCGCCGCCCTGCGCGCCGCCAGGTTTTTCTTCTTCCAGCGCTCCAGCAGCAGGTAGGCAAAGACGGCGCTGCAGGTCTCCCCGACCACGAGCGCCGCGGCGAGGCCCCTGACGCCGAGCAGCGCGTTCAGGAGGTACATCAGCGGGATGTAAAAGACCATCTGCCGGACCACCGCGTGGATGAGCGTGTCCCGGCCGTCGCCGACCGCCTGCATGTAAAACGACGTGCTGTAATTCAGAAACTGCGGAATGGAGGCGAGGCACCGGAGCCGCAGGAACACCGCGGCCATGCCGATCGTCGTGAGGGACTGCGCGACGTTTCCGACCGAGGTGCTCAGAAACAGATGGACGATGCCGGAGGCGAAGATCTCAAAGAGGACGACGCTCGCGCCGGCGATCACGATGCCGCAGAGCCGGACCCTGGAGACGATCTGGCCCATTCTCTTCCAGTCGCCCGAGGAATAGTTATAGGCGATCAGCGGCAGCATCCCCTGGCACAGGCCGACGTTGACCGCGTTCGGCAGGCGCTCCGCCTTCATGACGATGCCGATGGCCGCGAGCTCCAGGTCGCCGTGGGACGCCATCAGGGAATTGAGGAAAATGTTCGCCACGTCGAACATCCCCGTCAGGATGGCCGACGGGACGCCCACGGAGAATATTCCGCTTCTGTCGTCCTTCGCAATGGCGAGGGCGTCCCGGAAACGGAAGCTCAGCGCCGACGTCGCCGACATTTTTTTCATGACGACGACCAGATAGACGCACGCGGCGACGTTGGAGAGCAGCGTGGCCAGCGCCGCGCCGAACACCTCCATCCCGCGGGGCAGCAGCACGAACATGAACAGCGGGTCGAGCAGGATGTTCAGGATTCCGCCCCCGCTCAGGCCGATACTCGCCTGCCTGGCATAGCCCGCGTTGCGCAGCAGATGCGCGCAGGTCATCGAGAGGATGACCGGCACGTCGCCGATGATGACCACAAGCCACACATACTGCCGGGCGTATTCGATCGTCTGCGCGGAGGCGCCCAGCAGGCGCAGGATGGGATTCAAAAACAGCCAGATAAGCAGCGAGTAGGCCAGCGCGATGACGATGGCGCCGTAAAAGCTGAACGCGCTCACTTTTCTGGCGGCGTCGGTCTTGCCGATGCCGGTCAGGCGCGCCATCAGGCTCCCGCCGCCCATGCCGAACAGGTTGGCGAAGGAGACGGTCATCATGAACACCGTGAACGCCAGCGTGGCGGCGGCCGTCTTGTAGGCGTCGCCCGTCATGCCGATGTAGAAGGTGTCGACCATGTTGTAGATCAGATTCACGAGCTGGCTGACGATCGTCGGCACCGCCATCGCCGCGATGGCCTTTGCGACCGGCATCGTCTCGAACATTTCGCGCTTGGACACAGATTCCTTTTTCATCTTTTCCCCGGTTCCCCCATCCTTGCCCGATTCCGCCGCCCGGCCGCGCGCCCCGCCGTTCCGCGGGGCGTTTCCGCAGGGAAGACAAAAATCAGCGCAGCCGGGAGGTGGTCCTCCCGGGCTGCGGTCTTATTATATACCGCGTTTCCCCATATGTCCAACCCCGTTTTGCGCGCTTTTGAAAAGGCGGGGCTGTTTGCGGCCGGCCGGTCGAAATTTTTGTTGACATTGTGTCAGAATCGTATTATCCTATCAGTAATGACACGGCGTCAGAAATGGCCGCCGGGGGAAGGAGCGTGGGGACAGTGCCGCCGAAAAGCTCCGCCGAGCTTGTCAGCGCGCGGGAAGCGGAGATCGTGGACGCCTGCGAGAGGCTCTATCGGACCATGAGCTTCGGGGAAATCACCATCAAGGAGATCGGAGGCGAGACCTCCTTCACCAGAACCTCCGTCTATAACTATTTTCAGACGAAGGAGGAGATCTTTCTCGCGCTGCTGCAGCGGGAGTACGCGGCGTGGAACCGGGAGCTGCGCGAAGCCGCGGAGGGCGCGGAGTCCCTCTCCCGCGAGGCGCTGGCCGGGCTGCTGGCCGACACGCTCTCCCGCCGGGGCGTTCTTCTGAAGATCCTCTCCATGAATCTGTACGAGATCGAGGGTCAGTCCCGGCCGGAAAAGCTGGCCGCGTTCAAGCGGGAGTTCTGCCGGACGACGGAGCTGGTGGACAGGGCGCTGCATCTGGTCCGCCCCGCGCTGACGGAGGAGCGCTGCGCGCAGTTCCCGTATTCGTTCTTTCCGTTCGTCTACGGCGTGTATCCCTACACCTCGGTCACGCCCAAGCAGGACGAGGCGATGCGGGCGGCCGGCATATCCTACCGGCGGTACACCGTATACGAGCTGGTGAAAATGACGGCCTCCAGGCTGCTGGAGGCGTGATTCGCGGCCCGGCCGCGAAACCAAAAAAAAGAAACGGAGCAAACGAATATGAGCAAAAAATTAGTCGCGTATTTCAGCGCCAGCGGCGTCACCGCGAAGCTGGCAAAGACGCTGGCCGACGCCATCGGCGCGGACCTGCATGAGATCCGGCCGGCGAAGCCCTACAGCAAGGCCGACCTGGACTGGACCAACTCCGGAAGCCGCAGCAGCGTGGAGATGAACGACAAGTCGTTCCGGCCGGAGATCGCCAACCGCGTCGCGGACATGGCGCAGTACGATACCGTCTATCTGGGCTTCCCGATCTGGTGGTACGTCGCGCCGACGATCATCAACACCTTCCTCGAGAGCTACGACCTGACCGGCAAGCGGATCATCCCCTTCGCGACCTCCGGCAGCAGCGGCATGGGAAACACCAATCAGGCGCTGAAGGCCTCCTGCCCCGGCGCGATCCTGCTGCCGGGCCGGCGCTTCGCCCCGCGCGCCGACGCCGAGCAGCTCAAGGCCTGGGCGGATCAATAGACGGGAGAGCCCTCCTCCCCCGAAAACGCGGCAAGGCGCCCGCCGGCAGAGCCGGCGGGCGCCTTTTCTCTTGATTTGCGGTCTTGCGGGTCCTGTGCCGCGGGAGCGTCAGTCCTTTACTCCGTACTCCCGCTCCAGCGCCTCGACCATGACGCGCACGGGCGCTTCCCGCCCCGTCCAGAACGTGAACGCCAGCGCTCCCTGGTTCACCAGCATCCGCAGGCCGTTGAACGTGCGGCAGCCGCGAGCCGCCGCCTCGTCCAGAAACAGCGTGTGAGTGCGGTTGGGGATGACGTCGCAGACGATGAAATTCGGACGTACGGTTTCGTAATCGATATTCGGCTTTGCCGAGGGATCGCCGAAGCCGATCGACGTCGCGTTTACCAGGATATCCGTATCATCAGGAACCGCGTATTTGCTGTCCCAATAAACGAAGGACGCCTTTGTCCGAGTCTTTTCGTTGAGCAGCTGCACAAGCTCCTCGCCCTGGTCGCGGATGATGTTGACGATCGTCAGGTCCCGGATGCCGGCGTTGGCCAGCTCCACCGTGATCGCGCGCGCAACGCCGCCCGCTCCGAGGACAACGGCTTTCTTGCCGCGTACGTCCACGCCGCCGTTTTTCAGACTCAGCATAAAGCCTTTTCCGTCGGTATTTTCTCCGCGCAGCTTTCCGTCCCGGTAAAAAATCGTGTTGACGGCTCCCATCACTTTGGCGTCGTCCGCCACCTCGTCCAGGTATTTCAGCACCTCCAGCTTATGCGGCATGGTGATGTTGATGCCCGCGAAATTCATGGCGCGCAGGCCGAGCATCGCGTTTTCCAGATCTCCCTGCTTCACCTGAATCGTCAGATAACGAAACGGCAATCCGCACGCGTGAAAGGCCGCCTGTTCGATCAGCGCAGAGGGATTTTCGTCCACAGGATCGCCGAATACGCCGACCAGCTGTTCCTGATAATTTCTGCTCACTTTTCTTTCAGCGCCTCACAATCCTATAATTTGGCTTAATAATTGTATTTGTCGACCGAGGAAGCATCAAAGATCAGCACGTTGCCGAGGATAACCTGTCCGCCGTCCTCGATCTTGCTGGTGCCGAGGCGGTCGGTCTTGATCTCGGTGGCGGTCTTGTCGATCTTACCGGTGGCCAGCTGATAGGCGGTCATGACCGCGAGATAGCCGAGGTCGGAGCAGCTCCACAGAACGCCGGTGTTCAGGGGATCGTCCGCGTTCTTGATGTAGGACTTCAGCGCGTTCGGCGTGGCGAGGCCGGTCAGCACGATGGTGTTCTTGTCCGGCTTGTTGGCCGCGGATTCATAGGCGGATCCCAGCGCGGGCGTGCCCATGGACGTGAAGGAGATCGCGCACTGGATCTTGTCGGAGCCCTCGCCCATGCGGCTGATCAGCGTGGCGCACTGGCTCTGGCACTCGGTCTCGTCGGAGCCGGGATAATAGACGTCGGTATCCTCGTTCTTGATGCTCATGTAGCTGTACTCGTCGGTCTTCAGCAGTTCCTTGATCGCGGCCAGCCACGCCTGGTGGTTGGACTCCGTCTTGGAGGCGGCGACGATCGCCAGATTGGCGGGCTTGCCGGGGCCGTAGCCTTTCTGCTTGAGTTCCTTGGAGGCGGAGTCGAGCAGGCCCTTGGCGATGTCGTTGACCGCGCACTGGTTCACAAAGAAGTCGCGCGAATCCTTGCTGGAGTCGGTATCGAAGGTGACGACCTTGATGCCCTTGGACATGGCCTTCTGCAGCGTCGGAACGATGGCGGCGGAATCCACGCAGCCGATGACGATGGCGTCGACGCCCTGGGCGATCCAGCCCTCAAGGATGTCCACCTGCTTCTGGTTGCTGGTCTGGTCCTGGGGAGGTCCGTCGTACAGCAGGTCGACGGGGTAGCCGTTTTTGTTCAGCTCGTCGATGGCTTCCTGCGCGCCGGTGGAGCAGGCGTCCCAGTAGTTCTCGCCCTTCATCTTCGGGAGAACGGCGATCTTCAGCTTTTTCGCGCTCGCGGCGGCGGTCGTGGTGTCCGAGGACGCGGCGGCGGTCGTCTCAGACCCGGACGCGGACTTTGTGGTTTCGGTCTTGGTCGTTGCGGACTTGGACGCGCAGCCGGTCATCATCGCCGACAGCAGCGCAAGCGTCAGAAGAAGGGACACAAGTTTTGCGATGTGCGTTCTGTTTTTCATGTTTCTGCCTCTTTCATTTAATTTTTATAATACCAGCCCCCGCTCGGGAGCAGGATTACCCTCGTATCAGCTTTTTGTTCCTCTGATAGCGGTGGATCGCCTCGTACACGACCAGGCTCACCAGCAGCACAGCGCCCTGAATGATCGTCTGCGCGTCGATCGCCAGATTCAGGACCGTCAGGCCGCTGTTGAACACCGCGATGATCAGCGTCGCCAGGACGGTGCCGCGCATATCGCCGACGCCGCCGACGATGCTCGTTCCGCCGAGCACGACCACCGTGATCGCCTTCATGTGCAGATTGGTGCCGGCGTCGAATTTCAGGGAGGTGAATCTTCCGATCCAGATCAGGGCGGCGACGGAGGCCGTCAGGCCCTCCAGCAGATAGGCGGCCATGATGCTCTTTCCCGTGTCGATGCCGCAGTACCGCGTGGCGTTTTCATTGAGTCCGATCGCGATCAGCTTCCGGCCGAAGCAGGAGCGATGCAGCAGGATCACGTACACCACCGCCAGCAGGGCATAAATGTAAATCTGGATCGGCAGGCCGAACAGCTCGAAATTGCCGAGCGCGGTCGCGGCCGGATAGGAATAGATGCTGTCGCCCTTGGAGATGCCCTTCGCGATGCCGAGGTACAGGTACATCGTGGCCAGCGTCGTGATCATGGCCGGGACGCGGGCGCGGGCGATGATGACGCCGTTGAGCAGGCCGCACGCGGCGCCGATCAGGATCGTCACGATCACGCCCGCCAGCGAGCCGAGCTTGCCGCCGACCATGCCGCCGGCCATGGCCGAAAGGACCATGATGTTGCCGCAGGAGAGGTCGATGCCGCCCGTCACGATCACCAGCGTCATCGGGAGCGCGAGCATTCCGATCTCCACCGCGTTCTTCAGCACGACCTCGATCACGTAGTCCGGGGACATGAACGCGGAGTTGCGCTGCGCGATCACGAAGAACGACACAATCAGGATCAGGAAAAGCGCCATATTAAAGTTGAATTCAAAATGCGTTCTTTTTTTCATTTTGCTTCACCCACTTCCTCCGGAAGCACGCGCTTCTTCTTGTGCTCGTAGATCGTCGTCGTTACCGATACCAGGATGATCACGCCCATCACCGCGTTGGACCAGTCGGGGCTGATGCCGATGTAGTTGATGGCCGGCCCGATGATGGCCAGGATCAGGGCGCCCAGGACCGTGCCCTGAATCCGTCCCGAGCCGCCGACCGTGCTCGTGCCGCCCAGCACGACGGACGCAATGAACATCATTTCCATGCCGTTGGCCATCGTGGGCGTGACGCGCTGGCTGGCCGTGGCGATGACGACGCCCGTCACGCCGTACAGCCCGCCCGCGATCACATAGGCGGCCATGAGGACCTTGTCGACGTGGATGCCCGCGAGCCGCGCGCCGTTGGCGTTGTTGCCGACCGCGTACAATTTCTTGGAGAACCTCGAATAGCGCATGAACAGGACCGCGATCACCGTGATGATCGCCATGACCAGCACGCTCGCCGGGAGGACGCCGAACAGCTTTGCCTTGAAGGCGAACCAGGTGAAGCTGTCCGGGAGATCGTAGATGGAGCCGTGCGACAGCAGCGGCAGAACGCCCTGATAGATCTGGCTCATCGCCAGCGTCGCCACCATCGCCGGGATCTTCAGCTTGGTGATGATGACGGCGTTGAGCGCGCTCATCAGCATGCCGCAGACAATCGCGATCGGCAGCAGGCCCCAGAACATGACCCCCATTTTGCCGAACGCCGCCACAATAATGCAGATCGCCGAGATGAGCGAGCCCGCCGCCACGTCGATGTTCGACGTAATGATGATCAGATTCATGCCGATCGCGGCGATCAGGATGTAGCTGAAGCGGTTCAGGATGCTCATGACGTTGTTCAGGTCATAAAATCCGTGGGCAAAAATTCCGAGAAAGCCCAGCACGACGATCAGAAACAATAGCAGGTACGCTTCTGTCGAGCGCTTTCTTCCCTTTTTCTCTCTTTTTTCTGTTGCTTCCATATTTGAGCCTCCTCAGATGTCCAGCGCGATCTTCAAAATTTTCTCCTGCGTTGCCTCCTGGTGGTTGAAACAGCCGGCGATCCGTCCCTCTTTCATGACGTAGATCCTGTCGCACATGCCGAGCAGCTCCGGAAGCTCGCTGGAAATCATCAGGATGGTCAATCCCTCCTGCGTCAGCTGACTGATAATCTTCATGATCTCCGCCTTGGCGTTTACGTCGACGCCGCGGGTCGGTTCGTCCATAATCAGCACCTTCGGATGCAGCGCCAGCGCTTTGGATACCGACACCTTCTGCTGATTGCCGCCGGAGAGGTTCGCGACCATGAAGCCCGTGTCGGGCGCCTTGATCTCCAGCTTCTCCCGGTATTCCTCCGCCATTTCATTCTCGCGCTTCTCGGAGATCAGCCTTCCCTTCGACACGTTCTGCAGCTGCGGCATGGAGATGTTTTTCGCGATGCTGAGGTCGGCCACAAGGCCGTACTTGCCGCGGTCCTCGCTCACATAGACGATCCCGGCCTCCTTGGCCTGACGGTAGCTGCTGATGTGCAGCTCCCTGCCCTCCAGCGTTACGGTCCCGCGCAGTTTTTTCGAAAGGCCGCAGATCGCCTCCATCAGCTCCGTCCGGCCCGCGCCCGCGAGCCCGGCGAAGCCCAGGATCTCGCCCTGCCGGACCGTGAACGAAATGTCCGTCAGGAATCCGTTGTCGTAGAGCCCCTCCACGCGCAGCAGCTCTCCGCCGATCTTGGTGGCGCTCTTGGGATAGTAGCTGTCCAGGCTGCGCCCGACCATGTCCGCGACAAGCGCGTCCTTAGTGGTCTCGGCGACGCGCTTTGTGGAGATCCACCGTCCGTCGCGGATCACGGTAACGCGGTCGCAGACCTCGAAGATCTCCTCGAGACGGTGGCTGATGTACACAATGCCGATGCCCTCGCCGCGCAGCTTCCGGATGATGGCGAACAGCGCGTCCACTTCGCGCTGCGTCAGCGACGCGGAGGGCTCGTCCAGAATCAGGATCTTCGCGTTGTGCGTGAGCGCCTTCGCGATCTCGACCATCTGCTTCTGCGCCATGCCGAGCTTTTTGATCTTCACGTTCAGGTCCAGCTGCGTACTCAGGCGGGCGAAGATCTCGTTCGCCTTTTTCTGCATCGCCGCGTAATCCAGAACCGGGAGCAGTCCGGCGCGCCTGACCTGCTCGTGACCGAGGAAGAGGTTCTCCAGCACGGTCATCTCCTCGAACAGACTCGTCTCCTGATAGATGATGGATATTCCCGCGTTATACGCCTCCAGAGGGTCCTGGAAGCTTCTTTTTTCTCCGCTCACGAAAATCTCGCCGGAATCCGGCTGATGAACGCCGCAGACTACCTTCATCAGCGTCGATTTTCCCGCGCCGTTTTCTCCGCAGATCGCGTGAATCTCTCCGCTTTTCAGTTCAAAATTGATATCGCTCAGCGCACGAACGCCCGGGAACGTCTTTACAATATGCTCCAGCTTCAGGACGGTCTCGTTCTTCTCCATTCGTTCACATCCCCTTGATTGAATTTTTAACTTCTCTTTTTTATGTTTTACTATCAAATTGGTAAAATGTCAACGTGTTTTAATTTTTTTGTGAAATATGATCATCTATTTTCAATTATTTTTAAATATTTAAATTTAAACGGTTGATTTTCTGCGCGCGCCGCCATATAATAAAGTCACTTACTGGAAAATGGGAGGTAGGAGATGGCAACTATAAAAGATGTCGCGGCTGCGGCAGGCGTTTCAATCGCAACGGTCTCCAATATGCTGACCGGCAAGAAAAATGTCAGCCCCGAAAAAACGACCCGCATTCTGGACGCCATGAAGGCGCTGAACTACGACGCAGGGCGGCTGGCCGTCCCGGCCGAGCAGCGGTCCATGACCATCGGCTTCATCGTCTCGCAGCTCGACACGGTCTATTTCCCCCTGATCATCCGCGGCATCCAGCGCATCGCGGAGGAGAACGGGTACAGCCTGATCTTTTATCCCACCAACTACAGCTCGCAGTCGGAGAAAAAGCACCTGAAGAGCCTGATCGCGAGCAAGGCCGACGGCATTATTCTCGACACCGTCGTGCCCGACTCCGACAGGGCTTACTGGGAATCCGTCATCCATGTCGGACGCGGCGGGCAGCGTTTTCCCATCGTCAGCATCCAGAACGACCTTTCCGCGCAGCAAATCCCGTCGGTCTATTTCAACAGCTTCGAAAGCGGCTACATCGCGACGAAGCACCTGATCGAAAAGGGCTGCAAAAAGATCGCCTGCATCACCGGCCCCTCCCACGTCCGCTGGGCGCAGGCGCGCTTCGACGGCTACCGCAAGTGTCTGGAGGACAACGGCCTTCCCTACAACAGCAGCTATACCGCCACGGGCGACTGCACGCCCGCCTCCGGCTATCGGATCGTCAATTACTTTCTGCTCAACGCGCTGGAGTTTGACGGCATTTTCGCCGAGAACGACCTGATGGCGCTCGGCGCCATCAAGGCGCTGATGGACAAGGACATGCGCGTGCCGGAGGACGTGCGCGTGATCGGCCACGACAACGTCTTCGTATCCTCCCTGACCACGCCGTCCATCTCCACCATCCACGTCCCCAAGCAGCGGCTCGGCGAGGAGGCCGCGCGCGTCCTGATCGGCCTGATCAATCACGAGGAGATCGCCCCGGATTACCACTACGAGCTCCCCCTTCAGCTGATCGAACGCCAGTCCACGAATATCTCGGAGCAGGCGAACTGGGATCTGTATCTGTTTTGATTTCCCTCTCCGCCGGGCCGGCGAGGCGCTCCGCCGTACATAAAAAAGCAGGCCGGGCAAAGTGAAGTTCACTTTGCCCGGCCTGTTTTTTTCAGGGGATACCCGTTCGTCAGCCGGGGCCGTCCTCCGGTCCGCGCGAGGCGTCGCGCAGCACGGAATACAGCCGCTCCGGGGCGATCGGTTTCGTGATGTAGTTGTTCATTCCGGCTTCTCCGGCCTTCCGGACGCTCTCCTCGAACGCGTCGGCCGTCATGGCGATGATCGGCACCGTTTTCGCGTCCGTCCGCTCCAGCGCCCGGATCGCCTCCGCCGCCTCGTACCCGTTCATGACCGGCATCTGAATATCCATCAGTACCGCGCGGTACTGTCCCGGCGCGGAGGCGCCGAACCGCTCGACCGCCTGACGCCCGTTCTCCGCGCGGTCGATCTGCAGGCCGAGCGAACTCAGGATCCGGATCGCGATCTCCGCGTTGATTTCGTTGTCCTCGGCCAGAAGGACCGTTCCGGCGAGCGCGCCCGCGTGCGCTTTTCCGCCGTCCCCGCCGCCGGCCGCGGCGAGCTGCGCGGGCGTCGCCTCCGGCAGGAGGAAGCGGACGAAGATCGACGTGCCCCTGCCGATC
>Ga0070399_1003770_pt1 | contig 13135 bp, 8 predicted proteins | sample BioMet4_FD_61217 | JGI IMG/M metagenome (GOLD analysis project Ga0070399, IMG submission 61217) | Microbial communities from bioreactor (seeded with sewage sludge) at LBNL, California, USA - Biofuel metagenome 4 (version 1) | ecosystem: Engineered > Bioreactor > Anaerobic > Unclassified ... | reverse complement strand
CAGCTACATAGAATCTAAAAACAGGCAGCTGGAGAAACTCCTGTACAACGCTAACGGCTTTACCAATTTTAAGAGAACAAGAAACCGCATACTTTACTGTCTGAACAGGAATGATACTTTAATTATTTACGATCCCTTTTTCAATATTTAACTGTATACATCTTTTTTCCATTTGAACACTATCCTTTTTATTAAAAAATATCAGCTTTTACTATCTGCCTAATTTAACAAGTGGATCTCCAGTATTTACTATGCTTCCATTTTGGACATAAATCTTGCCTACAATACCATCCCATGGGACCATAATTTCATTTTGCATCTTCATAGCTTCAAGAATCATAAGTATATCACCAGCTTGAACTACTTCGCCTACTTTAACATCAACAGACAAAATCTTGCCAGGCATAGGAGCATCTACTGTATCAGTTGATTTACAATTAGCCAAATAATCTTCTTCCTGTTTAACAAAAGAATCAGTTTGATTATTTTCAGCCAACTCCTCTGTAATATCTTCATTTTTTGATGGCGCTATATCAAGCTCATTGTCAACAAGTAATTCATCTTGATTATCTAATAAGCATGATTTACTTGCAAGCAAATCCTCCCAAATCTCCGCCGATGACACCTTTATATTTTCATCTATTTGGTTATCGCTAATAATATCTTTGAAAACAGCATCTTTTTTCTTAAGCTTTTTATCCAATCTTGAAAGCATAGTATATTGCTCAATGGCATTAGTAAAAGTTTTTGCTAACATTGAATTCAAGCTAAGATTTGATAACTCTATATAATATCTACCGATTGTTTCTGCCGGAAGATTTGTTATATCGTCCAACAGCTGGAATATAGAACATTCTTTATCTGTTAAAATAGAACAATGTTCCATTGCAGTAGTCAAGGCATTCATTTCCCTTGTATGTTGAATTACTCTGTTATCTAATTGAGACAAAATTTCAATAATACTTATAAGTGCTGATTCTCTTGAATATAATCCCTCGTCTATTTCAGTTATTAGCAAATGAAAATTATTAACACTTTCAATTTTATTATTTAAAGACACAACAAATTGCCCAAGCATCCCCTTTAGCTTAGTTTGACTTAAATAGACATCATTCAGACGTTGTCCGAGACTCATAAGCATACGTTCATCTATACAATTTCTTTTATATAATTCACTGAGTGCCTCAGCAGCATACATACTTAGCTTTTCATTGTTTTGCTGAATAGCTTCTTTGGTAGCACGGTTGGAGCCTGAGACGGTTTTCCAAATTCTCTTGAACCATCCTTGATTAGCCATAGCCTGGACCTTGTCATCAGTATCGGAAAAAATGCTAGACATACCAGCAATAATCATATCCAAATCAGCATCAGATTGTTGCATAAAATAGGATAAATCTTCCTCTTTTACATATTTCATAAATTCATCTCCTAAATTTTCTTTAATAAATCATTAAGTCCAGCATCTAAAGTCGCGTTTATCTTATTTAGCTCTTGATATTCAGCTGTTTGCTGTTGCATAGTAAACAAAAATTCTCCATATTGTTCACCGGCAACTTGCATACTTATTAGTAGATCTTTATGCATAGATTCAAGACTCTGGTAATATTTTGCCTCATTAAGAAGTTGTTTATATCTACCTCTGCCAAAACAAGGCGCAACAATTTTATCTATCCCTGTCCCCAAAACAATTGCTATAGGAAAAGCAATGATGGAAGACGCCCCGGCTACAGTTAATGCTGCATTAACTTTTATCATCATGCCTGCTGTTGCAGCTGCCGTGACTCCACCATTTCCGCTAGCTTTTTCAATCTCTTTTAGGTACTCCTCGCTTGTAATAGCTCCACTTTTCCAACTTTCCCAAGAAGCAAAAGCTTCTGCTCCTGCTGAAAATACTGCTCCGATTATTCCAGCTTTAGCCATAACTAGTCCTACGTTTTTTACAGTATATTGTGGTGCCGCTTTTCCTTGTTTAGCATCATTTAATCTGTTATCCCTTGCCTTTTCTATTTCTGATTTTGATTGAAATTCTTCAACATTTTTATAGCCTTGCTTTTTTACATATGCCACTTTTTCTTTATTTGTAACTATTGTTACGTCCTTTGGTGTATTATGAAGGTCAGGATTAGTTTTACTTAGATATGCTTTTAATTGTACCTCTCTAGTTTGGCCATTTAACATATTATATTCTGAAACATCAGTTCCTGGTCTGTTAACTTTATCACCAGCAAAATAATTTTTAAAAAGATTCTTTATTTGACCTCTCTGCCTTTGCATCCAATCCCATTCATACCCTTTCCCTTGGAGTTGCTTTGAAACAGCTGATTCAACACCTTCGCTCCGAGAAATATATTCTTGGATATTTTTAGCACTAGAATATATATTTGAGGGTTGAAAGTTCCTATTCATCCATTTCCAGAATTCCACATTATCAACAAGCTTATTGCTAATTAGATTGCCTCCCAATGAAGATAAATGTTTACCTGCGTCTTTTGCTAATAGCTTGCTTGTATCAGCAATCATATTCATTGCATCAATCTCGGTAATTTTTCCTTGTTCGTCGATCATTAGTATCTTCCTTTCTCTAGTAATATTATGTAAATATTAGTAACTACGAAAGAACAAGTTGTTTAGCTCATCAATAAATATAAGACAAAATCAGAAAGTAAACTCATTACTAAATATTACACGATTATTTCGTTATTTAAAACAAAAGTGGTTAAGGCTCAAGGATAACTAACACGGTCGTCCTATATAACACTCAACCACAGGTATTTATTACAGGTATCACCGCAATATTTATTACAGAGCATACCATCGTTTGTTTAAAATATCTACCACAGCATTATTTATGATTCCATAATCATCCAGCATTATTTTTATTCAAATTTCACAAGCAATAATTAATAAAGCGAGCTCAAAAATTCCTCAAAATTTTTAGCTACATATTCAATTCTTCCTGTCTCGTGCTCCCAAAAAACAATATTCATAGTACTTTTTTCGAAGCAAATATAATTACCTGCAGGATCATTAGCAAAAGGAATCAGATTAGAATTCTCTTTTTGCATAATATTAAAAGCATCGTATATAGATTCTAAATCATTTTTATTGAATGATAAAAGGCATTTAAACATCCTTCCTTTACTATCATGCGTATCAAATATTTTTTTGTTTGGCCTACCGCCATTAAACTTTTGAATACAATTAAAAAAATCATCCGAAAATAAGAGACCAAATTGATTTAAGAAAATAGTCACTGCCTGCTTATTTTGAAGTGGTTTTACATACTTCCAAGTCAAAGTATTCATTTACATTTCTCCTTGTCTTTTCAAATAATGTTATCTATTCTCGTTTCCGCCGCCCCAAATTACTTTTCCACCTGTATGACCTGTTTCAGCATGTATTTTAGAATCTACAAGTTGTACTTTCCCTTTTTCAGCATCATGATGCCATGTATAGCCATCTGGGGTATCATCATTCATAATTTGTTCAAGTTGTTCATTTGTAAATCTAGCCTTTAACTCTGGATCCTTTTGAACAGCATCCTTCAACTGTTTATTGCATTCGCTAAATTGCTCGGCATCAGTTGCTTGGTGCAATTCTTCCGGAAGGTGTGCATCAAAAGCACTATCAAATTTAGGGAAAACACCTTCAACAGGTTTACCCTCACTATTTTCTACAACTTTTCTTTCAAAAGGTACATTAGTTTCAGGATGAACTTTACCTTCTAAATTCTCATTTCTTGTATGCATCCTTTCAATACCTTCACTGTTTTTCTCAATATCCTTATCTAAACAATCAGGGAAACTTGATTTTTCTTTTACAGTTTCTTCATTGGTTGATACTCCGTCAAGTTCTTTTGTTAAATTATCGCTTAATGTTTCAGTTTTATTACTTAAAAAATCAGGAAAGTTTGACTTTTCATTCTTAAGTACTTCACGTGGTGAAAGTCCATCTATTCTACTTTTATCAACAGTCTCAGATATACCAACCTTGCTTGCTACTTCTTTTACTGTAGCAGCTATTGCTTCAATCATGATATCACATCTTTCCCCATCAGCTCTTTCCACATAGAATATTTTTCAACATCTCGTGGGTTTTCTACAGCTTTTTCCTTAATGATACATTCCAATATATTATTTTGGCAAGTTTGTGACATACTTGGCATTACAAATTGCAAACCGCCCTTAAGCATACTATTCCATTCTTCCACATTCTGCGCCTTTTTTGAGTCAGCAAACAAACAATCTTGATTATCAAAACAGCTTGCTATTTTTCTAGAAACATCATCTATAGTTGTCGGCAACTTATCTTCCAACAAATTTAGCAATGTGCCTCTAATCTCACTTGGAAGATTAGAACCAAGTAACCTGATTTTTAAATACTCTACGTCTTTTTCAGGTTTTTCACCGGATATACCCGACAAAACATATTGCAAAATTTCATCTCTGACTAAGTTATCACTTGGTTTTTCTAATATCTTTTTCGGACCTGCATATTCTACCGGTTTAAGTTTACATTCTTCAATTTGGCACAGTACTGGTTCAACCCATTTATTTTGATATACTGCTGCTACACCGGTAGGTATCTTAGCTAGTTCAACAATTTGGTCATCGTTTAAACCAGCTGCTTTACCAACAAGCTCTCTATCTGTTTCGTCAGGAAGTCGAAGAATAATCTTTGTATTAGTATTTCTGATGACAGACATATCTAATAAACCAGGAGCCTGATCAGCAATTACAAAACCTTCTCCAGCTGTTCTCATTTCAGCAATAGCATTACCAATCATTTCCACAGATTTTCCTAAAAGATTAGCAAATTCACTACTTTGCTCTGTAGAAGTCTTTTTTAATATATGATGAGCTTCTTCAAGTACCGTCAAATGTTTAAGTTTCAAATTAATACCATCCTGCGCCATGCGACGTTCCTGAAGGCGCATAATCAAAATACCCATTAGCATTGCTTTGGTTTCACTTGAGCCAACTCTACTTAAATCGACAATAGTATTACTTTCAAAGAGAATGTTATTATCAATTTCATCGCCAGAGAAAATTCTCCCATTTAAGCCATTGGTTAAAGATTTAACTCTCGTAATAAGAGACCCGGTATAATTGTCCTTCACTTCTTGAGAATAATCGGAATGAGAAATTACCTGTCTAAGAGCTCTGAGCAAATCATTAAAATTAGGATATAAATTTTCATTAACACTATTTTCAGATGTATCTAAATTCCACCCCGCACTTATATAGGCTCGCTCGACTGCTTCTTTCAGAACTGCAGGCATAGCCGCATACATTGGCCAACAAACATTAAAAATATCTATTAATCTATCAATATGTTCCAAAACATGGATTTCCTTGTCAAATTTAAAAGGATTAATACGTAATAATTCTGTATATTTGGGATTTGTTCCAAATACATTGAATTTGTCGTGAAAGATTTGCTTGTATTCACCTTTCGCTGGTTCAATAACAAGAGTTGGAATATTGTAGTTATCCCATATTTTTGAAATTAATCCATAGATAGCGTTAGACTTGCCCGAGCCAGTAGAACCTGTTATAAATGTATGTTCACGTAATCTTTCTATATCTAATTCAACTAAAGAATTAGTCTCCACTTGTCCCATATGATAAATATTTCCAAGCACAATTTTATTATCCGTTTTCGCAGTTGATGAATAAATATTTCTTCCAAATTCAGCCATTTCACGTACTGCTACACCTGTAATAGACTTGTATGGAATACCACACTGTATAGTTAGTTCTTTAGTACTAAGCATTGTTGTAAGATTAAGATCTGTTGCAGCTTCCGTATTGTAAAGATAGTCAGGGTCATGAAATCTCGGATGTTCCATATGTCTAAGATAATCATTAATCGTTTTTACCCGTTTCTCTTTAAACCAAGTATTTATACAAGATGTCTCAAGTCCCGTACTGTCCCCATCAATAATTCCTTTGAAAGCACTGGCAGCTATAATAGTATCTTCTTTATTTGGTGCAATAAAATAAACAGCGTTGGCCCACATTCCATAATTTTCACAATCTTTTATCCGTTTAAGATGCTCTTCAATTGTATTTAGCAAATCTTTAACAGCTTTGTTCGTAAATTTTATTGTAGAAGAAGATGTGTCAGCTTGCGTTTCACCCTTTTGCGTACTTCTTTGCTTTAAAGCAGAGCTAGATTCCTGACGACTTCTTTGCTCTCCCTGCTGAACACTTTCACTATCTGTCTGTGAAAGGCCTATTTGTTTCCCACCTTGATAAGAAGCCACAATAATATTAATTCCTGCATTTTTGTTATTACTGTTATTGATTCCTTTACTCCTAGCATTTGTAAAGCTTTGTGTTTTAGAAATACTTTTCCCAATCGCTAATGTTACTCCTTCAACATCAGCATTTGTAACTGTTTTAGAAAATTCTTTTCCAACACTAGCCTCTAATTCTGAAAATGGATAAAACTCAGAATATAATTCTTCATATCCTTGTCTTGTCCAAGCTAGTTGGTTATTACTAATAGGATCAGAAATTATTAAAACACTAAACGTTTTCCCTTTCATTGTATCTATGAATTTTTCAATACCTTGAGTAAATTCAACATTATGTATTTTAGTTTCTTTAGTCTTTAGAGCAGGTATGCTAGTAAGAGATGTAACCGCATTATTTCCATCTTTTGGTAAGCTATATTCAAAATTCTTAATAAAGGAGTCCATATTTACTTTTTTTATATCGCTGCCAGGAAAATTACCCAAAAATGTTTTTTGAAAAGCATCCCCCATTTCATCATCCATTTCAAGTCCCTTTTTTGCTTTAACACCAATGTAAAAATCAACATCTGTTCCTTTACTACTAATAAGTAATACCAATGTCATATTTAAGCTATGCAGTGCCGAATATACATTGTTAAGTTTGTCCATAGTATTTTCATCTTTATTGAAAACAAGTCCAGACACCTTAAACATTTGAGTCGTATTACATAATATTTCTTCTTGTACAGAACGTGTTAATGGGTTAACCTCATATCTAGCGATATCATTTAAGTAATTACGCTTAACAAAAGATTCTGCCAACAAAAAGCTTGTATCGATTTGAGGTTGTGTATGATTTTTCAGTTCTTCTTCCAAAGATACGGTATTTATCTTTTTTTCAATTTCATACATTTTAATATACTCCTTATTCAACCGATTCTTTTAACCTAAGTGCCCGTGAATTAATATCTGTCAAATTTTGTAAAACTCCCTGTAATATTTGCTCCTTGTTTTTGCGCTCTTCTGCACCACGTTCTCTGTCTTCACGTAATGCGATTATTTTACTATTTTCTATATCAATTTCTTTTTGCAATGCTACTGTAACACAGTCATATCCATTACGCATATTTTTTGACAACTTTTTCGCATATTCTTCAGTCACATTATCTTTGCTTTCTTTCAACCTTTGTACAAAACTATTAGCAACTTCTGCTTTGAAATTGCCAGTAAGAGTAGCACTACCTGTAAGAATGCTATAAAGTCCAGAACCCACAACCAAAAGTACAAGACCTGACATTCCAATAGGAGTCATGCCAATTAATAATGCCGCTACACTAACAGCAGCAGATCGCTTGGCTGTTTCTTTTAATCCCATTGTGGCACCTACAACACCATATGCAGGTCCGCCGACCAAAGTACCTAAAATAGTTGCTCCAACCCTTTCGAAAGCCGATATCTCACTTGGTTCCTCTGTCGCACTTACAGTGCAACGAAAATCATCAAGATTCTTATAAAATTGATCTACATCTTGCCCAATATCATTTTCTAATTCTATAACAAACGAAGATAAATATTTTGTAAGATCAATTTTAATCCACTGACTCATTTGATTTTGTACATATTCATTAAGTTTAGTATAAAGCTCTTCTAACAACGCTTTTTGTGATTCTTTTTGTTTAAAAGGATTCATAGGTATTGTATTTGTTGTATCAAGTGCTTCTACATATTTTGGTATGTCATTCATAATAGATAAATATTTCGCATCCATTTGTCTTTGTACATCATTTTGGAATTTTTGAAATTTTACATCCAGTTTTTCTTCAATATTCTTTTTATGTTGAATTGCAAGTTCAAAATGTGGCATTGCATCCTGTACTTTCTTTTCAAGTTCATCCATATTTTGTGCTAGGGTTCCTAAGTAGTTTTTGACTTGATTTGTGCACAATAAATCTACATAACTTGTCAAAGGTATTAAAATAGACAAAAGTTTTGCTTTGCCTCTCTTGTTTCTAAGAAATTCCGATAAACTTTCTTCAAATTGAGGTATCCCTGTATCCTTTAAGGCATTGCCATCATGTTTCTCCTTAGCTTTTAATGCCCCTAAGGCATCAACAAAAAATATCCCTTTTTCTTTTAAATCTGTAAGTGGTGAAAGTTTTTGATTGCCATATTTAATTAAACGTGCTCGTTCATCTTCCTGTATTAGGTTGATACAATTACATATAAAGAAAATCTCTTTATGTCCCCGAGGATGTAACTGATTCTCAATATAACGTATTCCATTTTCCCCGGCAATTTTAGGACATCTAAAAACAAATAAAATAGCATCAGCTTGTTTTAAATATTCTTCCGTTACCTTTGTTCTTGTTTCATTCTCATTTAAACCTGGTGAATCAATTATTTCTACGCCGTTTTTACACAATGGTATAGGATATTCCAATACCACCTTACTGTAAGGAAGTTCTCTGATTGAATCTGCTTGATCTTTACAAGGATCAGGTATTGTTACATATTCTTCTAATTCGGAAGCATCAATTTCATAAGGTGGAATTTCATTCGAATTTTCATACTTTTTTATGTGTTGCTTTGCTTTTTCTTTAATATTTTCCGTCATGTTTTGGGGCAAAGGATTTTTAAAAAATAACATAGCTTTTTTTTCATTGCCATATTTAACTTCATTTATTACTGCCGTACATGGAGTAGAATAAGCAGGCAGTACCTTTTCTCCTAAGAGTGAATTAATAACAGTACTTTTACCATTTTTAAATTCTCCAATAACCAAAACCTTAAACTGCTCTTCTTTAAGCTTGTGATCAAGTTCAAGTATAATATTAGAATTGACATCAATACCAATTTTACGCAACTGGTCAAAATTAGGTGCTATATCACGCAAGGCAACTCTTATTTGTTCCTTTTTACCCTCAAAATCTTTAAAACTTGTTATCGGCATGATAAAATCTCCTCTACTTTTGAGATAAGTTTTGTTAGATTTATAATTTTTGTTTTAATATCATCTTCCGAGTGAATTTTTGTAGGATACTGTGATTCAATAGATTCCCGTTTTTTATTATTTAAAGTATTAAGCGTATTGGTATAAACATCTTCCAATTCTTTTACAAAAGACTTGCATATTTCTTCTCTAAGATTTGCTATATCAGTCTTAATAGATCCTTCTATTCTAGCATCCTGTTCCTTTTCCCTTAATGAAAATTCATTATTTATTAAAGTGCGTCCAATAGTACCCACTGTTAGAATGGCAACTCCCAATATTTTAGAAAAATAGAAACTTGTGACTGTACCTATTCCTAGCCCTATTAATAAATATTTCTTATAAATATTATATGGCTTTATACTATCAATTTTTCTTAAGTTTGAACTTTCTACATCAATTCCTTCTGTATCAAATTTACTACTGTAATCATCTATTTGAAGCTGATCTACCAACCATTTTGTATCTGTTTCTATCTGATTTAAAACTAAACTATCTATCGTCTGTCCAATATTGTTTAACTCAGTTTTATAGCTATCTTGCATTTTGCTTGTACACCAATCATTTTTGTCTTCAGCACTTCTGTATTGACTGAGTAAAACATTTTCCATATTAATAAACTCTTGTTCAATTTTCTTTGTTATTATTTTAATGGAATTTTCTTTTTTCCCTTGAAACGTTAACATAATACCAGCCAGTTTTGCTAACTCAAGCTCTTGTAAAGCATTTAATTTTTTTTGTATATTTTGTTGTTCTTCAATACTTTTTTGTTCCAATTTTTTTAAGAACTCTTGCTCTTCATTAAGTTTTTGCTCAATAAACTTTAATATATTGCCGTAGTCCCTCTGCTTATCAGAGTTTTCTCTAGCAACACTTTGTATAAGAAAAACTCTAATTGCTTCTATGCCAAGCAAAGCATCTCCTTTAAAGAACTGTTGCATATCTATAGGTGCAAGAAAAGCATATCTAACTTTAGGGAACCTCGATTTAAATTGCATTTCGGCAAATTCAATTACTTTTCCCACCTCATTGCGACTAATTAAATCTATCTTATTTACCACAATTAATATATGTTCCGGAGAAATATATTTTGTAAAATAATTTAAAAAGTTGCATTCTGTTACACTTAATAATTGTTCTGCACTTAAAACAAGGATTACAAAATTGCAATTATAAATATCTGATAATGCTAAAAATTCCATATCACTATTTATTTTTGTTATTCCTGGAAATTCAATAATGTTTGCTTTCGATAAAAAGCTATTATTTATTCCAATAGTTACTTGTTTATTTTCTTCTAAAGCAGAATTAATAAATGTAATATCTTTTTCATTGCCATTTTCATCAATAATAAAGTTAATTTCAGCTTGTTTTATAGAAATGGTACACTCATTTGGGATAACGCCAGTTGGCAAAATATTTTGTCCAAGTAGTTTATTAATAATCTCACTTTTTCCTTTGAGTATTTCTCCTACGACAGCAATTTGTGGCAAAGACGATTTTGTCTTAGTCCAATCTTTTAGCCAAGTCGAATATTCAACTTTACCAGCCAGATCTAACTCTTTCTCCAAATTCTCAATTTGCAAAATTTCAGCCATTTTATTATCACTCCTTCAGTTGAGCCATATATTTGTCAAGTTCTGTTAGATAATTCAAAGCTTCTTCTTTTTTTAAAGTATTGTTTACAATCTCTTTGTGATTATTAGTAGCATAAGATAATATTATTGGTTTATTTTTTACTTCCCATTGTTGCAACTTACTCTTTATTTGTTCAACTCTTCCCGAATTTTGTTGTTCCCACTTCTTTTCATTTACAGTTATTATAGATGAGTTTATTTTACTCAAAACATCTGTTATACCACTTATGCATAATTTTTTATGCTTATTTGTGGAATCAGTGAGCCATGATACAAATCTTCTAAAAATACCGCTTGTATCATTTTCCAACTCTGTTTTTAATGAATTAAGGCATTCATTAAATTCTTTCTGTCCCTTTTTCCCTATCGCATTCATATCTGTATAATCTAGTTCTTGCTTCTCTATAGGTCCGCAACATCCGACAATATTACATTCTCCATAATATGATTTAATTTTGTTATCAATAGTTGCAATTGTTTCTTTATACTTTTTTTCACTTTCTAAATATACAGAAATAAAATTCTGTTTGTTTTTTTCAATTATGTCAGCCAAACCATTAGGTGATACAAGCACTTCAATAATTTTTTTTGTTTTTTCGCATTGTTCAATATTATTAATAAAGTTAGTTTGCAAATCACTAACATTTACCGTTGTTTCACTATTGATATTTCCTAGTCTTGCCAGCTCTACTTGCTTTCTTTGATCGAGCAAAATATTAACTTCATTGTTGAATTCATCTAAGCCCTTTATTTGCTTATTTACTAACTTCTGAATGTTTGTATCTCGTATTCCTATCTCATTTTTTATATTTAACTCTAAATTGTTAAACAGCTCATTACAAATACTTAACAATTTGTTTTTTATTAACCGAGCCTTATTTTTCAATAATATATCGTATATAATGTCCAAGCCTTCAGAATATGATGCTAAAAGTTTACCTTTAATTTCTTGGTCCATGTTATCAAGCAAGCCTGTTTTTTTCATATCTTGACAATTTTCTTCCAACTCTAACAGTGTTGGCATTGGTATTACAACAGGCTGGTGTATACCTAGACCATTTCTTAGTCTTTGGTTAATAACTTTTATCAATCTTGGCAATTCATCCATGTCGTCTAACAATTCAATCTTCGTAACTACATAAATACAGCTTTCTAATTTTTCAGCCAGATTTGTTTTTATATATTCTAATAAAGACTCTGAAACAGGTTCATCATAAGGAATTATAATTATGATTGCATCACATAAAACATTTATTGCATGCATTGTAACTTCATTGTGTCTTTTATTAAGTGATTCCGTGCCCGGAGTATCAACAAGAGCAATATTATGCACAATTTTTTCATTATTAATTTCAAGGCATGCATATTCAATATCAGTAGCTAGCGACTCCGTTGATATGACTATTTTAAAAATTTTTTGCATAGTTTGAATATCTACATTATCAAATTTTATAATATCTTTTCCAAATATTTTACGAAGTAATGCTTTTATCCAATTTAATATTTCAGCAAATATAGAGCGATTTTTATTCAGCATAATTTTTTCCGAATCACTTAGATATTTTTCCACTAAGCTTTTCTTGTTTTCTGAATAACGTAGCTTTGTCCCATTAGAATATACTATTTGCAAATCATCTGCTGCTGCCTTTTTCAATATAGTCTCTGTTACTGTTGTTCCTTGTATAGCATCAGTTGGCAGAATATTAGCATTTACCACGGAATTAATGAATGTTGATTTTCCGCTTGAAAAAGTACCTATTACACCAAGGTACAAATTTTCGTCATTCAATTTTGCTTCTATTCTATTCAAATCATTTTGAATATTTCTCTTACTTTCTACTCCCCAATCATCATAATGTTTTAAAATGAGCTGCATATAATTTAAACACTCTATAAAGTCATTCTTCCCCAATTTATCCATGTATAATTACCCCTTACTAATATTTTTACGCAAAAAAATAGTACTGTATGTTTTTTTACAACCAGTACTTTCATTGCAACTGGCTGCCACATCCAAGGCCCTATAGCTTTGCGTCATAGATTTTCATCTATTTTGCTCATGTTTTCTAATTATTTACATTAATTTGTTTAATTATATCACTTGTTTATAGCCATAGCACCCTCACTTCAACTAAAAGACAAGTGAAAATACTTTTTCATTAGTATTTTTCCATTTTATGTAACTTTTGATATACCATTAAAAGTACATCATAAATTACGGTCATTTAGTCACGCTATAAAACTTAGCAAAAGCCCAGTTTCTCCGTC
>Ga0070399_1003757_pt1 | contig 13170 bp, 14 predicted proteins | sample BioMet4_FD_61217 | JGI IMG/M metagenome (GOLD analysis project Ga0070399, IMG submission 61217) | Microbial communities from bioreactor (seeded with sewage sludge) at LBNL, California, USA - Biofuel metagenome 4 (version 1) | ecosystem: Engineered > Bioreactor > Anaerobic > Unclassified ... | reverse complement strand
TGAGACTGCTGCACAAGGTATTGGAATCGCATCAGAAAACCTGCAGGCTGCTGAATCACGTATCCGTGATACTGATATGGCCGCTGAAATGGTCAACTATGCAAAGAACCAGATTCTCACACAGTCTGGTACAGCAATGCTCGCTCAGGCGAACTCACAGTCGCAGAACGTTCTGGCACTGCTGAGATAAAATCGTAAAGTAGTTAAAGAGACAGCTGGATGTCGTCTTTTTGACAACAATACGTGGATCAGAAGGGGTGCGCCCCCCTTCTGGTTCTTCTTTCAGGAGGAAAGAGCCCAATGAATACAATTAGTAACATAGGGCAGAATGTGGCAATGGAAGGCCAAAATTATTTCAACTCCGCGACAACACTCACTAAAAAGAGTTCTTCTGCGAATGTAAGTCAGGGACCTGCAATCGTCAGTGGTTCTCATGTGGCCGATAATATTGTCCAGAATAATGCCAATGTAGAAGAAGATGTACGACAATTACAAAAACTGTCTGATATGGTTATGGGACGGAAACTACAGTTTAACGTCGATAAAGAATTAGGCAGTGTCATAATAAAGATTGTAGATCCGAATACCGATCAGGTAATAAAGGAGATACCGTCTGCAGATATGCAAAAACTGAAAATCAGAATCAGAAAAGCTATCGGGCTTTTGTTTGATGAAATGATTTAAAGCAGTTCCGGGCTGCAGACAGCAAAACTATGGCCGGAATAAACATACCTGGTGTATCAGACAAATATAAGACAAACGATCTTGTCGAAAGCCTTATGAAAGTCGAGCGCATTCCGCTTACAAGGGAACAGGAATCGCTCGACAAATATAAGGATCAGCAGGGTGCATGGAGAGATGTAAATCAAAAGATGGCATCGCTTCGTGACAGTGTAAAAACCCTCTACTCCTTCGATAACCCGTTTAACAATAAACTTTCTTCTTCTTCAGAAGAAAATGCCGTTACAGCTACTGCTAAACGTAATGCTGAATACGGCACTTTTAAAGTAAAAGTCATCACCCCGGCAACAGCCGACCGTTTTATGTCCGGTGAACTTGAAAAGGATTTTTCTGTACCTTCAGGTACTTATACTTTTCAGATAAATGACAAAACTGTTTCTTTTAACTGGAAAGGTGGAAAACTTTCAGATTTTGTCTCTTCACTAAATAAACGCGGAAATAATCTTGTCAAGGCTGATATCATCGGCATGAATGATGGCAAACAATCACTCCTTATCGAGTCATTGAAAACAGGACTCGTCAATCACCTTGACTTCAAAGATGATGCATTATCTTTTGCAAAATCAGTACAAATAATTACCCCCGTAAAACCTGTTTCAGACACATTTGGAACTCAGAACAGTGAAATTACCGATCCTGGCCTACTTTCGCCACCGGCTGCAGAACAAAAAGGAATGCCGGATATTTCTTCAAAAAGTGTATCAGCAAATAATACTGGCATCACAGTTCCGCCACGGGGAGGCTTTTCTTTGGAACTGCCGGAAAAATACCGCAGCAGCGGAGACGCACGTATCGAATTTACAGTTAAAAAGCTTCCGGTAACCGATATCACAACAGCAATCAATGAGACACTCAGCCGCCCGGAACTTCCGGACTCCGGTACCGTAGAGTTCAAAGGAGTCACTGTTGAAAATGGCCCTTCAGAAACAGCCCTGCCCGCTCCCCCATTCAATCCCCTTACCCCCGTAGAAGATACTATGATTGCATATATCCGTATGGCGGACGGTTCTGAAAAACCAGTAGATACAGCAGCCTATCAGACAGATGAAAAAACAGGAGAGACAAAAATACAGATCGATACTAAAGATTTTCCACAGGCAAAGTCGCTCGTAATCCGAAACCGTAACACAGCTGTACAGCTCCAGATTTCACCGGTCGACGCCTATGACAGGAAAACATCTCTTGGGTATGCACCGGATCATCCTGTAGCAACTGCAGGAGATGCTGAAATTCAGTATGAGGGCATAACCATCAAACGTCCAACCAATACGATCGATGATGTCATTCCAGACGTTACCCTGAATATCATGGATAAGACAAAAGAAACAGCGACCATCACAATAAAAGCAGATAAAGATGCGGCCAAACAGGCACTGATTACCTTCATTGGAAAATACAATCAGGCGGTAGCTGAAATAAATATCCTTTCGCAAGATAAACCGGAGATAATACAGGAACTTGATTATCTTTCCGATGACGAAAAGAAAGCTGAAGAGAAAAAGCTGGGTATGTTTCTTGGTGATTTCTCTCTTTCAAATGCAAAAAACCAGCTCCAGTCAATTGTCTCTGCAAACTACAAATATTCAGACAAAGCTGTAATCACCATGCTTAACCAAATTGGAATTTCGACACAGGCTTCTGGCGGGGGCGGAGGATATGCTCCTGGACGTTTACGCGGATACCTTGAAGTCGATGAAAAAAAACTTGACTCCAGTCTGGAAACAAATCTCGATGCAATAAAAAGTCTGTTTGGCTATGACAGCAATGGAGATCTCATTGTTGATTCCGGTATCGGTTTTGCAATAGATAAACAGATGACAGCATATGTGCAGTCAGGTGGAATCATATCAGGAAAGACTGCACGGCTGGATACGCAGATCAAATCATCAGAGAATAAAGTAGCACGGCTACAGACACAGCTGGACGAAAAAGAATCAGAATTAAAACAAAAATATGGAGAAATGGAAAGCACTTTGAACAGCCTTGAGTCACAAAAAGATACTATTTCCAATTTCTCGAATCAGAAAAACTGAATCAGGGGTATACAATGGAATTATTTGTAAACGGTGAAAAACTTGATGTAACACTTGAAAATGAAAAAACCGTTGGAGATGTGCTTACATCATTTGAACAGACCTGCGAAAAAAACAGTCTTGCAACTGTCGGAATCAAACTGAATGGCCATCAGATAGAAGCATCTGCTTTTGACAAAGCCTCCGCAGTACCTCTGTCAGCTGATACAAAAATCGAACTGACTGTAGTAGCAGAAAAAAATGTTGCGGACACATTTATTTCCCTTGGAACCGTTTTTCAGACAATTGCAGATAAACTAAAAAATATTCCTGCCCTGCTCCAGAGTGGAAAGGACTCGGAAACAGGCAGCATCATATCAGAGCTGGCAGATGCGCTTGACCAGTTCTGCCATACTGCGGCACTGTCTGCATTGTTTCCCGACATTTATGGAAATTTAAAAATTGACAATAAACCTGTTTCCCAGTTCTTCTCTGATTTTTCAGGTGTGCTTACTGATTTCAAAAAAGCCCTGGAAACAAAAGATACAGTGACTATTGGAGATCTTGCGGAATATGAAATCTGTCCACGGCTCGAAGCTATTTCAGAAGCTGTAAAATCAATTCACGGGAGCAGTCATGAATAATTACGCTGTTCCAGGGTCCCCCCTACTCGCAAGACAGGATGTTACACTCATATACGGTCTGATTTTCCTTATCGTACTGATAGTAACACTTCTCCTCATGCTTGCAATCATCCTTAAAACGCTGCACAAGCATACAACACCGGAATGGGCCACAGCACAGAAAAACAAACTTACAAAACTCGTCAATGTAAACAATGTAGCAAATAAATATAAGTTGACAAAAGATGAGCGCAACCTGCTTTGGGATATGTGCCGCAAACACGGCTCTCTGAATATCGAATATCTTATCCACGATGAAGATGCTATAAATGATCTTTTCCACCGTGAGTATCTTGAACTTTTTGCACAGAAAAATAATGACCAGATAATCTCCGTTTTTTTCCTGCTCCGGTACAAACTGGAACGTGCACATGCTTCAGCATCGACAATCACTTCTTCAAAGAACATTCCAGAAGGGATATCCGCATCTTTTGTAGACAGCAATGAACACCATTTTACCCTTCTTATCCTCCGTAATACAAAAGATGGACTGTATCTCCAGCTGCCTACCTCATTTCTCTCCTCTCCGTCAAAGCCGGCAGAGCTGGACAAGATTGACATCGTATTCACGCTCAATACCGGAATGCAGTATAAAATGAATACGCGGATTGTACGGTATCAGACAGGACTGGATGGTCTGCCGGAAGCTTTAGTCACACATACAAGTTCCCTTACACCCTTCAACAAACGGCAGTCAAAACGTATTTCCCTTAATCAGAAATGTACTTTTGCAGCTGTCAAAGTCACTGCGGCAAAAAAAGGCAATACACAGATATTGTCATATGAACCGCTTGAACACCGATATGAAGGCCTATTAACCGATATTTCCGGTGGCGGATGCCAGCTCATTACCCAGCTTCCGATAAAAGTCGACCAGTATATCTGGCTTGAACTCAAGATAGACAGCACAATTACCGATGAAGTAATAGGACTGATTGTAAATACGAAAAAAAGCTCTGAAAACGGTCAGTACATACTTCATATTAAATTTGTAAAAATTACGCTTGCGGCACAGAACAGAATCTCTGCAAGGGTATATAATTATACAGCTTGACTGCAATTGAAGATTGCAGTAACGTTACGAGAGGATCATGAAAATACTGGAATTAAAGCAAATTCAGCGTGCTGATGAAGGTATTTATTACCGCCGGAAATTTACAGCAGAAGCAGTAATAGAATTGCCAGCATCGAATTTCGACATTCCAATCAGTTTCACCATAGAGACTGGGCCTTTAGGAAATAAAGACCTTTATATAGATTTTTTTAAAACATTGGATTATCCGGTCATTCCTCTGAAAAAAGCACTGACAGAGAAAATTTTGACCATGGATTCCGAAGGAAAATTACCCTGATTACTCTTTATACACATTCAGCAGACGAGACCATATCTCTCGGCAGGAAAATAGGAAGTTTTTTAAGAAAAGGTGATGTTCTCGCTCTACAGGGAACACTTGCTGCCGGAAAAACAACAATTACAAAAGGAATTGCAGAGGCACTTGGAGTAAAAGACGTTATAACGAGTCCTACATTCTGTCTTATTTCAGAATATGAGGGAAAAATGCCTTTGTACCATATGGATGTGTACCGTCTTGATGGTGCAGAAGACTTTGTCAACCTCGGAACAGAAGACATGCTGTACGGCGATGGAGTCTGTGTAATTGAATGGTGTGAAAAAGTAATGAGTGAACTTCCCAAAAATACAATTCTTATAAAAATTACACCTGCTGAAGACGGATCAAGAACAATAACCATTGACAACTGGCCGTATGGTGATGGAGCATTAAAATGAAAGCACTCGCAATTGATTCTTCTTCAATGAAAATGACGGTTGCCGCAAAGAATGACGATAAAACAGTTACACTAAGCCTTGATATAGGTATGCGCCAGTCAGAAAAAATACTGCCGTCAATAGACTATGTACTGCAGCAGGCAGAAATAACACCCGCAGACCTTGATTACACTGTACTCTGCATGGGGCCGGGATCTTTTACTGGGCTTCGCCTTGGATTTGCAGCACTAAAAGCCATAGAAATGGCTTATACTGTTCCGGTATACGGGATCTCAACGCTTGAAGCTTATGCCTATCCGTATAAGAAATTTCTCTGCACAGTGATTTCAGTTATCGATGCAAAAAAAGACAGATTCTATGCATCTGTGTACCGAAAAGGTATACAGCTTTTAAAAGATGGTGATTATACACCTGATGAAATTCTGACTACCGTAGAAAAGGACAGTCCTATTCTGGTCTGCGGTCCTGATGCAAAAATATTCTGTACTGCGGCAGTATCTTCAGACAGAAAGTTTTTATCTGTCTCTTCTCAGCCGCCAGTCACAGACAGTCTGTTTTCAGAAGCAGAAATCTTCATAAGCGAAAAGAAACCAGCTCTCAAAGATTTTGACGGACCGGCGTATCTGCGTGCAAGCGAAGCAGAAGAAGCACTTACTAAATAACTCAGACAGATTTACTTTTTTAAAAGCTGCGACAGTGTATTCAGAGTATTTGACCCTGCTGCTGCTGCCTTATTTTCTTTCTGAATCGCATCGAATACCTCCTGTCGGAACACCTTTACATTCTTCGGTGCTTCAACACCAATTTTCACTTCATCACCGTGTATTTCGATAATGGTAAGAGTTATATTGTCTCCAATGCGGATTTTCTGATCTGTTTTACGGGCAAGTATCAGCATGATTCCTCCCGTTTTTTAAGTGCAGCAAGGATGTTATACTTTGTATTCCATCTGTCATCGGCAAGAATCGCCTGCATGCACTGTCTGTTCTTTTTATTTACAATGAGCGGTCCCTGCAGATTCGCTGTTACAGCACCACCGTCGGCAGGTACGGTAACAATAGCCATTACATATACATCCGCAGGATCCTTAAGACCGATGGCAGAAAGATTTTTGTCATCGATATCAAGTTCATAATCACTGCAGATAAGGAAAGGATCTATGGTGAGGAACGCAAGATTCTGATTATCAAGACACTGCAGCCATAGCAGCGGCTGATATTCAGAATCAAAAAGCGCGAATCTTTTGTAATCTTCAAAGCCGAACAATCCCTCAGGAATCGTGATAAGGTGATCCTCATCTACAGTAACAACTGTATTGAATTTTGTTTTGACATCCATGTTCTATAACCTACCTCATGTAATTTAACAGAGAACTCTGATACATTTTCCCGGCAGTATTCAGCGTCGCCTGGTACACATAGTCAAGCATTTTCATATCTGTAACAGCTTTTGTAAAATCAAGGTCTCCTTCTACGGAAATCTGCTGATTCACATTCAATGCGGTTGCAGAATTGCGTTTGATATCCGCCTGAGCCCGTTCATACTCTGAACCAGATTTTGCCAGTCTTGTAACAAGATTATTTATTCCGCTGTCCAGAGAACCAAGTACACGTCCGCCGATAGACTCTGTATCCCCATTGAGCATTGCATCCCTCAGGGCAATTACCGTATCAAACATCGAACCGCCGGAAACACGGACACTGTCTCCCAGATTATATGGAGGACGCTGTGCACCGTCTTTTATGATTCCCAAATCTCCCAGTGCAGAACCATTCACATCTTCAAGCCAAAGCTGGCGTGAATCGGTTGTCGTAAGATTAAGAGCGCGGGAAACAGGGTCAATAGAAGCCTTTACCGCGGCGTTGCTTTCATTTATCTTTGAAGCAAGGGCATATACATTGTCCCCCGCATTGATCTTTATCTGTGTTCCGTCAACAGAGATCGTACTGTCAGCTGAAGCCTGCCAGGCACTTGCATCCCTGCCGCCGAACAGCTGCTGCTTTTCAGCCCAGAACGTGCGGTTGCCGGCATTATCCTCAACCATATATTTATTCTCATCGATTTCGACTTTATTCACATCGACATTGCCATTATACCGTACGCTGGCAATCATCGGTCGGGAAGAGCCTTCTGCATTACCCATCTCAACATCAAATGCTGTTGATTTTACGTTCGTGCCTGCAAACAGGGAATTACCATCCGGACCTATCGCATTGGCATTCTGCACCATCTGCTGCAGCAGTTCGTCAACTTCAAATGCCATGTTCTTTAAATCATCTTTCTGATTGATACCATTAGCACCGGTAACAGCAAGTTCACGGACACGCTGAAGCATATCAAGCGAACTGTTCATATATCCTTCACGTACGGAAAATTCATCACTGAGCGACTGCGCATTCTTTTCAAAATTATCTACACGGGTCAGATACGACTGATATCTCACCAGATGGCCGGCTGCTATTGGATCATCCCTCAGTTCCTGGATCCGGTTCTGGCTTCCCATCTGATTATTTGCTTTATTAACCTTTGACTCCTGTCTGCGCAGATTAAACTGTACATTGTCATTGGTCATATTTGTACTTACTCTTGTCATATTCAGCTCCTATTATACACCAAGCCGGTTGATAACCGTATCCAGCAGCTCATCGACTACTGTTACAAATTTTGCAGCAGCGTTATACCCATGCTGGAATTTGATGATATCAGCCAGTTCTTCATCAATATTAACGCCGCTGATCGAATCACGCATATTCCGCAGGTCTGACATAACGGCTGTCTGGCTCGTATGATTGTTCAGTGCCTGTTCGCCTTTCAGTCCGACATTTGTTACCGAATCGGCAAAATAATCATCAAGTGTCCGTTCACGGCCAATCATGATCGGTGTATTGCGGATTGCAGCAATCTCTACTGCAGCACGCCCGTCTCCGGCAAGGGAAGCACCGCGGGCATTAGGAAATGCCGCAGCTACGCTCATCACATCGTTCTTGATTTTCGGGTTCACTTCCATATATCCCGCCGGATTAAGTACCGGTGTTACAGCAAACCTGCTGTCTGAAAGTGACTGGACAGCATCAGCTTTTGCATAATCATATGCACCGGCTGCTCCGGATACCTTCAGCAGTCCTGAATACCCGGCAAGGAAGAATCCTGAATCCTCTACATGTCTGATGACGAAATCGGGATTATCGACAGCATCCGCTGCAGTTGCCTTAAGTACAAGCCGGCTGTCGCGGTCAAGATACGCCTTTACTTCTCCGTCGCTGTCATTTATACGGTTTATGACATCTTCGACAGTATCAGTCGGATGGTAGGCAACAGTGACAGTTCCTGCTTTTCCGGAAAAAGTCATCGTTCCCTCGATACCGACCTGCTCCTGTACTTTCAGTTCATTTGAGCCGGTAATCCGGAACACATAGGAATGATCCATTGTTCCGTCACCGTTGACATCATAATTGCCGTTTACGTTCGTTACGAACGGCTGTTCTGTAAAGAAATCAAGCCCCTGTACACCATTCGCGCCGATACCGCTTTTGTGCACATCATTTACAAGGTCGGCAAAGTTCAGCGTCATCGTATTCAGGGACTGAACCTCATTGCGCACATCTACATCACGAAGTTCAACAAGAGCTCCAAGTGTACCGCCCTTAATATCCGCATCATTCTTGGTATCATTCCAGACCAGTTTTGAATACCCGTTGTTGTCGACAACAGGGATAACATCAAAACCGCGTGCGACACCGCCCTGTACAAGCACATGACCGTCTACATGAACCATGAATTCATCGCTGTCCCGCCGGTCGCTTGTAACATTTACCAGCCCTGAAAGCTTTTCAACGAGCGCATCGCGGCGGTCAAGCAGATCGTTGGGATTATCTCCCATTGCTTTTGAACGTACAATTTCATTATTCAGGGCAGCAATTTGCTTTGCGTAATCATTTACCTGTTTTGCCGTAGATTCAATATCGCCGTTTAGGAGCGTACCAATGCCGGAAAGACTCTTCCACCGCTGCTGGATAGACCCAGTAAGAGTTTCACCGCGGGTTACAACAGCCTGACGGGCAGCCTGGCTTTCCGGATTCTTGGACAGTTCCTGCCATGATTCCCAGAATTTATCCATGTTGCTTCGTATGGATATATCATCAGGTTCATTGTAGATTTTTTCTATCATCGCATAATATTTGTCACGTGTTCCCCAATACGTTTCATCGCTGCTTTGTGCAGTAATGCGCTGGTCAAGCATTTCATCGCGTACACGGTTGATACTTTCAGCAATAGATCCTTGCCCGATCTGCCCGGCAACTTCTGCCCGTTCCAGATCCGGACGGTAAATAGGATCAAACGCCTTGATCTGTACCCGCTGACGAGAATATCCTTCCGTTTCAGCATTGGAAATATTATGACCTGCCGTCGTGATGGATTCTGTATGAGCCATAAGACTCCGTTTTCCGATTTCAATTCCTGCAAATGAAGATGCCATATATCTGCCGCCTGTCTGTTAATACAATTTATTAAGTACAACGCACTCCGGCTGAGGTTTTACAATCTTACCCTTACGTGAATACAGTGTGTTGCGTCTCTGGGGAACAATGTTATCCAGAACATTCTGCAGAAAGTCCTGAGTAATATGTACATAATCACCCAGTGCCGTATTCTCGGCTTTTGACTTGATCAGTTTTGTCCGTACCTCAGTAACAGCCGCAGATGCAGAAGGAACAGCAGCAAGAGAAACACCTTCAGAAAGTTCCGTACGAAGTGTCTCAAGCCCGACAAAGCGGTCAGAAAGTTCCTTTATTTGCTGTATACATCCCTGCAGTACTGTCCAGTCTTTATTAGATACTGCCAGACGCAGTTTAGTCTGCTCGGCAAGCACCCTGTCAAGTATGGTACTCTGATTTTCCAGTATGGAAATTATTTTTTCTGCAGTTTCTTTTTTATCCATAAGTATTCCTCTGGTTCTCCACATATAGTATCGGAATCCTGATGAACGACTTTACATAAAAAATAAGTTCCAAAAAAAGCACCTTCCATACTTGACTAAAAACAGCAGTTACTGTTATATTATTGAAAGTCAGTTACTTGGTGCCTGTAGTTCAGCGGTAGAATCCCAGATTGTGGATCTGGTTGTCGTGGGTTCGATCCCCACTAGGCACCCGTCCTTGGATGCAGCCAGCGCTGAACCTTGGATATGCGTTCGTAGCTCAACTGGATAGAGCAACGGACTTCGAATCCGTGGGTCGCACGTTCGAGCCGTGTCGGACGCACTAATAAGTAATGTGATTATTTCGGGCCATTAGCTCAGCTGGTAGAGCAACAGACTCTTAATCTGTGGGTCGGCAGTTCGAAGCTGCCATGGCTCAATGCAAAACGCTTGGTGTCGGCCTTGGTAAGACACACTTGACCTGAACGCGAGAGTGGTGAAACGGCAGACACGCCAGACTTAGGATCTGGTGCCTTAGGCGTGAGGGTTCAAGTCCCTCCTCTCGCAAAATCTTCTGGTTTCTACACCTGGGTATTGCGGATCAGTGATTTGCGGGAATAGCTCAGTGGTAGAGCGCCACCTTGCCAAGGTGGATGTCGCGGGTCCAATTCCCGTTTCCCGCTCTACTAGACAGCCATGCAGAGAGGCGTCTACATCACACACAGCCAGACGGTTGTACACATTCTTTGCGGGAATAGCTCAGTGGTAGAGCGCCACCTTGCCAAGGTGGATGTCGCGGGTCCAATTCCCGTTTCCCGCTCTTACAAATGGCGATTTAGAGCAATCTGAATCGCTTTTTTTTACTATTTTTTTATCTTTTAAGGGGATACCGGCATGAAAATCACTAAAGAATTTGCCAAACTCGAAAAATCAGCTGTTAAATTAACAGTCACCATCGCCAAAGATGATGTGGCTACAAGCTATCAGGAAATCATAAACAAATATGCCAAGAACATCCAGATGCCGGGTTTCAGAAAAGGCCATGTGCCTGTTCCTGTTCTTGAACGCAAATACGGAGATGCTCTCAAAGCAGACGCTTCTGCTGATCTCATTGATAAAGCTCTCAATGAAATCTTTGAAAAAGAAACAGAAAACCGCCCGCTTCCCTATGCGCAGCCCGCTATCGATAAACTTCCTGAAATAGATACGACAAAAGACCTTACTTTTACTGTAACATATGATGTCTTCCCTCAGGTATCAGTCAAAGAACTTAAAGGAATCACAGTAAAAGAACCGCAGGTTGCTGTCGGCGAAAAAGAACTGAATGAAGAGCTGAAAGCAGTACAGGAACGTAATGCTGTTGTCATAGACAAAAAAGATGACGAAAAAGTCGAAAAAGAAAACATTGTTACCATAAACTACAGCGAAATCGGCGATGACGGAAAAGAAGTTGCCGGTTCAAAGCGCCAGGATTTCGTATTCACTGTCGGTTCGGGAGAAGACATCTACAAGATCGATGATGATATCATCGGAATGAAGAAAGGCGAAACAAAAGAGATAACCAAGAAATATAAGAAGGATGATGCCGACAAAGACCTTGCGGGAAAAACAAAGAAGATCAGTGTAACAGTTACCGCTGTAAAGATACGCAATCTTCCTAAACTTGATGATGATCTTGCCCAGGATGTAAGCGAAAAATACAAGACACTTGATGATCTCAAGAAAGACATCATGAAGAATATCGAAGCTGCAAAAGACAGACGTGTCGAAGAACTCAAGACAAACGACCTTCTTGCACAGCTTGTCGAACGCAACCCATTTGATATTCCTGCTTCAATGCTCAAGTCAGAACTTGAAAGCCGCTGGGACATGATGGCAAAACAGTTCCAGACAACAACTGACCAGCTTGAAAAAATGATCATTGCATCCGGACAGAAAAAAGAAGATATGCTCAAGGAATGGACTGGAGATGCAGAAAAGATGCTTAAGAGCCGCATCATCGTAGAAAGTCTGCTCCACGACCGCAATATCTCGGTGACACCAGAAGAAATCGAAGCTGAATATACAAAAATTGCAGAAAGCAGCGGAATGACTGTAGAAGATGTTAAAAAACACTATGCGGATCCACATGCAAAAGAGTATCTTATAGATGATGCAAAAGAACAGAAACTGTATAAACAGCTTTTCGCTGAAGTAAAGATTGCTAAAGGCGATAAAATAGCGTTTGCAGACCTGTTCAAAAAATAAGGAAGGCTTATGGACGAACAGATGAACTCGCTCGTCCCCTACGTCATAGAACGCAGCGGGAACAGCGAGCGTTCCTACGATATTTTTTCCCGTCTTCTGAAAGATAGAATTATCTTCGTGGACGGGGAAATAACTGATGTTACCGCAGATTTGATTGTTGCACAGATTCTGTATCTTGAATCTGAAAACCCGGAAAAAGATATCAGTATGTACATCAACAGCCCGGGCGGTTCTGTAACTGCAGGTCTTGCAGTTTTCGATACCATGCAGTATGTACGCTGCAACATACAGACTATCTGCCTTGGCCAGGCCGCAAGCATGGGAGCAATTCTTCTTGCCGGCGGAACAGATGGCAAACGGTATGCACTTCCCTCTTCCCGTGTCATGATTCACCAGCCATGGGGTGGTGTTGAAGGACAGGAAAGCGATGTTGCAATCCAAGCAAAAGAAATAATCCGCTTAAAGAAACTCACGATCGACTATTTTGCAGCCCACACAAAACAGACCGCAGAAAAAGTAGCTGCCGATATGGAACGTGACTTTTACATGTCCGCACAGGACGCTCTTGAATATGGAATCGTTGACCATATCATGCCGGGGAGGAAACAGAAATGCGAAGATTAGGCAGTTCACCTCAGTTCTGCTCATTCTGCGGCAAACCGGCTGATGAAAACCGTCATCTGGTAGCTTCTCCGTCTGGCAATGCCTTTATCTGTGACCAGTGTGTAGCTGTCTGTCAGAGCATTCTTGAACAGGAAGAAAAATCCATTGCACCTATTG
>Ga0070399_1003751_pt1 | contig 13185 bp, 7 predicted proteins | sample BioMet4_FD_61217 | JGI IMG/M metagenome (GOLD analysis project Ga0070399, IMG submission 61217) | Microbial communities from bioreactor (seeded with sewage sludge) at LBNL, California, USA - Biofuel metagenome 4 (version 1) | ecosystem: Engineered > Bioreactor > Anaerobic > Unclassified ... | reverse complement strand
CGAATAAAAAAAATGTTTTTTTAAAGAATCTTGATCTTGTGGTACTGCTTATTATAACTGCAGTTATATCACTCTGTACCTTTACTGGTTTCTTCCAGAAACTCGATTACAGAGTATATGACCTGGAACTTTCAATAAAAAAAGCACCGGTACCTGACAAGCGGATCCTTTTTGTCAATATTGATAATGAATCCATCGAGACAATGGGTGCCTGGCCGTGGAGCCGTGATATCCTGGCCGATTCGCTTTTGCGAATGAAAGAACTCGGAGCAACTGGTGCGGTGTTCGATATTGAATATCTGTCACCTTCGAATCTTGGTGTGGCCCCGGACAGCAAAAAACAGATTTCTGCAGCTTTTTCAGCAGCAAAAAGCAATGTATTTGAAACAATAAATGAACTTACTTCCGCTGTTTCGGAAGGTCAGATACAGCGTACAGAAATTAACGATATCAGCAAAACGATGCTTGATGATTATATATCCCCTGAATTCGATAATCTTTACAGCAGCATAACATCAAGTATATACCGGGATAACGATGACTATTTTGCACGGTCAATACAGTTCTTTGGCAATGCCTGGCTTACCGTAAATATCAGGAATATAGCGATCAATACATCGGAAAAGGATATGGCATATGTGCGGGACCGTTTTCTTTTGAAGAATGTTACTGATAAAGACAACTTGATCTTAAAAAATAATAAGTATTCGGCAGAAGCGGAAAATGCGCCTCTTGGTTTTTCTCCTGCGCTCCATGCATTCCTTTCACATGCAGCAGGTGCTGGTTTTACAAATATAATCATCGACAGTGACGGTACAAGAAGACGTGTAGAACTTCTTGCGGCACAGAAAGACAGCTATGCAGGCCAGCTGATATTTGCGCCTGCATTGAACCTGCTTAAACCGGAACAGATAATCAGAAAAGGCAATAAGCTGATTTTGGAACAGGTGACTCTTGACGGTTCCGGTAAGAAAAAAGATATAGTGATTCCTCTTGATAATCATGGACGCATGATGGTCAACTGGATCCATGAACCTTTTGAAAAATCATTCCGCAAGGAATCGGTGCAGTTCCTTAAGCAGCTTGATTCTATGGAATCGAACATAGTCGATGCACTTGAAGTTATTCAGTCTATAAAAATACGTGAACAGAATGGAGCTGATCTGTCCTGTGTCTCAGAAGCCAATACTCTGCTTAAACAGTATGCACAGATAACTGCCATGAAAAGAAAAATGCTGGGGCAGTGCAAAGGATATGATGAAAAAGATGCTGCTGTTGACGGCGGAATCAGCCAGGAAGAATATGATTCTTATTTCACGCTCCGCAAAGCATTTTATACCAGCGTAAAGAAATTCATTGACGCAAAGTACGACCAGTCGGTATATGCTCGGCTGGACCAGATCAGAAATGACCAGAACAGCGCACAGATTGAAAATTTTCATAAAACCATTGCATCGGTATTTGAAACACTGAACAGTGAGGATTCACTGTATGAACAGTACACAACTGAAATGAAGGCATCATATAAGGATTCTTTCTGTATTATCGGAAATACAGCTTCCAGTACAACAGATCTTGGTGTCACGCCGTTTGAAAGCAAATACCCGAATGTCGGCACGCATGCAAATGTATTCAATACTGTTATTACTCATGATTTTATTACTCCGCTGAATGGCCTGTGGGGATTTGCGGCAGCTTTCCTGTTTTCACTTTTGTATATACTGCTTACAAGAAAATCAGCAGTCTATATCCAGAATATAGCTGGTATTGCCCTGATCATATGTACAACAGGCATTATCCTTCTGCTGTTTATACTGTGTGGCTGGTACATACCTATTGTGAGTCCGGCACTGCTTGTAATATTCAATTATCTGGCAATAACCATACTGCATTTTGTTTCCAGTGAACGGGATAAGCGCTTCCTCAGACAGGCTTTTTCAACGTATCTGTCAAAAGATGTTGTTAATCAGATTGTTGAAGATCCTGAAAAACTGAGACTCGGCGGTGAAGAAAAGCATATTACGGCTCTGTTTACAGATATAAAAAGTTTCTCGTCGTTCAGTGAAATGGTAACTCCTACAAAACTGGTTTCTGTACTGAATGTGTATCTCGGTATGCTTAGTGATACAATCCTTGCTCATAATGGAACAATCGATAAATACATCGGCGATGAAATTGTCTCTTTCTTTGGCGCACCACTTGATATTCCTGATCATGCATACCTGGCATGCAGTGCGGGTGTACGTATGAAACAGGCTGAAAAACTATACAATAAAGAACACCTTGCTTCCGGTGATATTCCGCGCAGTCTGGAGACACGTGTCGGTATAAATACCGGAGACATGGTTGTCGGTAATATGGGAACTGATTTGAAGCTGAATTATACTATAATGGGCAATGATGTAAACCTTGCAAGCCGCCTTGAAGGTGTCAATAAAGTATATGGTTCCTGGGTACTTGCCTCTGAAATGACCTGGAATGAAGCTGACACCGGAGCGCATAAGGGAACACTTGTAGCCCGGCGGTTTGATAAAGTGCGTGTTATCGGTATAAATAAACCTGTACAGCTGTATAATATTGTCGGTTTTAGATCTGAAATGTCAAAAGATGAACTGGAAGCAATAGATATATTCCATGCAGGACTGGATAGATACCTTGTAAAAGACTTTACAGGTGCAAAGAAACTCTTTGAACAGGCTCATGCACTGCAGCCGGAAGATGGAGCGCCTCCGATTTTTGCCCAGCGGTGTACAGACTTTATAAAGAACGGCGTTGCAGAAAACTGGGACGGTGTTATGAACATGACAAGCAAATAAAATGTTCAAATACTAAATGAAGAAATCTTTTTTTATACTTGTAGTATCACTGTGTTTCTCAACATACAGTTTTGCTGAAACTGTACGTGCCGGATATTTTTATAACGGCGATTTTATGCATAAAGACAGTGATGGCAAAATAACAGGATATGATGTCGAATATTATTATGCGCTTTCCAGCTATGCCGGCTGGAATATTCAATTTATAGAGTATAAAGATCTTTCGTCTGCTCTCAAAGCCCTGAGTCAGGGAGATATTGATGTAATGAGCGGGCTTTCAAAGACAGAAGAACGGTTGAACAGCTATCTGGTTTCCGGAATGAAGATGTGTTCAACACATATCGCTGTTCAAACCCGGGCAGATGACGATAGATTTGCTCCCGGTGAATTATCATATATGAATGGTCTTACCTGCGGTATACTAAAAGGTTCCAATGTTGTAACTCTGTATACTGAATGGTGCAGAGAAAACGGACTGGTCCCGCATATAATTGAATATGACAGTCTGGTAGAACGCAACAAAGCTCTTGCCGACGGAAATGTAAATGCCATAGCAGCTGGTTCAACAATAAAAGACGCTCAGAAGATAGCAGAATTCCCTGCGCTGAATCTGTTCTTTATGTTCAATAAGTCACGTAAAGATCTAAAAGTCCAGCTGGATCGTGCAATGCAGATACTTTCGCTTGAAAATCCGAACTATGAAATACTGCTGCAGGAAAAATATTTTCCTGCGACAAGAAATAAATCTCCTTCTTTTTCTTCTTCAGAAAAAATGTACATAGCCGCTCATCCAGCTGTGAAAGTTGCTGTTTTAGGAGATGATGCACCATTCAGCAAAAAATATGCAGCAGGAAAGATGAATGGAATCATACCTGAATATTTTTTGCATCTGTCAGAAATTACCGGCATACATTTTGAATGTTTCAGTGTTTCATCAAAAGAAGATGCATGCAGGGCTCTTGAAAATGGCAAAGCTGATATAATCAGCAAATTTGAGAATAACGTCTATGATGCAAACAGCAGAAGAGTCATACTCACTGTACCATATCTTAAAATGAATCTTGTACGTATAACCCGAGCAGGAACAACTTCTGTCCGAAAAACAGCAGTTCCATCCTGCAATGCAGACACCGTACTAAAAATAATTGCAGAGACTAATGCATCTGTGCAAATGACAGCATATTCAAATAGTGAAATTTGTTTTTCTGTTTTAAAATCAGGAAAGGCCGATTCTGTTATCTGCACGCAACCTGCCGCAGCCTGGCTTCTTAACAGAAACCGTGCTTCCAATTATGTTGTATCTGCTGTTGATACGGGTATCTGGAGCATATCATGTGCACTTCCTTTTGGAAAAAATGGAAATATTCTTCGTTCTATTCTAAATAAAACGTTTGCTGTAGATGGAAATTATATTTCACAGCTTATTACACGGGATACATTGCAGGATTCGGCAGACCTTTCTACATTCTTTGATCATCTGCCATTATCACTCCTTGCAGCTGCTGGTGTTATAATGGCTATCCTTCTGGCATTGACGGTCTCAGCGCTTATCATACTTATCCGTAAACATCGCATAGAACAAAAACTGGCTGCTGAAAAAAATAAACTCGATGAGGCAGTAAAAATTACAGAAATGAAAAATACCTTTTTTGGCACAGTCAGCCATGATATGAGAACTCCGCTTAATGCTATTGTGGGATATTCTGAACTGGTCAGCAGAGAAGATGTTTCTCCGAAAGTAAAAGATTATATTGCCAAAATTCAATCATCTGGCAGTCTCTTGTGCTCACTTATTGATGATACACTTACATTATCAAAAGCAACTGGCGGTAAACTGAAGTTTCAGCTTGAACCATTGGATACTGGCGAGCTTTTTAATTCGATTATAATTCCAGTAAGGGCTTTAGCACAAAACAAAAATATAACTTTTAATGCAGCCCCTTCAGCTTTGCCAGCAAGGATGATTATGGCTGATAAAATCGGAGTACAGAAGATATTTCTGAATGTTTTGTCAAATGCTGTAAAATACACCAGGCCGGGCGGATTAGTTGAATTCAGTATTTACCGTGAAACTGTCGGAAGAAATGATCCTGAATCTGTTTTTATTATAAGAGATACTGGTATCGGAATCTCAAAAGAGTTTATGCCAAAACTTTTTGAACCGTTTGCACAGGAACATAGACCGGGTTTTGAATATTCAGGCAACGGTTTAGGTCTTGCCATTGCAAAACAACTGATCGACAGAATGGGCGGTTCTATCGATATAAGCAGTGAAATTGAAAAAGGAACAACTGTTACAATACGTTTGCATTTTGAACCAGTACGATTTAAAGAGGATGTACCGGCGGTCATGTATGAAAAAAAAGAACTTCACGGGAAAAAGATTCTACTTTGTGAAGACAATGTCTTTAACAGTGAAATTGCAAGTACACTGTTAAAAGAAGAAGGAATGACAGTGATTGCTGTAAATAATGGACAGAAGGGACTGCAGCTGTTTTCTGAAAGCGGACCTGGGGAATATGCTGCTATTCTTATGGACATAAGAATGCCTGTGATGGATGGATATGATACTGCCAGCAGAATACGGTCTTTGAGCAGGCCAGACGCAAAAACCGTACCTATCATAGCACTGACTGCAGATGCTTTTGCCGAAGATATACAGAAATGTCTTAATGCAGGGATGAACAGTCATATTGCAAAACCGATTGATCCGGAAAAGCTGTTCAGGGAAATCTCACGATTAACAAAGTAATTATAGCAGGGGCCGCCAGTGTTCCCGGACTTCATGAAATAAAACAGGCATTTGCTTCTCTGGGAATAACGGCAGAATTTGCAGAAGCGCCGTTCATGTTGAATTATATTACGGAGCAAAACCTGGAAGATGTCATGTTTTCTGATACGCTTCCTCCTGATTCCATTGTTATCCCTCTTACAGAATACTGGATTTCTTATTGCATACAGACCGGTCAGTGTGCAATTTCCAGAACAGCGCTTAGTGCTTCACGGTCAAAGCAGTTCCTGTATAAGAAAATTGCTGATGCCGGTTTGGATTCGGTGCGTTGTTTCAGCAACAAAGAAGAAGCGTATGCGGCTCTTGAACAGGGAAAAAAGATAATCGTAAAACCTGTGGGACTGTATTCAGGCCTTGGTGTGGAAGTGCTCGATAATTCAGGAAAAGATATGCTTGATGCGTATATCAGTAAAGCCTGTGCAATACAGACAAAAAATATGCGGCTTATGGAAATTGAGAATACGGGCTGTATGCTTACTGAATATATCGACGGTGCCGAATACAGTGCAGATGTCTTTTATTATAAAGGCAGAATTTCCATTGTACGGGTGTGCCGTAAAAAAGTACTCATTATCCATGACAAACCCTGTACCGCTGTCTATCAGCTTGTTGTACCATCAGAACAAATACACACAGCCTTGACTGCCTGGATGACTGTTCTTTTTGAGCATGATGATATTTCCTTTGCACAATTCGATTTTATTGTATCACCTGACGGAAAAGCAGTTCCTATAGATTTTGCATCACGTATCGGTGGAGGACTGTTTGAACTTATGAGTCAGAGCGTGACAAACCCATATGCGGATGCCATACGAGGGGAATACAATCTATATAAAAACACAAAGACGCTAACACAGTTTAATTATCTCCCAACTGTCAACGGTTATATTAAGAATGATGCATACAATCTCACCAGCGGATTCTGCAAAATATTCAAGCATACCGGCGATTACGTCATAAGCAATCCATCCGGCATAGGCAGCAGGGTAGCTGTTGTCATAAAAGAATGTGAATCTGATATTCTATCTGAAAATATTATCAAATCTCTGCTTATTGATGAAAAATGGATAGAAATGAGAAAGAAAAACCGAAAAGAAAATTGACATATTTAATAAATAAATAAATAATTGTCATGTGGATAAGAAAAAGACAGAATCAGTATTTATCCGGTTTATTGACTTTATTTTAGGTACTGATGAAGAAAGTAAAAAGAAACGGATATTGAAACGAGCTGCGCGTCATATGGAAAAAAACGGGTATCCCTATTTCCGGTATCATAAGGGAATGCTTACCACAAATTATGCTTATTTCCTATATAATGTTTATCATGCGGTAGACGGTCCCCGTACAGCATTTTCACAAATCAAGACACCTACAAAGCTGGCATATCTCATAATCAGTTTTTCACTTCCGCCTAATATACGTGCACTTGTTGAAAGCCTTGATGTCCAGACTATACTTGATGCTGGAGAAAAGAACGATTACAAAGAAATTTACCAGCAGGTAAAAAGTACAGTTGATGCACTTCGTGCCTATTTTACACCTGAGCAGAAGGAACACCTCATCCAGATATACAATGCGATTATGCTGTATAAACAGTTCTGCATGTTTGATTATTATGCTCTGCTGCGGAAATTTGGTACTGTATTAAAAGAAAACGATTTTTCTGCTGAGCCAGTCTTTACTGAGACTATTGGCCGGGGCTGTATAGATGATATCACTGATTTTGTCAGTGCGGCAATTCCTTTTATACAGTCTGATATGCTTGATGTGCAATTGGCTTTTGCAGGAAAGCTTCCCGGAAAAGTCGATGTCATGCGTACACAGCTGGAAGAAATCAGAAAGATTTTAAAGGAACAGGAAAAATATAAAGTTCTGGAAAATCTATGCTGTATTCTTCACGGTGATCCGGAATACCATATTCCTCTTTATAACCCCAAGCCGGATACTGTGCTGCAGATTCTTAACGATATTGTTGTACAGGCAAACCAGGCAATGCATGAGGTATATCAGCAGCAGAAGAATAGACGCATCGAGAACGCTGCATCAAAGCTCTTTCCGTCAGAACCTGAGCAGATCCTTAAATACTATACGGAACGTTTTGGCAGCAGCCTTTCTTCATTACAGGCTGGGAATTTTTTTTATACGGAAGCAATGAACTATCTTGCTGCGTTTTTGAATTCTTCCAGTATCACAGATCTTAAACTTGTTACTGTTGCTCTTTCAATAAAAGCTGAAACAACAAACCAGAGCATACTCACCGGACTGTTTGAAATATTTCACAGTATTGAAGATATACAGCATCAGATAGCTGGTTTAGACCTCAAGATATCCCCAAATAATAAGGCTGGCTGTTTTTTTGCCAATCTGCTGCAGCATAAGGTACTTAGTGAAAAGGAACGGACGGATGCAGTCCATATCATCGGGCAGCTGAACAAGGAAGCTCACGATATTTTGTTTTCTGTTGATTCTCTTTTGCTTCAGATGACAGATATACTGAACAGTCTGGCAGATGATTCGGAAAAATCAGAAAGTGAAATAGTGACAAACTGGCTTGAAGTAAATCATGATCTGCCAAAACCTGCAAACAGTATTTTACGGAATTCAGCAGAAAAAATGGAACTTATGGATAACCTTATCAAGGCATATTCTGTCCTTGAGTCTTAAAAGAATATTGTAACAGCATAAAGGGAGGTATACTTAATAATGATCTTGCTGGATGAAAAAGAGTATCTTTCTGATACACAGATTTCAAGATGGGTAGATAAATCGGAAGCTGCATATAAAAAGGCAGCTGGAAAACGGGCTGCTGATACAAAAAAACTGAGAATTACAATAGAAGAGATGCTGATACGGTTCCGGAATACATATGGCACAGCGGAAATATGCAGAATTGTTGTACGGAAAAGCTTTGGCAGGATAATTTTTGAAATCACGCAGCACGGAGAAAGTAAAAACTGTTTTATCACAGATGATGATCTGCTTGGGTCGTATGACATACTGGCTAATATGGGTATATATCCAAAATACGCATATCTGTCAGCAAGTGGCGGTATCAATAAAGCATCTTATGAGTACGCCCAAAAACCGCAGAAAAACCAGATGCTCCTGAAAATCTTTGCCGCAATTATTCTGGCAGTACTTTGTTTTTTCAGTATCCAGATTTTACCTGATGCGCACAAAACTCTGGTAACAGATATTCTTACCAAACAAATTTTCAGAAAAATGTGTAACGTTCTTTCTGCTCTTGCAACACCGCTGGTGTTCTTTGCTGTTGTTGTCGGTATTACCGGAATGAGTGATATAGCTTCTTTTGGAAAAATCGGCAAGACAGTATGCATCAGAATGCTGGGAACATACATGATCGCTGTATGTATTATTGCTGCCGGATGTGCCTTGGCATTTCCAATGCAGACTGGTACAAGCAGTACACAGGGAAATGCGTTAAAGCAGGTCCTGCAGATGATTCTGGATATTATTCCGGATAATCTTATCAATCCTTTTGCAGCGGATAATGACCTTCAGGTAATAGCGATAGCTCTGTTTACCGGTGTAACAATGCTTGTCCTTAAGGATAAAGTACAGAATATAAATGCACTGTTTATGGAAGGGGCAGAGCTCATTAATAAAATGATGCTTATTGTCTGTCAGCTGATACCTTTTGTTGTATTCCTTGGAGTTCTGAATCTCTTATGTAACAGCAAAGCAGACCAATTGCTTGGATTGTATAAAATGATCATCGTATTTCTTCCGTCCGCTTTTATACTGATACTGATAACGATACTTCGTACCGTTATCAGTATGAAGGTACCATTCTCTGTTTTATTTAAAAAGCAGATACCGACACTGCTGATAAATATAACAACCAGTTCACAGATTACCGCTCTGCCGGAAAATATGAAATGCTGCAAAGAAAAATTCGGTATAGATGGGAAGATGATAGACTTTGCTATACCATTTGGAATTGTAACTTATATGCCAACCGGCGCTATTTTCTTTGGTGTTACTGTCTGGGGGCTCGCTTTTTTGAATAATATACCGGTACCGCCATTGATGGCAATAAAGATCATGATAATGAGTGTCATAGTAGCAATCGCTGCACCGCCTATTCCTGGAAGTGGCATCATCGTATTACCGATACTTTTTGCATCGTGCGGACTGCCAACTGAATATATGTCACTTGGAATTATTTTTGCGTCACTGGCAGGGTATATACTTCCAGCCTGCAACGGGTTTCTCATACAGCTTGAACTTCTGATGACTGCAAACAAGCTCAATATGGTAGATAAGGAAAAGCTGAAGAAGAAATGGTCTGATTAGATACCACTGTTTTCAATGTGTATGTGTACTATACTATTGACATTATTACTATACGTAATTACAGTATATATCTGTGAATACCACAGGGTTTCCATCTCCTGCTCAGGGGTACGAAAAAGAGACATTCGACTTTAACAGCATACTTCTCAGGCATCCGGCAGCGACATTCTGTATGCGGTATACCAGCTCAGGCATGTCGGCAGAAGGCATACTCCCCGGAGATATTCTTATTGTTGACTGTGCAGTTCAGCCGCAGGCCGGACATTTGGCCGTTATTGAGACAATGCAGGGCGACTTTAGATGTGTTATGCTGCTGGCTCCTGAATATGCAGGCGGACCGTTCCAGTATGAATCACTGCATGACGGTATCCGGCCTGTACAAAGTCTGTTCGGCATGATTACCGGTATCGTAAGGCAGTATCCATGATATTCCATATAGATGCCAATTCTTTCTATGCTTCCTGTGAACACATCTTCCGGCCGGATCTCAGACAGTCTCCCATTGCAGTCCTCACCAATAATGACGGAGTTGTAATTGCACTCGACCAGAAATGCAAGGACCTTGGACTCAAACGGGGAGACATCTATTTTAAAGAAAAATACAGATATCAGGCGTTTTCTGTTAAAGTGTTTTCCTCAAATTATACACTGTATGCCGATATCAGTACGCGGCTGAATACAATCTATAATTATTATGCACCGGAGACAGAGATGTATTCAATTGATGAATCTTTTCTGTTCTTTCCGGACTGGATAAACTGCAGTTTTACCGGACTGGCAAAGGAAATCCGGAATGCAGTACTTCAGCAGGTTCATGTTCCTGTCTCTATAGGAATTGCACCTACAAAAACACTGGCAAAACTCTGCAACAAACTTGCAAAACGTGCAGACGGTGTATTCAACTGGCAGGAAGCAGACCACAGGCAGATACTTTCGTCATATCCTGCCGCCGATGTCTGGGGCATAGGTCCGGCAAAAGCAGAACTGCTTGCATCCCGGTTCGGCATACATACTGCACTTGCTGTATCGGAATTTCCGCTGGATAAAGCAAAGAAATATCTTTCTATAAATGGATTCCGCACTATCCAGGAACTTAACGGAATACCGGCAATAGACGATATCCCGTCACGGAACAGGCAGAACATAACTGTCAGCAGAAGTTTTGCACACGGTGTACGTGATCTGGCACAGATAGAAACTGCACTTGCAGAATATACTCAGCTGGCAGTAGCACGGATGCGTTCGGAACATTCGTGCTGCAGAATTGTCTCCATATATTTGATGACAGCCAGGGCCTACACACAAAAAGATGCGGAAAAAGAATACTTTAATGGAGCAATGGCGGAATTTAATGAACCGTCAGATTATCTCCCTGACATACTCAGTACGGCAAAGAATCTGGTACACAGACTCTACAGGCCGCAGTATAACTACCGCAAAGTAATGGTTAATCTGTTTGGACTGGAACCAGGTACTGCCAGTCAGCTTCTTCTGTTCAGCAGCCGTAAAGATGCGGACAGAAAAAAGCAGCAGGCTGTTATGCAGGCCTGTGATGACATAAACAGACGGTTTGGCAGGGGAACAATACACCCCGGCCTGCGGTCACAGACAAACGATATCCGCACGGACGGGACAAAAGCTGACTGGATCATGCACCGCGGTCTGCTTTCACCCGATTATACGACCAGCCTTGACAGCCTGCCGGAGGTAAATTGATGGCTGGCAACATACTCTGCGGAACATGTGGATACGATTACCCGGAATGGAAGGGCGTTTTCTATCCGGAATCACTGGACCGCCGGAACTTTCTTGCTTACTATGCCACACAGTTTCCAGCTCTTGAAATCAATTTTTCGTATTACCGGATGCCAACGGAATATCAGTTCCGTTCTATGCTGGAACGGACAGAAGGCAGGCTGCTTTTTTCTGTAAAGGCACCGCAGCTGTTCACTCATGATATACAAAGCAGCTGGGAACAGGAAGTCCCTCATTTTAAAAGTGCGCTGCTTCCATTTGCAGGGGCAGGGGTGTTATCTGCTGTACTGTTCCAGTTTCCACAGAGCTTTCATTATACTGATGAGAACAGGATATACCTTTCAAAACTGCTTGCAGCATTTTCCGATATACCAAAAGTAGTGGAATTCCGGCATACCGAATGGCTTACTGAACGGGTATTTGAGAATCTTGACCGCAGAAGTACAGGAATCTGTGTTTGTGATATGCCTGGATTAAAAGCCCTGCCGCAGTTTGCTCCAGTGGTCACAGGAAATATCGGCTATATACGTTTTCATGGGCGGAATGCAGCGGACTGGTACAGCAGCAGTCCGCTGGACAGCAGCCTGCGGTATACGTATCTATACAGCCAAAAGGAACTGGAAAGCACAGTCCCGGCAATTATTAAGATGGCTAAAAAAGTGAAAACTGTACATGTTTTCTTTAACAATCATCCGGACGGCGGAGCTGCTGCTAATGCAAAGATGATGCAGTCAATGATACAGAACTGTACAGGACTTTCTGATTGAACTCACAATTTGATGTACATTTGAGGTACCTGATACTGTACAATGAAAGTACTGATCAGGAGCGGAAGATGGAAGAGCTGTATTCTTCACAGTTTATGTTTTATACATTAAATAAAGATTTTGTATCATATGTACAGTCACGTATAACTTTTGATGAACCGGTGAATCATGAGCAGATGCTGCAGGCACTTACCAAAACAATAGAACGGTATCCTTATTTCAAAGTAAAGCTTGTAAGAATAGAAGAACGGTACTGTCTTGATGACAATGAAAAACCGCTGCTGCTGTATGACGATCCGGAGCATCCTACAATGGAACCGCAGGCAAATAATGAATATCTCCTGCGCGTATCTGCAAAAGATTGTCTGCTCAATGTCTGTTTCTGTCATGCACTTGCAGATGGCAGAGGAATTCTACCTTTTATAAAAACACTTCTGTATTATTACAGTCTTAATCATTATCAGACAGATCCGCTGATACCTGATGTACACCTTGCGGGAGAGATAATACCACAGGAAGAAATAGATGATCCGTTTCTGGCTTTCGATATTTCTTCGATAACCATTCCTCAAACTCAGAAAAAGCAGGAATCAGCATTCTGTTTTGCAGACCGTACTGATCCGGAAAACCGTCTGTTTGTGCATGAATTTTCCATGAACAGCATACAATTTATGGAATATGCACACAGAGTCGACGGCAGTCCGAACTCACTTTTTGTCCTGTTTTTATGCAAAGC
>Ga0070399_1003749_pt1 | contig 13191 bp, 11 predicted proteins | sample BioMet4_FD_61217 | JGI IMG/M metagenome (GOLD analysis project Ga0070399, IMG submission 61217) | Microbial communities from bioreactor (seeded with sewage sludge) at LBNL, California, USA - Biofuel metagenome 4 (version 1) | ecosystem: Engineered > Bioreactor > Anaerobic > Unclassified ... | reverse complement strand
TCCTTAGATAACTTGCAAGTTAAGGATATATTTAGTTCATTATCAGAGTCTGTTGTCTCATTCTTAAAATGATAGAAATAAATGGAGAAAGAAGATAGAGTGAGAAAGGCAGTTGAGTTAAAGGTAAAAACAACTCATTCCCTACCTCTTCTCTTCTATTCATGGTTGTATATGCCATCTATTTGAAAGGTAAAAACAACTTAGAATGGTGTATTATTAAATTTGATTTCGTTGTATATGCCATCTATTTGAAAGGTAAAAACAACCTTCTACTTCAACACCTGCTGCGAACTGTGGTTGTATATGCCATCTATTTGAAAGGTAAAAACAACTATACCGCTGGAGAAGTTCTCTTTATCAGTGTTGTGTCTGCCATCTATTTGAAAGGCACAAACAACTTTCCATAAAAGCTCTCTGAAACCTGAACTCGGGTTATCAAGGTCTGGAAAATAAGCAAGATGAACTTCAGCCTCCTTCCGTCCAACTGCTCGCAAGCGTGCAAAAGCAATGTATTCCTTTACAACGAATTACGAAACGGTACATCATCCGTTATGATGATTCCTTTGAATATTGCAGACGGGCAACGCCGTAAGTGTTGTGTCATTGACAGGGCATGGTTGATTGTCAATCACAATCAACCATGTCTTAATAGGCATGACGATGCTTGGCAACGCTGAAGGCGTTGCGTTGTTCAAGGATAAACGTGGAGTTGGAGAAAAACGGAAGTCCTACAGACTTCCTGAAAAACGACATTCGCCAATCGAGACATGGTTAGAAGCTCGTCGCTTCTAACCATGCCCTATCAAAAACACAACACCCATGGCGTTGATAGAATATGATTTAGTAATTCGGAAATGCGGTTCCCGTTGAATGAACCTTTAATACTACACCATGAACCCGCCGACTCCTCACTTGAGGACTCACTGCTTCCTTACGGCACTTAGCCACTGGGTATACTCATTGTCGTAGCCATTGAAAACGTTGATGTCCACTGCCCCATGGATGCCCGTCACACGTCCGTCGGGGGCGAGTTGCCAAATCCATAGTTTCACATCGGGCTTGTATTCGCCATATCGAGCTATCCACACAGGATAGTTGCTCTTGATGTCGGGTGCCGCATCAAGGTAACGGTTTACAAATGTTTGACTGATGTAGAGAATCGGGCGCATGCCAGTGTGCTGTTCTACGATCTGTAGCCAGTTACGCACGCGCCGCCACATCGCCACGGCACCGCCCATCTTATGTACCTGTGAGGGTAGCGGTTCGAGGTCGAGCACTGGTGGCAGATCACCCTTTTGATATGTGGATTGTTTCAAGAAGGCCTTAGCCTGTGCCGCTCCTGTGGTGTGATGGGAGAAGAAATGGTAACTCCCCACAGGGTATCCGTGGGCGCGGGCTGCTCTGTAATCTTTGAGGTAATAAGCGTTGCGCACGGTCGTGCCCTCGGTACACTTGATAAAGACAAACGATACTGGATAGTCCACCGTGCCAGTGACGTTCTTCTTGGATAATGTGCCGAGGTGCGTGATACGCAGTCGCGACCAATCGATGGCATAGCGACGGCGCCCCTTCTCGTGCTGATGTTTGGAGATGTCGATACCGTAGATGCGGTCCGAAGTGTAGTTGAGTCGCTCCCCTTTGTAACGGTCATGCTGCCATTCTCCCACACGAAAATATCGGTTTTGGGATGAGAATCCAAAGCCGTCTCGCTCGTCACGTAACCACTGCCCCTCGTAATAGGTGCCTGAGGTGTCACGAAAGGTACCATGTCCATCAGCCTTCAGCTGTTGGCTAAACTGCCCTTGGTAAGTGCCCAGGCTGTCTTTCCGCACACCGCTCACGATGGTGTCATGGTCCCAGATGCCATCGATGCGCCGCCCAAGGCTATCACGTGTCCATCCGTACCCTTGTCTTTGTCCTCGATGCCATGCGCCTGAATAGATTACCGAGTCGCCGTTCAGCAATGCTCCTAATCCCTCGCGCTGACCATTCTGTAATTGTCCGCGATAGGTCATGTTGCCCTGTCGTACCGTCTTCACGTCGGTTGGATTGACCGTACAGCTTGCCAGGACCAAACCATAAATCAACATTGTGGTTAGTCTTGACCAAAAGCGGGAAATAGAACACCGGTATATCTGTCTCATAGTCTACCTCCTTACACGATGATTACAGATGATGCCAATATACCGTCCTGCCCTACTGAACACAGGACTGCCCTCCCGCGCCATGAGTTCGGGAATGTCATGGTGCCCGGTTTTCAGGGTCATGCCCGTTGCAAGCAGTGCATGATAAGGAACGATGGTATTCTGAGGAACCAGTGCCACACTAATGATGTGCCTGTCTTCCGTCTTCCCCCATGGCAGTTTCTTTACGGCATACACACCAAAAGGCTTCACCGAGCGGTCAGTCTGCAAAGTCATAGGTTGACCGGTGTTGGATGCATCGGAAATAAATGGCGCACACCTCACGCTTTTTAGACTGTCTTCAATGTCCACCCATGACACGTTCAGCACATACCGTCGCACCAATCGAGCACTATCACTGGACTTGAATGATTTTAGCCGAACATAAAAACGGGCAAGCGAGTCGGCCTCTCTGCGCTGAAGCTCAGCATACCTTGCGATACGCAAATAGCCTTGATCCTGTACGCCATGGACACGTAAATAGTAGTCCAACTCTTTCGTTTCAATCTCCTTCCGCTCTATCAAACTTCCCACGGAGTCTACCATCTGCGGAAGCAACTTGCGCCAACTTTGGGATGTCAATGCCTGTCCGTGCACATAGTATGTCTCCTGTTGTTCACTGGTTAGCACCTTTCCATCACAGCTTGGCCACCACCAGTGACTATTCATCCATACACCTTGCTGCTCCACGCTATCCACCTTGATGACCAAGGTGTCTTTTCCGGAGACCACACAGAGGGCTGCTCGCCCACTCACTCGGCACACGGAACGACGCATATCGCTCTCTGACGCTGGCAATAGTCTGCTTATGAATAGCCCCAAAGCAATCAATATGACAAGTCCTCCCACACTGACTAACCAGTGCAGGCGCAGGAAAGACCAAATTCTATTTCTGCTTTGTTTTTTCATGTTTTCGCTATCCTTACGTCTATTCAACGATGCTATGTTTGTTGTTTATCACGACGACTAGACTAATGCAAATCAATTGTCAAGTCAATAATCACCCTGACAAATCCATTCACTCAAAAAAACTCATTCATGGGGTCAGCAATCTATGATACCTAACCCACGAAATATTCACCGCTTCAATTGATGCGGGATTCAATCCATGCGACTCTTATAGTCCTCATAGCCATATTCGCGGAGCACCTCCAATTCTCCATCGGTATGAAGAAGTCCTATGGCAGGGTGCGACACACCGTTAAACATGGTCGTCTTGACAGTAGTATAGTGGATCATGTCCTCCAATATCACGTTCTCCCCTATCTCAAGCTCATGGTCAAAGACCCAATAGCCCATATAGTCACCACTTAGACAGGAGTTTCCTCCTAAGCGATAGATATGAGTCGGGGCCTCGTCAGGCTGCACACCATCATGGCTTTCAATCGTCTCAGCGCCGCGAACGTCTGGCCAGTAAGGGCCTTCAAGGCAGTCGGGCATATGGCATGCGAAGCTCACATTGAGTATCGCCGTGCGGATTCCGCGGTCTTCGACCACGTCGACCACCTGACTTACCAGCGGTCCCGTCTGCCAAAGGAATGCACTACCAGGCTCGAGAATGATATGCAAGTGTGGCCAACGTGCATGGAAGGACCTTAATACCTTTATCAAAAGCTCCACATCATAATCCTTTCGAGTCATGAGATGGCCCCCTCCAAAGTTAACCCACTTCACTTGCGGCAACCACGATGCGAACTTATCCTCAAAATGGGCAAGTACTCGCTCAAAGACGTCGGCACCATTCTCACAGAGACAGTGGCAATGGAGACCATCAATGTAGCTCGGCAACTGCTTGGGCAGAGCGTCGGCAGCGATGCCAAGGCGTGTGCCCGGTGCACAAGGGTCATACATCAAGGTGTGAATCTCACTGTACTCGGGGTTCACACGCAACCCGAGACTGACGTCGGGGTTCACTCTCTTTACTCGCTCTGCATAATGCTCGGCCTGTGACAGTGAGTTGAACGTGAGATGACCGGAGCAACGTGCGATATCTTCGATCTCGTAATCGGTATATGCTGGAGAGTATGTGTATACCGGCGCACCAAACTCCTCACGCCCCAAGCGCGCCTCGGAGAGCGAACTTGCGGTGACGACATGGATGTACTCGCGAAAGATGGGAAATGTTTTCCAAAGTGCAAAGGCCTTGAACGCCAAGATGATTTCCACATTAGACTCCTTTGCAACGTGCGCTATCAATTCAAGATTTCGTAGCAGCCGAACTTCCTCTAAGATATACATCGGACGGTGCACCGACTCAAAAGTCGCCGGATTCACTTTCATTGGCTCTGTTTTAATGCAAAGTTAAGATTTTATTTCAATTTCACTCGCCCATTCAAAGGATTTTTTATAATTTTGCACCGTGAAGATTTATAATGGTTGTTTTCAATATTCTATTTGTCGACAACGCTTGTCTAAAGACAGGTTTTCGCCTTATCTCGATTTAATTGACACTATAATAATAGTATAAAGAAATGAGTGTAAGTAACTCCCCATTGGTTTTTTCAGGTACTAAGACGCGTTATTTGGCCGAGAAGATTTGTGCTTCATTGGGCTGCCCATTAGGTAACCTTGTTATCACAAAATTCTCTGACGGCGAGTTTTCGGTCTCTTATGAGGAATCCATCCGCGGTCGTGATGTGTTCTTGGTACAAAGCACCTTCCCCAACTCCGATAATCTTATGGAACTCTTGCTGATGATCGACGCCGCCAAGCGCGCTTCGGCTCGTCAGGTAGTCGCCGTAATCCCTTACTTCGGATGGGCTCGTCAGGATCGTAAGGACAAGCCACGTGTGAGCATCGGGGCAAAACTCGTTGCCGACTTGCTGAGTGTTGCCGGCATCGACCGCCTCATCACGATGGATCTTCACGCTGACCAGATACAGGGTTTCTTCAATGTACCAGTGGATCATCTCTATGCTTCTGGCGTCATTTTACCCTACGTTCAGAGTCTGCACCTCGAGGAATTGGTCATCGCTTCACCTGATGTTGGTGGTTCAAAGCGTGCCAACACCTACGCCAAATATTTCGGATGCCCGCTTGTTCTCTGCAATAAGACACGCTCACGTGCCAACATCGTTGAGACCATGCAGATCATCGGTGATGTAAAAGGCAAGAATGTGGTGATCATCGACGACATGGTCGATACTGCTGGTACCATCACCAAGGCCGCCGACCTCATGATAAGTTCTGGTGCATTGAGCGTTCGCGCTTGTGCCTCCCACTGCGTGATGAGTGGCCCCGCTAGTGACCGCGTGGAGAATTCCGCCTTGGAGGAGATCGTCTTCACAGACTCCATCCCCTACACACAGCGCTGTCCGAAGGTGAAGCAGCTCAGCGTGGCCAATATGTTTGCCGAGACTATCCGTCGCGTCATCAATAATGAGAGCATCTCATCACAATACCTTGTGTAAGGCTGAACGTCATTCAGCGTTCCCCTTCATAATAGATTACATGAGGTGTTGTAAGGTTTAGCATAGCTTTTTACAATTATATTTTTCCTAAAAGCCGGCAGGTCGCATTGCGAATCTTTCGGCTTTTTTATGTCTATGCCTACCCTATCCATTTGCGAAAGGATAGTAATGGCACTCCGTTTAGGTGCCTTTCGCAGTGCGTTTGATATCTAATCATAATGCCATTGGGCATCAATCGCACCGCCTTTAGTATCGAAACGCAGTGCCATTCGATACTAATCGCAAAAGCCCTTGTCTGAGCCTATCTATTCAGTAAAGAATCAATCAACCTGAGCTTGGGGTATCTGATGAAATATAACGACAGAAAACTTTAAAAAAGAAGGGACTTCACATTAGATGCTGATTATTTCTTGAAAAATTAATAAATTCTTTTTGGACTTATCAGAATATAATAGCTATATTTGTTGCGTTAATCTAGCCTAAACCGTTTAATTAAAGCCTAATAAGAAATGGAAAATATTCCTAGTGTATTCTGGTTGATTCCCATCGCATCTTTGTGCGCATTGGGAATGGCTCTGTATTTCTATCGTAGTATGCTCACACAGGACGAGGGCACACCACGCATGAGGGAGATCGCCCAATTTGTGCGCGAAGGTGCCATGGCCTATCTGAAGCAACAGTACAAAGTAGTGCTCATCGTGTTCCTCGTGCTCGCCGCAATCTTCGCCGTCATGGCCTATGGCTTCAATGCCCAAAACCCCTGGGTGCCGTTCGCATTCCTCACCGGTGGTTTCTTTAGTGGTCTGGCCGGATTCTTCGGCATGAAGACGGCAACCTATGCCAGCGCTCGCACCGCTAACGCCGCACGCCATAGCATGGACCGCGGACTGAGGATCGCCTTCCGCTCGGGTGCCGTCATGGGTCTCGTCGTAGTAGGCCTAGGACTGCTAGACATCGCTGCGTGGTTCCTTGTACTTAGTTATTTCTACCAGGACACAGAACATGGACTCATCATCATCACCACTACCATGCTGACCTTCGGCATGGGTGCCTCGACGCAGGCATTGTTCGCACGTGTGGGAGGTGGTATATATACCAAGGCCGCCGATGTGGGTGCCGACCTCGTGGGTAAGGTGGAGGCTAACATTCCCGAGGACGACCCACGCAATCCTGCCACCATCGCCGACAACGTAGGCGACAATGTTGGCGACGTGGCAGGTATGGGCGCCGACCTTTACGAGAGCTATTGCGGTTCGATACTGAGTACTGCCGCCCTTGGCGCAACAGCCTTCGGTGTCAATGCAGCCACCGCCGACATGCAACTCAAGGCCGTCATTGCCCCTATGCTCATCGCAGCAGTAGGCGTATTCCTAAGCCTCATCGGTATCTTCATGGTGCGCACTAAGGAAGGTGCCTCAATGAAGGACTTGCTACGGTCCCTCGGTGTGGGTACCAATACCTCTGCCTTACTTATCGCCATCGCTACTTTCGGCATTTTATATCTTCTCGGACTATCCAACTGGTTGGGTATATCTTTCTCTGTCATCACGGGTCTGGCAGCAGGAGTGATCATCGGACAAGCTACCGAATACTATACCTCGCAAAGCTATAAGCCTACCAAGAATATTGCGGAAGCCTCGCAGACAGGTCCCGCCACGGTGATCATCAAGGGCATTGGTACGGGTATGATCTCTACATGCATACCTGTGCTCACCATCTCCGCGGCCATCATGCTAAGCTACCTCTGCGCCAACGGATTTGACATGAGTATGAGTGCCCAGAGCATTCAACTCGGACTTTATGGCATCGGCATCGCTGCCGTGGGTATGTTGTCCACACTTGGCATCACCTTGGCTACGGACGCGTATGGTCCCATCGCCGACAATGCCGGTGGAAACGCCGAGATGTGCGGTCTGGGTGAGGAAGTGCGCAACCGTACCGACGCCCTCGACGCCCTCGGAAACACAACCGCCGCCACTGGCAAAGGCTTTGCTATCGGTTCTGCCGCACTGACGGCGCTGGCTCTGTTGGCCTCCTATATCGAGGAGATAAAGATTGCCATGAGTCGTGTGGGCGAGACGATGACCAACATGAAAGGTGAGGTTATCGATGCAGCCTATGCCACGATTCCCGACTTTATGAACTTCTTCCAAATCAATCTGATGAATCCTAAGGTCATCGTCGGCGCTTTCATCGGGGCCATGGCAGCATTCCTATTCTGCGGACTCACCATGGGTGCCGTGGGTCGCGCTGCCGAGAAGATGGTCGAGGAGGTTCGTCGACAGTTCCGTGAGATCAAGGGAATCCTTCAAGGCACTGGCACACCCGACTATGGTCGTTGCGTGGAGATCTCCACGTTGAGTGCACAACATGAGATGATTTTCCCATCGCTGCTCGCCATTATCATCCCAGTTATCACAGGGATAGTGCTCGGCGTCGGTGGCGTGCTTGGTCTTTTGGTCGGCGGTCTGTCCGCAGGTTTCACCCTTGCCATATTCATGGCGAATGCAGGTGGTGCCTGGGACAATGCCAAGAAATATGTCGAGGAAGGCAACTATGGCGGAAAGGGTTCTGTATGCCATAAGGCAACCATCGTAGGCGACACGGTGGGCGACCCATTCAAGGACACCTCTGGGCCTTCGCTCAATATCCTTATCAAGCTCATGTCTATGGTAAGCATCGTCATGGCAGGCCTCACGGTGGCCTTCATGTAACTCGCTTATAAATCTAACAAATAATCAGGGGTTGGGAAATCTATTGTGATTTCCCAACCCCTGATCGTATCTGAGCTATCTAATATCGACAGATGCTCATATAATCCTATCCTTGAAGACCTTTAGCTTCAAGCCTCTCAACCTACCTTATTTGTTCAGATTGCTTCTAATCTTGGTGAGATATGCGACCATGCCGGCCTCATCCTTGTTGTCAATGATATCCAACAGCTCCTTCAACTCTACACGAATCTGTGTCACTTGGTCGTGGGTATAGGGGTTGAAGAGTACTTCCTGCAAAAGGTAGTTGTCCTCGGAGAGCACCCCATGGGCTATCTGCATGTGACGCTTGAAGGTAGTACCCGGTGCGTCTTGATGCTTCATCACGGCTGCAAACACAAAGGTGGACACAAAAGGAATACTCAACGAGTAGGCCACGGTCTTGTCATGCTCCTCGAAGGTGTACTCATAGATATGCAAACCGAGTTTCTGATAGAGGTCCTTGAAGAAAATGCGACCCATGTAGTCGCCCTCGCTGATGATGATGGCATTCTCCTGAGACAACATGTCGAGGTTGGCAAAGGTTGGACCGAACATCGGGTGGGTAGAGACGAATGGATGGCCTGCACGATCATAAAACTCTTTGAGACCCGTCTTTACAGAGGCAATATCGGAGATGATGCAGTCCTTTGGCAACATAGGCAATACTTCCTCAAAAGCGGAGAGCGTGTATTTCACGGTCACGGCATTGATGAGCAACTGCGGCTTGAACTCGCTGATCTCTTCCAAGGAGGTAAAGCGCTGGCAGTTATACGTAAACCGTAGTCGCTTGGCGTCTCTCTCAAACACGGCCACTTCATGGTCGAAGCTCAACAAATCGATGAAGAAGGAGCCCATCTTACCGGCTCCCATGATAAGTATTTTCATGCCTATTTATTGATGATTTCTATCTGTTGACGAACACTCTCCTGGTGAATCTGCTCGAAGATTTCGGCCACACATTCAGGGTCAATACCGCATTGGCTTGCCTGCGCACCACGCTTCTCGAGAATTTCATTGTAGCGATTGGCCTGAAAAACAGTCATATTGTGCTCCTTCTTGTATTGACCGATCTCGCGGCTGACGCGCATACGCTTTGACAAAAGATCTATAAGTTGGTTGTCAAGGTCATCAATCTGCTGGCGAAGCTGCTTGATCCCTTCAGTCGTAGTGGTCTTTTCACGTACCACAAGTTGGCTAAGGATATAGTCGAGCACATCGGGTGTGACCTGCTGTGCGGCATCGCTCCATGCCTCTTCTGGGTTACAATGGCTCTCGATAATCAGTCCGTCAAAGCCCATATCCATGGCTTGCTGGCTCAATGGAGCCACCAACTCACGTTTGCCTCCGATGTGACTAGGGTCGCAAATCAGCGGTAGATTGGGCACACGACGATGCAGTTCCATGGGGATTTGCCACATCGGAAGGTTACGATATATCTTTTTGTCATAGCTGGAGAATCCTCTATGGATGGCAGCCATGCGCTTGATGCCCGCTTGATTGATACGCTCAAGGGCTCCGAGCCATAGCTCAAGGTCAGGGTTGACGGGGTTCTTCACGAACACAGGGACGTCCACACCCTTCAGACTGACGGCAATATCCTGCATGGCAAAGGGGTTAGCAGAGGTGCGTGCCCCTATCCAAAGAATGTCTATGCCATACTTCAGACACAGCTCCACATGCTCGGGTTTTGCCACTTCAACGGCAGTAAGCATGCCGGTCTCTTCCTTTACGGCCTTCAACCAGGGCAGAGCCTTCTCGCCATTGCCCTCGAAACCTCCCGGTTTGGTACGCGGTTTCCAAACGCCTGCACGATACATGTGACAGCCTTTGGCGCGCAATTCGCGAGCGGTTGTCATCACTTGCTCCTCTGTCTCGGCACTACACGGACCTGCAATGACGATAGGACGCTCATTGTCACTCGGTAAATTGAGAGGTTGTAATTCTAGTTCCATATAGAAAAATTTAAGATAGCAGCCTCTCCCCTAGCCCCCCTCCAGTAGGAAGGGGGAATGCAGACGAGGCCTGCGGGAAACTGGTTATAAGAGGGAGACTCTATCATTATTATATTATTTAATTATTATCTGATTATTTTTTTTCTTGAGGTAGTGAAAGCTTCAGCAAATCGCTTCCGCATTCCCCTTCCCTACTGGGGAGGGGCTAGGGGAGAGGCTACTGTGGTTTTCTTTTCCAAGCCTTCACTCTTTCTAAGGCTTCCTGTAATTTCTCGTCCTTTGCACAAAGGGAGATGCGGACGTATCGGCGACCGTTTTCACCGAAGATAAATCCTGGGGTGATGAAGACGCGAGCCTCATGAAGCACACGCTCGGTCAGCTCCTCGACATTTTCATAGTGGGCGGGTATCTTTCCCCACAGGAACATGCCTACCTGTGTATGATCAAACGTACAACCGAGTTCGGTCATGATCTGCTCTGCCACAACGCGACGACGGCGGTAATTATCGATATTGTTTACGCGATGCCACTCTTCTGAATTGGTGTTGAAAGCCTCGGCGGCAGCCAACTGTAATCCGCTAAACATACCATTCTCGATGTTGCTCTGCAATTTGAACATCCAAGAGATAAACTCTGGATTGCTCACCATCATAGCCACACGCCATCCCGGCATGTTATGGCTCTTGCTCATCGAGTTGAGTTCGATGCAGCAATCCTTGGCACCATCCACCTGCATGATGCTCATGGGATGCTCGTTAAGGATGAGTGAGTATGGGTTGTCATTGACCACGACAATGTTGTGACGCTGAGCGAAGGCAACTAGTCTCTCGTATGTCTCACGACGCGCATTACCGCCGGTGGGCATGTTGGGATAGTTGGTCCACATGATCTTTACCTTCGAAAGGTCCCTGCCCTCCAACTCGTCGAAGTCGGGCTGCCATCCGTTGTCCTCACGGAGGGTGTAATAGGTGATGTGTGTACCGAAGATGCGGTTGATAGCGGTATATGTGGGATAACCAGGGTCTGGTATCAGCACCTCGTCACCAGCGTTGCAGAAGGCGAGCGTGGCATACATGATGCCTTCTTTGGAACCGATAATAGGCTGTACCTCCGTCTTCCAGTCAAGCGACACCCCATAAGTACGCCCATAGAAACTGGCCATCGCCTGTCGCAACTCTGGCAGACCAGAGCTAGGTTGATAACCGTGGGCATCGGGTCTGCGGGCTACTTCACTGAGCTTATCGATGGTCTGTTGTGACGGTGGCATGTCGGGCGATCCGATAGCAAGGGAGATAATATCCATGCCCTCGGCATTGAGTTGCGCCACTTCCTTAAGTTTCCGACTGAAATAGTACTCCTGAATGGAGTCCACTCTTGCCGCTGGTTTAATCGTCGTCATAGGAATACTTTTTATGATTGCATGTTTTCTACCGGTTCAAGAGCTACAGGTGTAGCTGCTTCTTGATACTCGCCAATGATCTTGATGGCTGAGGTGAGAGGGGAGATGGCATCGATGGACTGGCGATAACGCACAATATCATTGAATGTCACATCCACATAGAAGAGGTATTCCCACTCATGCCCAACAATGGGGAGCGACTGGATCTTGGTAAGATTGATGTCGTAGAAGCTCAGAATGGTCAGTACCTTGGACAACGAACCCTCTGAATGGGGAAGAGAAAATACGAGACTGGCCTTGCGTGCCTTATCCATGGGGCGTAGCATATCGGCCTTGCGGGGGTTGCTAATGACCAAGAAACGAGTGAAATTGTGCTTGTTATCCTCGATGTGATTCTCCAAGACCTTCAAGCCATACATCTCTGCGGCATCGGCATGACAGATGGCTGCCCATCCGTGGCACTTGTGTTTGCTTATATATTCTGCGCTACCTGCAGTATCTTCGCCCTCGACCGCCTTCATCTCTGGATGGTTAGCGAGGAATCCGCGACACTGCATCAACGCAACAGGATGAGAGTGTACCTCCTGGATGGTGCTCCAGTCGTCCTCGGGCAAACAGCAGATGCTATGGCAGATGTGAAGTTTATGCTCACCCACGATGGTGGCGTCGCTGGCCCGAAGCAGGTCATAGTTGTGAAGCAAGGAACCGGCAATGGTGTTCTCTATGGCTATCACACCAATCGTGGTGGGGTCGCGCTTCATATTTTCGAACACCTCTTCGAATGTGGCACAGCAGATCAGCTGTATCTGATCATCGGGAAAATACTGCCGAGAGGCAATGTCGTGGAATGATCCTGGTACTCCTTGAATGGCTATTCTCTTCATCTTTCTTACCCCTTGGGGCCCTATTAATACAAAAAATCCCGCCTCATTAAAATGAAGCGGGACGTTAAGCATACATTACTTTAGTATATCTTAGTCTTAAGTTGAAATCTATACGCAACTTCCCGCTTCACAATTCCTTGTAAAGTAAAAGTAAAAATACTGGTAAGATGCGGATACTTTCATGTCCTTAAACAATTCTCTTTTCTTGTGGCAAAATTATAACTAATTTTTGATTCTGCAAAACATTTAGTAAGAAAATGTGATTAAATCGTCACAATTCAACTGATTATATACAAGTTGCATTTTTTCCTGATAGTGTTAAAACACCATGTGAAATGGCTGAATAAAGGGTTATCGACCCATATCTTATCATCCATCAACATACTTAATCTACTTCCACCAGTTTGTAAAACATCCTAAAATCAAGTGCAAACCTTTGCGTTCTCATGGAAAAAACGTAATTTTGGCACAATGAGCAAAGGAGGATAACAGGGGAGTTCTAAAAATTAAATAGTTGTATTTCAGGCAATTACATTGCATATCTCGATATTTTTTTGTACATTTGCATAGAACTCAAAGAACAATGAATAAGTTATCGAATTACAAGGAA
>Ga0070399_1003741_pt1 | contig 13210 bp, 6 predicted proteins | sample BioMet4_FD_61217 | JGI IMG/M metagenome (GOLD analysis project Ga0070399, IMG submission 61217) | Microbial communities from bioreactor (seeded with sewage sludge) at LBNL, California, USA - Biofuel metagenome 4 (version 1) | ecosystem: Engineered > Bioreactor > Anaerobic > Unclassified ... | reverse complement strand
GAGCCGTCGCGCGGGTCGTGGCAGCCGATGCAGGAGCGCGTCTCGCCGGGTTGGAAGTTGACGAAGGTCCGCATGACCTGAACCTCCATGAAGTTCTGGTCCAGAGCCTGCACGAAAATGTTCCGTCGCGCGGGGACCTTGAAGAACGAGGAACCGTCCGCTTCCACCGGCACGACGCCGAGCAGCACGCCGATCCGGATGTGCGTGAACAGCGAGACGGCCGGATACTGTCCGGGGATGCCGTCTCCCGGCTGAATCTGCGATGCGGCCCAAGAGCGCGGGATCTGCTCCATGACGCGCAGGTATTTCACGGTGCCGGGAGGCACGTTGGTCAGGCTCCGGTAGAGATCCACCAGCAGCACCGTGGCTTCGCCTTCGCCCGGCCCGGACGGAACGCTCTTCGCCGGCAGGATGGGGGCGGCAGGCCGGGGCGCGAGGAGCATCGGCTGGAAGCAGGACATCTCGGGATCTTGAAAGAGCGGCACGCAGTTGCCGAAGGTGTCCAGCAGGTAGATACCGTAGCCGTTCACGTCGTTGTAGCGCTTGTCAGGGTTGTGCGAGACGAGGAAGAAGTTCTCCGAGAGGGGAAAGGGGTCGCAGAAGAAGGGGCCGAACAAGTCTTCGCCCCAACGTCCGTTGCGCCGATGGAAGAGGCCGCGCAGGTTGCGCGTCTCGATATCGGGGGTGAGGGAAGTCATTGCCTCTTTGGTTCGCCGGTCTTTCTTGCGGTCGATCAGGCGGATGGAGCCCACCGCCAGAGGCTCGTGTCCGCAGCCGAGAGCGACGATGAGGTCCGGCTTGCCGGGAATCTGGCGGCCGGCGAAAAAAACGCCGGGGTTGTCGATGTTGTTGCCGAAGATCTCCTCTGAACCTGTGCCGTCGGGGCGCATGGCCCAGAGGGACTGGATGGCGGCGACGCCTTTGTAAACATACTCCCAGCGCGTGTAAAGGATGCGCCCGTCGTTTAGCAGGGTGGGCGTCGATTCGCTCAGCGCTCCCTGAGACAACTCGTACAGGTTCTTTCCGTCCGCGTCGATGCGGTAAAGGGACGTGCAGGTCAGATCGAGACCTCCGCAGAACGCGGTGCGCTCCGAGCGGCTGGAGACGAAAACGATCCGGCCGTCGGGCAGATAGCAGGGGTGAATATCGTCGGTCCAGTGGCCGTAATAGCACGGATCTTTTTCGAGCAGCTGCTTCGGGTACTGGCTGTACCGGGCGATGCGCAGGGCCTCGTCCGCGGGCGGGAAGGTGAGCTGGCGCAAGCCCGATCCGTCAAGGTTCTGCTCCCAGAGGCGATAGCCTTCCGGTTTGGCGGCACGGTAGCCGAAGAGCACGCGCTTTCCGTCGTGGGAAAGGTCGTAGCGGTCAAAGATCCCGCCGGAGAGTTGCGGAACGAGGTCGCGGGTCTTGCCGCTCGCGAGGTCCAGTTCGGTGAGGTTGCCGCCCCACTGCGTCGGCCCGTGGTAATAGTCGTCGTAGTAGTGCTGCGAGTTGTAGGTATACCGTCGCGCGAAGACAATCTTTTTGTCTTTCAGCAGGGGGTTGGTCTGCACCAGGGCGCGGTGTTTCAGCTCGTCGAGCGCAGGACGGACCGCTTCCCCGCGAAGCGCAGCCTGCCGAAGGGTCTGGAGCTAACTCGTAAAAGCATTGGCCCTATACGACTCACAGGTCCTCGCCAAGAGCTTCACGGCTTTTTCGAGACTCGCGCACGCTTCAAGCGCGCTTTCCGCGTCGGCGGCGGCCGCGCAAAGTCCCAGCCAGCGAGGGTCTTCGACCGGTGTCTTGGCCGCTTCCAGAGAGGCCAGCCGGGGAAGCAGGCGGTCCTTCAGGGCGGGCTGACGCTCAAAAACCGTGGCCAGAAAGTCCCGTTCCAGGCGGGGGTCGGCTTCAGTCAGCCAGCCGTCGTTCTCGAACCAGACGGCGTTCACGCTCTTTAGCAGCGGGTTGCTTGAAGGCGGAAAGTCTTTGCGAATTTGCTTCCAGAGTTGCGGCAAGGGGTCGGGCGACGACGAGAAGAAGAACTTTCTTGGCGAGCGACTCTGTCGCACGCTGACCGCCAGCGTGTTCTCTCCCGCTTTCAGCGGCAGGTCCAGAAGCCATTGGTTGCGTTGGTCGCCCTCCGGCCGCATGGCCTCGGTGCCGTAGCGCTTGAACTCGATGCGCGTGTCCCGCGCGGCGAGCTGCCGCCCGTTCAGCCAGACCTCGATCCGGTCTCCGCCGCCGAGGCCGACGGTCAGCGAGACCGGCACCATTGCCGTGACAGTCCGGCCGAACAGCTCAGGCTGCGCAGCCGGAACGTTCCCGCCGAGCGTCACCAAACTGTCGTCTTTCAGCTCGGGTCGCGGGCTCCAGAGCGGGGCCCCGCCCGGGCCTTTGGCCGCGAGGTCCACAGGCGGTGGCGCAGCCTGTCCGGTCGATTCCGCCGCATGCCACGTGCCCCACCGGACTGCTGGCCTTGCGGCGGCCTGTACCTTCATCCAATTCGTCAGCGCGCCCCGCGTTTCCAACAGGGTCTGGCCTAGGGTCTCTTGTTGGGCATACCGCATGGGCGGAGGCTGTGCCGTGACGCGGTCCGCACTCCCCATGAGGAAAGCTGTCAGCGACAGGAAGCCCAGTGTCCGATTGTTCAAAGAAATCATTCGGGGCGCACTCCTTCACACAGATTCATCCAAACAGAACTCCGAAGAAAAACGTCTATGGGAACCCCTGCGTCGTCGCGCTGGCGCACGTTCGCGACACATCCTTTCAGGGCCTCCGCCTTTCCGGCATCTTCCCGATCCCATTTTAAACCGCAAACTCGTTGTAGACTCCATGACCCGCCCGAACCAAGCCGTCCGGCTCGATAAACCCCATGTACATGGTTTCCCAATCTCGGCCGGGCACCGGACGATGCAAGTCGGCCACCGGCGAGTGGCACAGCGCGTGCGGCAAGAATCCAATACCCGCCGCCTTCAGAAGCCGCAGTTCGTGCCGAATGAATTTCACGCGTTCGGCGTCGTCATTCGAGCCCCAGCAGCACTCGGTGCAAATCGCCGGCTTACCGAGCTTTTCGAGGTGTTCCACCATTTTGGCAAAGTTTTCGGCATGCTTTTCCGCTGGAATTCCCGGAATCCAGTACGGATGCACGGCGTGGACGTCCACGAAAGAGTCGATCAGATCGAGATCGACCGTTCCCCCCACGCCTGGGCATCCCGGCGTGCTGATCGTGACGGGCGTCTTCGGGTCCAGTCGGCGGACTTCACCGGCCATGGCCTCCAGAAACTGGACCACCACGCTGTCCTTCTCTTTGCCGCCGTTGTTGAACGGCTCGTTTACGAGATCATACATCAGCAGGCCGTCCGCCGGGCGGAGTACTTCGATTAATTCGTGCAAGTATTGGCGGTGCGCTCCAAAACGATGGTTGCCGCGCGAGTTTCTAAGTTGCTCCATCGAGAGTCCTCCGAAATCAACGATGGAATGCCAAAAGTTGAAAAACACGGGGATCATCTTGATCTTGCGCTCAGCCAGAAGCTCGGACGTCCGCTTTGCGGCCGCCAAAAATTTCTTGGAGTCGACCATGTGGGCGTCGTAGGAGAACCAGATGCGCAAGACGTTCAGCTTCGGAAAATGACGCAGCCCCTGATCCACCTCTCGGGCAAAGACGGTTTCCTGAAAGTTGCCCCAAATCGTGATGCCGTGACTGCCCCAGCTAGGCTGGTAGTTGAACCCCCGTACCCACGCATAGTCACGAACGCGCGAAGACTGCGCCGCGTTCTGCGAGATTCCGGTTCCCGCAAAGGCTGTCGCCCCGCCCAGAATCGTTCCGGTTCCGAGTCGCAACGCCTCACGACGCGTGATTTTTATTTGGTGAAGGTGTCGAGCAGACATGTTCCCCCTTCCTTTCTTTTACGTTCTGTCCAAAGTTGTTCACAGTACATCAAACGTCTTTTGCGAATAGCGTAATATTATTCGATTTCGAAAATCTGGGTGTCTGGTGAGGCAAAATTGAAAGTGAAGGCATCAACATTCTCCCCGACAATCTTGCCGTCAAGCAAGCAGCGTACTCGCTTGGCTTTTACCGGGAGACGGATTCGTTTTTCTCCCCCTTCTTTGAGGTGGATGCAGAAATGACGCGTGTTCGCGTAAACGGGCACCAAGTCTTCTATGAAAACATGCACACCTGCCTTCTTGCAGAGAGTCTGAATTTCAGCCGGTGTAAATCTGTCGTAATCATAAGAGTAGACGGCGTACCAATCTTCCATCCGCGTGATCGATACACCGGGGTGTTTATATTCGACCCCGCTCCATTTTTTAACTCGCGCTGTTTCGAGCGTCTTGCCGTCACAAATTCCGGGTGCATAGGCCCAAACTACAAACCGGCCATCCCGCATGACTTTTTCCCGCAGTATTTTCTCGCGCTCAGGCGTGATCAGAAAGGTTCCCGGCATAAAGATGATTTTGTACTGCGAGAGTTTGATCGCATCCAGATCATTGAAGGAATAGACATCAAACGGAGCACCGATACGATTGAGTTTATTGCGGAACTTTTCCGATAGTTTCGGCACCTGGTCAGCATGTTCATTGAGATAATAGGCGCTCTGAGGGTCGGCCACGTACAGCACTTCAGCCGCGGAAGGTGAACGGTCATTCCAATATTTCAGCGTAAGGTCGTTCATCAATTTGATGCGATCACGGGTCGGAGCCTCCTGGTAGAAACCGCCCCACATGTCGAACCACCAGAGCGACGTGTGATTGATCATAGAAAAAGCCGCCTCTCGCGTACAACCTGCGATATCGTCTGCCTGGGTATGCCAGTATTGCTTTGACTTACAATGCGTCCAGTAGTCGATCTCATGCAAAACCTGCTTGCCGTAACGGAGCGCCGTGCCATGCACGAGCTGCGACCCGCTGCCCCCGCCCATCATGCGGTCACTGTAGGCTCCGGGCGCAATGACAAAATCGATGTCCGGCGAGGAGAAGACACGTTCGTAATCGAGGTGCCCGAAGGAAACCAGCCTGCTGTCGCTCACCAGATAATAGCCGAAAAAAAGCCCGATCTCCTTATCTTTCGGGATCAACCTGCGCGTCTCGCCTGCAAAGAAAAGGATGGCGTCCGCTATGGTTTCGTTGTGGAACTGCCAATAGGCTATTTTTTCCGCTTCTGTGGCCGGATCGTAAATAACGTTTTCGTGGGCGGCTTTAAAAAGCTCTGTTTCTGAGGGCGCGCCCTTGCCGAAAGCCAGCCCCTTTTCACGGCACCAATCGCGCCATGCGGTATTCTTGTCGCGGCTCGACCTGCCGCGATCATACTCATACCACTCCGAAGTCCCGCCGCCTGATAAAATATAGGCTGAAATCTTGTCTCCGTATTTTTTCTCGGCATACGCCACGAAGGCCTTCACATAATCCATAGTCAGTTTTTGCCATTCCATATTCGCGGCGATATGCGAGATGTCGGCAAAACTGTCGAGCGCGAATCTTCGCGTCAGCCAATACGGCGTGTTAAAATCGATCATGCAGAGAAAATCGGCCTGTGGGCTCGCTTTCAACAGATCCCCGACTTGCTGGTCAAAGGCTTCGAAATTGTACTGATTGAGGCCTGTCCAAATCAGAGGGTACTGACAATAAGGCGTGCCGAGAGAATTAACCGCGTTTGCTGCGAAAAAGCATCTCGTGGTTATTCCCATGTCCGCGAAAGTCTTCGTCATCTCGAGTTCCTTATTGAAGGAACGATAACTGATGAAGCGTTTTTTGTTGAGAGTCGCGGCGTCACAGGCGGGCACCGCACCGGGTGGCGGAAGTTCATGCCGGCGACTGCAGTAACGATTATACGCCTGCTCGATTCCTTCCGTGTCAGGATAGTCGACATAGGCCTTGTCAGGGATGACATCGACGTAACAGCGATTGTCGCGCAGCTTCACATTCTTTGCGGAACAGAGCTGAATCGCCGGAATACGGCAATCCGTGATCGTGTTGTTGAGGATAGAGATGTTGCGGCTGACCCCCGTCTTGGCCTTGCCCCCGGCCAGTCCGCCAGCCCCCTCAAGAAAAATAGCCTGTTCGCGGGATCGGCTCAAACTGTTGTTGGCAATCGTGATGTTGTCGGGGTTGCCGCCTTCAAGCCACCACGCTTCAGAGGCGAGCTTGACGGCGGGCATGAAGGTGTCGGTGATGGTGTTGTTTTCAATCACTCCGTCCGAGGCGCGTACAAGGAGTCCGCGCGCGCGGGTATACCCGATGGTGCAATCTTTGATTTTGAAACCCCGCCCCGTACGGTTCAGGGAGACGATCACCGCGCCGCGCTGAAGCTCCACCTTGCGGTCAAGCGTGATTTTATATACGTCAGGATCCCAGTGTTTACTGAAGTATGGGCGGCAATTCAGATTCCGCAGGAATTCAGTCTCCTCCCCGGTGATCCGCGAAGGCGCATCCGGCACACAGGCGATGACCTTGGAATCCGGGAGGCGCACGCCGTCGAAAGTCAGCAGTTCCACTGTGTCGCCGGGCGCGATATTCATGCCGGCCTGCGAAAAGACGCGCAGCGTGTTGCCGTCGCTTGCGGAGACCAGATGGTAAAAGCCGTGGATATTGATGCCGTCGTCCTCCATATACCGCGCCGTGCAGGCGAGAAAATCCGGTCCTTTGGCCGCACGGGTGATATGGAAAGCGTCAGAATTGGAGGCCCGCAAGCGCGGGAAACCGCGCTTCACCGGATCGGATTGTTCGCTGCGCCGGTCGACGGTGCAACGGTCATAGACCGTGCCGTCGCAATCGCGCTCGTAAAAGGAGAACCAGTGCGAGCCGAAGACCGAAACCTTCTCAAAGCGCGTGCGCACGGAGTTTAGTTGACGCACCGCGTGATAGGACATGGAATAGGCGTCAGGGTTTTTGAAAAAATTGTTGAAAGACGGCAGGGCGACGTTGCTGACAAAGATATCTCCGATATTCGGCAATACATCGTTTTTATCGCCCCACGTCAACTTCAATCGCCGCCTGTCCAAAACGTTAAGACTGTGGGGCGGCTGCGCCGAACACAGCCATTTCGTTTGAGGATCGAAAAATTGACATTTAAAAAGATTGATCGCGTCCGCCTCGGGATAACCTTCAAAAAGCTCGACCTCGGCTTCAGCCTTCTCGGCAGAAACCTTTACCACACGCCCTTCCGAAAAAGGCAGGGGATCGTAATCAATCGTCAGCCCCCTTATCGTCAGGTTCGAACAATTCGTGACTGTCAGCGCATTGGCGGCCTCCGTGCAGACCAGCTCCGCGCCTTCGGCAATGATCACGGCGTCCTTTACCCCCCGGATACACAAATGGCAGCCGTTCTTCGGCACCATCTTGTGCCGCCCTGCGGGTATGACGATTTCCTTCGCTCCGGAGGCTATTTTTCCGTCAATAAACGTTTGCAGATCGAGCGGCTCTGCCCCTGCAAAAAAAGCGGTAAAGACAAACGCAAACAAAGAACAGCTTTTCTTACGATTCATAGCGATGCGATCTGGAGTGAGAAATCAGGGCGTTACTAGTGTTGGACACTAATGAATTGAAATCACTGGCATCCCATAGACTTGACTGGTGACACGCCGGTTTCCATGATTGGCACCTATTATGGGTTCCGGCATGTTTCCGGCTTAGCCTATGGGATGCTAGTGCACACGAATCAATGTACCGGCTGGAAAAGGCGAATCGACCGGCGTAGCCTGAATCACGCCAAGGGTCAGGAAACCGCTCCCGCTCAACCAGATTTGACTTCCCGCTTCGACCTTAAAAACGCCCAACGTCTTAAAGCCTGACCAAGTTTCCATACCCGAGATTGCGGGATTAATAAACGTCCGTCCATCGTTCATTTTTTGTTGATCCACCCCTGTGAGGATAGAAGTCGCGCCCGAAAAGCCACCACTTCCCGTTCGGTTATAGGAGTAGGTAACGGAACTGCTGTGGGCACTATGCACGCCCCAAGAAATCTCCAAACGGTAATAGCCAGGAGACAGCGACGTACCGATGGCATACGATCTTTCTCCGGCACTGGCATAGTAATAATTCCCGTTGCCCGGAGACGAACTTGTGAGCGTCGAGGTTCCAAAGCTGACAGGATTGATCAGCGTGCCGGTGAGGGGCGACACGCGCCAGATCCCGCGAGAAAGGAAACCCGTACCGTTGGCAGTTGCTGTGATCGCCGACAGGCCAGAGGTCAGAGCAATACCTGTCGTTCCGGAAGGGTTGAGCGCCTTAAATCCCGACCACTTCCTGGTGGTTGCGGTTCCGGCTACATTATGCGACTGGTTGACCGCTGCTCCATAGGTTTTATCATCAACCGAATAGGACACGCTGTTGTTGTAATTGGAATTCACGCCCCACGAAACCTCCACCCAGTAATTTCCGTTGGTGTTGTGCGAAATCCACGACGAGGACGGGATCGCGTCATACGTATATTTCTGAACCGTTCCGACACTCGAAACCGGCCCGCAAACAGAGGCGTCTGCGTAGGTTGTGCTGTCTGGAGGTTCAATATAGTTGACGGAACCCACCGGCGTGGCCTGGATCACGCCCAGTGTGAAGGGCCCGCTTCCGCTCAACCAGATTTGGCTGCCCGCTTCGACCGTAAAAGTCCCCAGATCGCGCAGGCCTGACCATGTGTTAAAGGCAGAGGAATAGGTATCATCAAAACTCCGGCCGTCGTTCATTTTCTGTTGATTCACTCCTGTGAGAACGTTAGTCGCATCTGCAAAGCCACCACTTCCCGTTTGGTTATAGGAGTAGGTAACGGAACTGCTGTGGCCACTATACACGCCCCAAGAAATCTCCAAATTGTATATACCCGGAGCCAACTTCGATCCAATGGCATACGAGTTTGAGGAGGAAGAAGTAGCGTAGTACTTGCCATTGGCAGGCGAGGAGCTAAGGTTGTATTCAGTTCCAAAACCGCTTGGTGTAATTAAGGTTCCGGTCAGACGTGTGGTGCGCCACAGGCCACGGGTATGCTCGCCGGTACCGTTGCGTTCCGATGTGATTTGTGAAACTCCATTGGAAAGAGAAAGAAGGCTGAAACCACCATTATTTAACGCCTTAAAACCCGACCATTTGCCGGATTGAGCATAACCGGCAACGTTATTTGATTGATTCACTGTCTGACAGGGTACCCCATTCGCTGAGTAAACCACATTGGTGGCATGGGTGGGATATACACCCCAAGATGTCTCGACCCAATAGAAGCCCGTCGGTGCGGTATGGGTATAGGAAGATGTCACGGGCAAACCATACCGGTATCCCGGACTGGCAGACCCGTTTAACTGCGGCCCACCTACCGATGCTGTGTGAAGCGTCCCGCCAACCGGGTCGATATACTCGGTGGCGGCTCGGGCTTCACCCACGAAAAGCGAATTTCGCATCATAAATGACGCGAAAATAACCGCCAGCATCCAAGACACCCGCCTGTTTACCCTTTTCATCTCAGACTCCTTCCTTATCATACAGAGGACAGAGACACTTGCGCCGTCCGAAGTAAGATCATTATCTTGTTTCCAAGTCCTTTCCACAAGGCACAAACGCGCAAAAAACTTAGACTAAATGCGAAAATAAAACCGGGGGTTACATGGACACGATGGACGCAATAGACGACATGCAGAGCCTTTTTTCAAAACTCCGGATGACACGGGTGTATAAAGGAGATATTCTTGAAACATGAGTCAAAATCTCATTCCCGAACACGGCGGATACCGGCATTTGAAAAGCGTTCAGGTCGCTCAGCTCGCATCTCTTGCGACGGCCTTCGAAAAAGAGGGAGGGTTCAGCGAGCGTCTCTATCGAACCCGAAGCGCGAGGCGGCCGGCCCCATGACCGCTTCCCGCAATACACTTCGCGCGCATATGCCGCGCGTGCTGCTCATTTTCCCGACATCCATTCAGACCTGCCGCTGGATGCTGAGCGGCATTCTGCGCTACGTCCACCGACACGGTCCATGGGAACTTCACATCATCGAAGACCGGGAAGGCGAACAGAAACTCAAGCACGTCAAAACGTGGGGCGGAACCGGCATCATCGGCTACGTCCACAACAAAGCCCATGCCGATGCCGTGCTCGCTTCAGGCGTCCCTGCCGTGGTTGTCGATCCGCTCAAAGAATATCTCGTCTCAGACAATCCGCTTTCGCGCCTCAGCCGCGTCGCGTGCGACAGTCACGAAATCGGACGCGTCGCCGCCGACTATTTTCTGGAGCGACACCATACGAACTTCGCGTTCGTCGGCGAGATCAACGACATCCACTGGTCGCGCGACCGCGCCGAAGCGTTTTCACAGCGCGTCGCAGAGCACGGATTCACCTGCCATATCTACTCCTCACCGACGGCGCGGGAACGTAATGATTTCGGCGTCGAACAGCAACGGCTCTGCGCCTGGATTAAAACACTGCCGAAGCCCGTGGCGATCATGGCCGCCTGGGACGTGCGGGGACGGCAGGTGCTGGACGCCTGTATGAAAGCCGACATCGCTGTGCCGCAGGAAGCGTCCGTGCTGAGCGTAGACAACGATGAGATTCTCTGCGAAACCACCAACCCGCCCATGTCCAGTATTCAAATGGGCGCGGAAGAAGCCTGTTACAACGGTGCCAAGGTTCTCGATGAGCTGATGCGCGGCGAAGGGCGGAAACGCAAACGCGTCATCACGTACGGTGCCGTACGAGTGGTCACGCGCTGTTCGACCGAGGCCATTCGAATCGGCGATCCGCTGATCGTTAAGGCCCTGGAGTTCATCTGGCTGAACGTCGGGGCCCCCATGACCGTGGCGGATGTGGCTCGACATTTGGGCGTTTCGCGCCGCTTACTGGAAATGCATGCCCGCAAAGCATTGGGAAGAACCGTCCATGACGAAATTCTACGCGTCCGTTTTGACCGTGCCCAATCGCTCCTCCGCGACACGCGTCTGACGATTAACGAAATCGCCGACACGTGTGGCTTCGCGGGCCCCAGCCATTTTGGGCGGCGGTTTCAAGACGCCTTCCATCTTACACCGTCGGCTTTCCGAGCGGCCTGCCGCAAGCGAAAGAGGTCGATATAAAGGCTAGGTTTTTTCGGTGATCCTCTTCCTCCGCCGAAAAGAATTGGGGCTGAATCACAACGACGACACGGCGGGATGTCCGTTCCATCCGGATTCATTTTGGCCGACGTCCACTACGAGAGATCGGTGTCCACCGTGATCTCGCCGTTTAAGCGAACAGAAGAATCACGCGCGCCCTTGACTTACAAACGGCGAACTTTTACCATCCAACAAATTTTGAAAGGAATCCATCAATGATGTGTATGCATCTCGTCGGCGTATTATTCACGTTCGCGCTTTGTTGCGTATCCGCATGGGCCGGGGGGGGGACTGTGGAGGTGCGGGGCGAAGGGATCGCCTTGGCGTTGGGCCGCGAGGAGAAGGGGTCGGTCGTCTCCTTCAAGTCAGGCGATGGCGTGGAACTGGCGGCAGGCGCGCAGATGGCGTCGAGGCTCTTTAGGCTCGACGTCTCTGAAGGGGCACATCCCGGCGGCGCCGTCTCGTCGGTCACGAGCGGCGAGGCGGCGAATTTCAGCGCAGAGGCTAAGGACGCCGCAAACGGAACCTGCGTCACGTTGACCTACGAGGGCTTCGCCAAAGGCGTGGCGCGGGTGATCTGCACGGTGCGGACAAAGCCGGGTGACGCGATGGCGCGCTGGGGCATCCGCGCCGAGATGCAGGAGGGGTGGGTGTTGGAGAAGGTGCAGTATCCATGCCTGACGCTGGCCGCGCCGTTGGGGACGAGCGTCGACGACGACGCGGCGGTGGTCGGAACCGCGAAGGGCGGGATTGTGCGCCGACCGGGCGCGATGAAGCCGGGCGGGATCGCGTGGGGTAGTCAGCCGGGCAGTCTGGCAGCTCAGTTCGCCTGTTACTATGACGACCGTGCGGGATTCTATACGGCGGCGGAGGACGGCAAGGGTTTCCCAAAAGAACTGAGCCTGTCCCGCACGGCGGGGGGCGTGGAGGTCAGCTGGTCGCGTACGTGTTACGCGGCAGGCGTCGAGGAGCAGGCGTACGACGTGGTGACGGCCGCATTCGGCGGCACGAACGGCGAGCCGGCCGATTGGCGCGACGCGGCGGACCTCTATAAAGCGTGGGCTATGACCCAGCCGTGGTGCGCCACGACTTTCGAGCAGCGCGCCGATCTGCCCGCCTGGCTCAAAGACGCTCCGGCTATGGCCCGGTTCGATCGCAGCTGGCTGACTGATCCGGCGCGCATCGAACGCTGGCTGGCGGAATACTGGCAGAAGCATTTTCCGCACATACCCCTCATCACCGCCTACTGGGGGTGGGAGAAGCACGCGGACTGGGTGACGCCGGATTATTTCCCGCTCTATCCTACCGACGAGCAGTTCACAAATCTCGTGGCCAAGACGCGCAAGCTGGGGTGTCACGCGTTTCCTTGGCCTTCTGGATACCATTGGACGCTGACCTACGGCAAGCGGTCGGACGGTAGCTTCGAGTGGGACGACCGGGCGCGCTTCGACGAAGTGGCCCGGCCGCACGCGGTGCACAACCGCGACGGCAAGCTCTACATCCGCACACCGAGCTGGCTGCAGGGCGGCGACACGGCCTGCATGTGCGGCGGCGACCCGTGGACGATCCGCTGGTGGAACGAGGAGATCTGCGCGCCGCTGGCCAAGCGCGGCTGCGAGATGGTGCAGATCGACCAGGTGGTCGGTGCGAACTGGCCCGCGTGCTATGCGGACAACCATGGGCACCCTAAGGGACGCGGCCTGTGGATGACGGAGGCGTTCACGCGGCAGTTGCTGACCATGCGCGACGTAATGCGGAAATATGAGCCCGATTCGGTGGTGTGCTTTGAGGAGCCGAACGAATTGTACAACCACATCGTGGGTTTGCAGGACTATCGCGACTGCGAAGTGAAGCGCGAGTGGGCCTCTGTGTTCAATTATGTTTACCACGAGTACCTGCCCCCCTTCCAGAGTAACCCGCACGCCCCCGACCGCGTGATGTTCGCGCACTGCGCAGCCGACGGGCAGATGCCGCATCTGGTGCCAGCCGACCGCGATTTCGCCGAAGAGGTTCTAATCAACGGCGGGTTCGAGTCCGCGAAGGCAGGCGCAAACCCGCTGTTCGGCTGGGGACGGACTCGCCGCTATCAGGGCGAAGCGTTGACCGGGATGGCATTCCGCGACACGGTTGAGAAGCACGGCGGTGCGGCGAGCCTGCGTCTGGAG
>Ga0070399_1003727_pt1 | contig 13227 bp, 13 predicted proteins | sample BioMet4_FD_61217 | JGI IMG/M metagenome (GOLD analysis project Ga0070399, IMG submission 61217) | Microbial communities from bioreactor (seeded with sewage sludge) at LBNL, California, USA - Biofuel metagenome 4 (version 1) | ecosystem: Engineered > Bioreactor > Anaerobic > Unclassified ... | reverse complement strand
TTAGGTTCTCTTCAAACATAAGGATATAGGAATTGACCGGGTGTTACAATGGATTTTTCATTACTTTAGGTGTTACACTTTTAGATTGCATTTTGATACAGTTTTATTATGCACTATACAAGCCATCTTTTTTTATGTTTTTCGTTTTTGTATGCAAAAATCCGCTAGAAACGCGATTTCTAGCGGATTTTATCTTTTTTATGGAGCTACTGACAGGAGTCGAACCTGCGACCCTCTCATTACGAATGAGATGCTCTACCAACTGGGCTACAGTAGCGTGAACGAAGAAAGTATATCATATTAATGGTATTTTTTCAATATTTTGCGACAATTTTCGTGCATCATACACATCTTTTAAGCGGCTCTTCCTTTTAGTAAAATCTGACCAAAACTTTTTCGTACTACCGGTCCTACCAGCAGAATCTGTAAAGGCCAGGCAAAAAGATAGTTTCTGCCCAATCCCATCAGTACTGCCTGAAAGTTATAATTACCATGAAATCCTACTGTAATTAACACTGTCATGATTGGTACCATGACAATAGGAGTAAAAACACTCATTCCCAATCCGAAATTTTGGGCGTGACACTTTTGCATCCAAAAATACTTTGTTAATTTCATCGCTAAAGGCCCTCCCAAAAAGAAAGCTATGGGTACAGCAAATAAATATTCTTTTCCTGCACTATAAAGCGCCGTCCTAACCCAAGGCCCCTCTTGCCCTAATCTCAATAAAGCATTGTACAAAGCCATTCCCAATACCATTCCAAAAGCCATCATCAAGGTAAAAATTAAAGACTGTTTCTTGTTTTGCGGCATTACCAACCACTCCCCTAAATAAAAATAAACAATGAGCATCTTTAGCAATTGGTCTTACTTCGCTAAGAATGCTCATTGTTTTTTTATTTTAGCACAATTTTTGAATAATGTCCAAGAACCCTTTATATATTATCCACGCATCTATACTCGATGCATTTCACTTGCTGACCGTTATCCACAGCTTTTGAAGTGATGCTTCATTTCTGGCACTTGGAATGTCAAACCACATTGCATAGAACCGTTCAGCGTTATTTACTGTATAACCATCCTGCCAATGGTCAGAAGTATCATACGGATCTGCCATAATCAGAATATCATCTAATGTGGACTTTGTTCCCATGGTGTCATAGCCGATAATTACACGCCAGTGCCCGCCCCACTCCACATTTTCTACTAAAATAGGTGTTTTATTCACAATATTTTTTATGACAAAAGCATGGAAACTTTTATAATCCGGAAAGGTTTCCTTTGTTGTTAAAGAACTATCTACTTTATACCCTTCCTTAACAAAAAAGTCCACCATATTTTTAGTACTCGTACCTACCGGATATGGCTGGGTTTTCATACCTTTAGCCAATTGCTCCTCAGTCCAATGTTTGTCTCCTAAATAATAAAAAACCGTCAAAGCTGCAGCAGGTCCACATGTTTCCTCGGTAGTTTGTTGATAGGTAGGATAGTTAGTAAGAATTGTCAAGTGCTTATTACTCTGCATATTGTAAAAATCAGGGTTGGTAAAATATATTGATTCCTTGTGATTTATTTCTTTTGGTGCTGATGCCGCTCCCTGAGGATTCTGTGGCATCGGAATATGGCTTTTAGGTACTGCCGCCAGACCGGTAACACTAACCGCCAGTATTATGCCGTTTATTATCGCAGTAGCAATTATTTTTTTAAACATATTTGGCTGCCTCCCTTGCAGTCCATCATGATTGATGTTTTATATTATATTCTTTTACCCTTGCCTTCACATTATCCTGCAGATTTCTGTAGAAAAAAATATTATCATATGTATGATATACTCCAACCGGGAAAAGCTCCAACCGAATGGGAAAATCTGCCGGATTAATATCCGTTACCTTTAGGGTATGCCTATTGGGGTCCAGATAAGCTCCCGTCAAATGGGGAACCTCTTTTTCAACAATCCCGCTATAACTTACAAAGCATGCACCTTTATTGTAGGCCGCAGAAGCAATCTTGCTGTCCGTCCGCCAGTTCAGAGGATTAATTGCCACGATTTTACATTTTTCCCTACCATTGCCCTTTTCTGCAATATCAGTTAACGGATTATTGGTTACAGAAGGTGCTTCTGCATCAAAGCTGATAACTACCCCTAAATCCTTCTCACCCTTGGCAGGTTTCACTGCAGGATTTTGTTTGTAATAGGCATCCGTTACCGGCCAGCCGATTAAATAGGCAGCCACGAAATTATTTTTCAAGCGGCTATCCTGTGCATATTCCGCCATTAAGCGCATGCCCAATTCTGCCCCTTGGGAGAACCCTGCCACCACAATACCCCTGCGGCCATATTTTGCTTGATTATAATTGTCTAAATAATAGTTGAAAGCAGCTTTTACATCTTCGTACGCAAGATTTTCGTAGGGAACCAGTGCTTGAGCTCCCTTGTCCTTAGCCAAGAAATACGGTCCCATAGTCATCTGTTTATAATAGGGCACAAACATCCGACAGCTCTGGTTATATATGCCATTGGTCATGTTGGTGTTACCTATAAAATTGTGCCGAATTTGCGGATCCTTCAGATTAACATTCATAGCTGTTTTTTGCATGTCAATAGTTGGTGCAATATAGAAACAATCCACTATTTTAGGACTTTGCACATCGGCCTTAGCCCAATTGTCATCTTTGGCATAATCCAATGCCGCCGCACTTACTATGCTCCAGCAGAGCTGACTTACTAAACACATAACTACCAGTATGTTTTTTAACATTGTTTCCATATCCTTTCACACTAGTATTATACCATAATGCCTAATTTTCCTATTACAATCTGCAAAAATAGATTTTTTTAGTTTTTTGCCTGTTTGCGACATTTTTCCGAAAGTACTTCCACCACCGTTACCAATATACCCACACCCCACAGTAGTGCCCCCGCCGTTGCCCACTCATAGTGCAGCATAGCCAGAAATAGCGGTGTACCAATGCCACCGGCTCCCACTAGTCCCAAAACAGAAGCATCCCGTAGATTAACATCCAACCGATATAAAATAGCTGAAGCATATTGGGAAGCAAGCTGCGGCAATACTCCGTACCGCAACCTGGCAAAAAACGGTATACCCATAGCTTTATAGGCCTGCCATGGACCAAGGTCCACCCCATCAATAGCAATAATAAATCTTTTACTTAGTAGACCAATACTGCATACGCTCAAAGTCAGTACTCCGGCAAAAGGACCTATGCCTGTAACTCTGATCCACATTAAACCATACACGAATAGAGGAATTGTCCGCACAAAAAGCAACACTAACCGTGAAATCCCTGCCACAGGCCAAGGTGTCAGCCTAAAACTGGCGGTAAAAGAAAACCACGCGGCTATTACAACACCACCTAAAGTTCCCCAGATGGCAAGAGCTAAAGTTTCCAAGAGTAAATAAGGAATCCCTTCTGTGGTCAGAGAAAGCCACATACTCAAATCCGGTTTGACTAATCCTCCCAGCATTGCTCCTACTATGTTCATCCCACCTTGAGTGCCTTTGGGTCCGCTCATGGTAAGAATCCCTTCCAGCACCACTCCCATAAAAAGAATAAGTACCGCTATTTTTCCATATTTAGGTATTGTGCTTTTACCCGTAAGGAGACGTCTTAACCATTCGCTAAGAGTTTCCAAAAGTATCACCACACCATAAAGCAACAGAATAATCATACCTACTTGACTGTAGGCACGCCATTCCAGTTTTTCATTCAGTAATAAACCTATGCCGCCGGCCCCTACATAACCCAAAATAGCTGAATGCCGTACATTAGCCTCTAGCAAATATAGCAAATTCGTAAGATAACCGGGAAAAATCGTTGGTATTATCGTGCGTACAAAGGCTTTCATACGCCCTGCTCCTGTACTTTCCAAAGCTTGTACAGTTCCCCAAGAGGTATTTTCCATATCTTCATAGCCCAGTCTCGCCATTACCGCAAAAGTACTAATCGCCAAAGCAACGGTTCCGGCAAATGTCCCCAATCCAAATAAAAATGTGCATACTAAAGCCAGAATAAGCACCGGTATAGTACGCAAACAATGAATAACTCCTTTTCCCAAAACCCGTAACCAAAGCACCCTATTAATATAGGAATTCGCAAGAAATGCGCCTATAAACCCTGTCACCGCCCCAATAAAGGTCCCTACAAAGGACATTTGTACAGTGCTCCACAAGGGTCCAACTACTTCTTGAGCATAAGAAAAATCCGGTGGGAACATTGTTCTTAAAATATCAAAAAAACGTCCTCCTCTATCTATAAGTACGCTGGGGGAAATTTGCGCAATCTGGGCCAAAATTATAAGCAAAGCAAAAAAAATGACTTTTAAAAATTTTCCCCTAATATTACTCATGACTGCCATCCTCATACAATAAACGGAAATCTTCTTTTGTCCATTCTTCTGCTGCCTTATCTAAAAAAATAGTCCCATTTTTTAGGCCAATTATGCGCTGAGCGTATTTTTTTGCCTGTTCCACACTATGGCTGTTCATAACAATTGTTAAGCCTTGCTCCAGCTGAAGTTTCTTTAAAATATTGAGAATCTGCTCTGCCGTTAAAGGATCCACGGAAGCTACCGGCTCATCTGCCAGAATAATATCAGCTTCTTGTTGCAGTGCTCTGGCAATGGCCACCCGTTGTTTTTGTCCACCACTTAAATCAGCCACTTGTTCTAAGGCATATTTTTCCAGTCCCACTTGTTTTAAGGCTGCCAAGGCCTTAGTCTTTTCTTGCTTGGGAAATTTTCCTAAGAAAACTCGCCAAAATGGCACACGCATTAAACAACCGTTAAGAACATTTTGCCAACAGGTACTGGCGTTTACCAGACAAAAATCCTGATAAATCATAGCCACCTTACTTTGTACTTTTTCCAGAGCTCGGCCGGAAAGTTTCTCAATATGTGTGCCTTCTACACATACTTCGCCCCTGCTAGCTTTGACCATACGATTAAACAACCGAAGCAGGGTGGTTTTCCCTGCTCCGCTTGGTCCGACTACAGCCACAAACTGTCCGGCTGATATCTGTATATTTATATTTTTTAGGATTTCTTGTTTATTCGTGTATCCCTGATGGACATTTTTCAGTTCCAACTCATACATAATTAGTTCCCCAATTTATTTTTTTAGCATTTTTATAACTTCACGTTCAGCATCATAATTCTTAGACTCAGTCCAATCATAACCCCAGTGGCCAAGACTCTTGAGCACTTTTGCCCCTTCCGGTGTTTTGCTGATTTCTATTAAGGCTTCGCCAAAGGCCTTCCTGAACTTCTCATCTGTCATAAGCTTTGATGCCTTGCTAACGCTTACTGTATCATTATATATCTTATCGGTAATGCCGATTACACCGGTTTCTTCCCAAATATTCTTTGTCCGGCCAAACTTCTTTTGCCAATCTTCAGCCAGATTAGCTCTAATATGCGAATAAGCTACCAGAATATCTGCCTGTCCCGAGGCTAGACGTGCCAAAGATGTAGTATAGGAATCTGCTTGCACTACATGAGCCAAATCCGTAATTTGCTTGCCATAATGCTTTTTCAGCCAAAGAGATGGGTACATGTAACCGGAGGCTGAAGAAGGCCCCATCACAGACCAGGTCAAAGCATTTAATTCCTCCCAAGTAGGCTGCTGGCCATTTTTTACTTTTGCCAGCAAAGCCTTACCTTTAGCACTGGGTCCCACTAAAAAGCAAGAACGATAATAAGTGGTCAAATTCTTCGTGAACTTTTCCGGCTGCCCATTGTTCCAGAGTTTTAGATCATCAGAAGTTTTATCAATAGTTTGACGCAAAGCAGTTAGCAATACATCAATTTCTTTATCGTAAAGGACATAAGTGCCCCCTGAAATAAAACCGGCATCAGCACTGCCGGAGCTTAAAGCTTCTCCTACCGCCTTGTAGGAAGTACCTACATTGACCGTAACCTTGTCAATATTATAACCCTTTTCCTGCATCTTTTTCTGGAGCAATTTTCCTAGTGGTGCGATTTTTGTCTGTACTGTTTTGGCATCCTTATAGGGAGCCACTGCTATTTTCAATTCTTTAATGCTTTTCCCTTTTGCTGGTGCTTTTTCCCCACTGCCACAGCCTGCTGTCAACATACTGCCTACCAAAAACAAAGCTAAAACACTTGCCCATTTCTTCATTTTTTCTCCCGCTTTCCTTATAATATTGTCCCATAACGTCGCCAATAGTGACAGGCACCAATGGCGACAAAAAAAGATGGGTACGAAAAACATACCCATCCTAACAGCGAACCAAAATGCGCACCAGACAGGTACTCGGCTCATCGCCGGCGGTCGATGCTCTAGCATCCTCTCAATCCGACTCACGGATTCCCTTCGCATTTTTGGTTAATTAATATGTAATTACACCATATAACAAGATCAGGGCGCTCCCCCTGTCTCATATTCAAACCTTCTAAATTATATAGCTCTTAGGAAATGATGTCAAGGAAGGGGGGTGAACCTAGCGTGAAAAACCTGTATCTAGAAGATTTTGTATTAATTGAGGCTTACTCATACCTTTAGCTTCCCAGAGCATTGGATACATGGAAATAGCAGTAAAACCCGGCATAGTATTAATTTCATTGAACACAACGTCTTCTTTTGTCAAGAAAAAATCTACCCTAGCAAGAGAAAATCCACCTAATGCTGTGAAAATAGCTTTCGCTGCAGTACGTATTATCTCTGCTTTTTCTCTCGACAATTTAGTTTGTACAATTGTTTCAGAACAAGGGTCATTATACTTGGCATCATAATCGTAAAAACCACTGCTTGTTTTAATCTCCCCTATATCACTTGCTTTAACTTCTCCATCCTTATCACAAAAAACAGCACACTCAAGTTCTCTACCCACAATGGTTTCTTCCACAATTATTTTACCATCTACTTTCCATGCTAAATTAATGCCCTTTATTAATTCTGCTCTAGAATGTGCCTTAGTAATTCCGCAACTCGACCCAGCATTAGCTGGTTTGACAAATACAGGATAAGAAAGTCTTTCTTCAACAAATTTTATACAGTAATCCTGGTTTTCCCATTGTTTACTGACAAATGAAACATATTTTGCTTGTTTAATCCCCATTGCAGTTAAGAATGTTTGACATATGATTTTTGTGTACACTTTGTCCATAGCGACAGCGCTAGCCAAGACTCCACTGCCTACATATGGAATTTTAGCCATTTCGAATAAACCTTGGATAGTTCCATCCTCACCATTTTTACCATGAAGAACCGGAAAAATGACGTCAATTTTATAAAAAGAGTGCTTATTGTCAGTTCCTTCAACCAGAAGTGACTTCATTTTAGCATCCGGCAGTAAAAGCGCCTTAATCCTAGATTCATACCATTTTTTATTCATTATTAAAGAAATATCTTTGACTAAAAGCCATTCACCTTCCTTTGTAATTCCGACTAAAATCACATTATATTTGTTGCTATTAATGTTTTCTATTACATTAATAGCTGATTGACAAGATATTTCGTGTTCAGTTGAAGCACCGCCAAAAATTACTAGTACTGTTTGTTTCATAATTATTCATCCTTTCTTTTAATAGGTTATCTTATATGCTTTGTGATTATTTTTCATTAATGATTTAAGATGTTGAAATTTCAGTAACAACATTTTTCTCATCAACAAAAATAATTATTGGCCTATGATTTTTCACCTCTTTAATATTAATTTTACAAAATGACATTATTATAATTTTATCCTTTTTTTGAACGCAACGAGCTGCTGCACCATTAAGACATATTATTCCTGAATTTTTTATTCCTGCAATAGCATATGTTTCAAATCTTTGTCCGTTATTAATATTTACAACAAATACTTTTTCATATTTTTTTATACCAGCTGCATTTAATATTTGTTCATCTATTGTAATGCTACCAACATAGTCTAAATTTGCTTGTGTAACGCTAGCCCTATGTATTTTGGATTTTAACATACTAATTTGCATTGAAATAACACCCCTTTTCTAAAATGTTAGTGCACTTTAAATTTTATGTACACTATATGCTTTCTTGTTAAATGCGCTTATGATAAGTATTTTTACCATTTCTAGATAAGTAATTCCCATCTCATTACATTCATTAGGAAAAATAGAACTTTTTAAGAGTCCCGGTAATGTATTTAGTTCTAATAGGTACAACTTTTCTTCTCCATCACATATAAAATCAAACCTTGCCATGCCACTGCATCCTAATTCCAAATATAAACGCATTGACAAATTTGCTACTTTTTTACTCACTTCACTATGCAGATCATATTTTTTCCTGACATTATCATTTGAAAATTTTATTTCATTGCTAAAATATTCTGAGGTATATTCAATGAAACACGCAGGTAAGATCATTGGTTGTTTATCAACCTCTAGGATGCCCAAACCTACTTCCTTTTTAGGATGATTTATAAATTGTTCTAATAATATATCGCCAAAACAATTTATATGTTTATTGATTATCTCATTATATTTTTTCCTATCTTTAATCAATGTGACACCAACCGAAGCTCCATTGGAAACTGGTTTTATAATAAATTCGTTTCCTAAGTTATTACTTATTGTCTCATAAGGGTAGACTTCACTATTCTTCCTTTGAAGCATATATTTTGGTGTTAATATCCCCATTTGTGACGAAATCTTTTTCAAGATATACTTATTCATTCCAATTGCACTCGCCAAAACACCTGATCCTATATATCTAATATCTAAAACATCAAGTATGGCCTGTATTTTACCATCCTCTCCATAATTACCTTGATTCGTAATAAAAACAACGTCTGGTTTATATTTTATTATTGTATCAATCCAATTTTGGTCATTTATAGATAACCTGCTATATTGCAGACCTAGTTGTTTAACTGCCTGTTCAATTTCTTTATGCGCAGTATATTCGGTTTCATGGGACCATCCGCCATATAAAATAATTATGTTAATGTTTTTAAGGTTCATATAAAGTCTCCTTTTTGTGCAGAAAAAGCATCAACATAAAACTCATTATATGCTCCATTTGCATCTAATAGCTCTCTATACGGAACACCTTTTAGATAATGTGAAATTGTAAATCCTCTATTACGTAGTACTAGCTCTAACTCTTTAGAATTTGGTGTTGTTTCCCATTGTAATTTTGAAGTAAAATTGAATGGCATTGAGCCAATAAAAATACCATTTGGTTTTAACGCGCCATAAATTTGTTCAATGAAATTCTCCAAAGAAGAACAACGATCTAACATATTCACAGCTACAATTAAATCATATTCGTTTTTATATGTTTTTTGCTTAAAATCATCTTGTATAAGATTAACATTGGGGAAGTCATACGTTGGTACTGACAATTGGTTAAATCCCGCATCGCTTAAATCAATTTGAATATTTTTATGTGTTTTATTTTTTAAAATCTTTTTTGCTGCTTTTATTGATAAGACAGAATTGTCTATAGCATCCACTTTTGCTTTATTAAAGAATTTAGCAATATCACATGTTGTTCTGCCAACACCGCAGCCAATATCCAACACATGTATTTTTTCGTTTTGTTTAAATTCTTTTATTATAAAGTTTTCAATAATTCTGTATACTCCTTCCGTTCCACAATATTTATTGACATATCCATATGCCCATAAGCCAATGTATTTATTTATAAATTTATTGTCTTCATATTTATTCATTTTTTCTCCTTTGCGTAGTATTATTATTTTCCGCAACTATGTTTATTATTATCATTTGTGCATTTACACTAACAAAAGCTAAAACATGAGTATTCCGGGATAAGTTGAGCCACCAGTCCAGTCTTTTAGAGCCATGGTTCCGGAATATTGGAGCCACCTCGGTTATACAATATTTCAACAAGATAAACTGTTTTTCCCTTATACTGTAACCATGCACCATTTGGTGTAAATACAGTTAAAGGGGGTCATTTAATGACCAAATATCGTGAAATTCTGAGGCTAAAGAGCCTCGGGTTCAGCGAACGAAACATTGCACGAAGTTGCAATGTTTCAAGAAACACTGTGTCAAAGATTCTAAAAATTGCTACCAGGAAAGGAATAAGCTGGCCGCTTAACGAATCAATGACAGAAGATGTCCTTAAAAGCATTTTGTTTGAAAAGGACGACAAAACAGCAACGGAAAAGCGTATGCCAAATTTTGCTTATGTTCGTAAAGAATTAAAGCGCAATGGTGTTAGCAAAAAGTTGCTGTGGATTGAATATTGCGGAGACTGTCGTATGAACAATGAGACACCTCTAATGTATTCACAATTTTGTTATCATATTCAGCAGAATGAACAGAAATTGCACGCAACAATGCATATTCCTCACAAACCCGGAATGCAGATAGAGGTAGACTGGGCCGGAGATCCGGCACGAATTATAGATCCTGACACTGGAGAAGTAACAAAAGCTTGGCTGTTCGTAGGTGTCATGACTTACAGCCAATATGCATATGTTGAAGCATTTATTAATGAAAGAACCAAGGCATGGATTACCGCCCACATTCATATGTTTAAGTTTTTTGGCGGAGTAACACCGATGCTTGTACCAGACAACTGCTCAACAGCAGTAAATCATGAGAAAAGTGACTGGTATACACCTGTTCTCAATGCTACATATCATGAACTGGCAGAACATTACAATACTGCCATCATTCCTGCAAGAGTTCGAAAACCCAAGGATAAACCGAGCGTAGAAGGCACCGTAAGAAATATTTCTACTTGGATTACAGCCGCTCTAAGAAACGAAGATTTCTTTTCTTTGGCAGAATTGAATTTAGCAATCCAGCAGAAGTTGCAAGCTTTCAACGCAAATTGTTTCCAGAAAAAAGAAGGAAGCAGGCTCCGTTTGTTTCTTGGGGAAGAAAAGCCATTACTGGCACCGTTGCCTGCTACTCCGTTTGAGATTGCAGAGTGGAAGCAAGCCACCGTGCAATTCAATTATCACATAGCAGTAGATAAAATGTACTACTCTGTGCCCTACCAGTATATCAAAAATAAGGTAGATGTGCGAATAACAGAATCAACGATAGAAATTTTTCATAACAATGAAAGGATTGCTTCTCATCCGCGGCTTTATGGCAGACCAGGCATGTATTCAACCATTGAGAATCATATGCCGGAAAATCACAAGAGATTTCTTGAATGGGACGGTGCCCGTTTTCGTAAATGGGCTTCAACAATTGGAAGCAATACCGAAGAAACAATTAATGCAATACTTGCTTCAAGACAGATTGAGCAGCAATCATATCATAGCTGTATAGGATTGCTTAAGCTTGCCGACAAATATTCTGCGTCAAAGCTAGAGAAAGCCTGTAAACAAGTTCTCCTGTTCACTCGATCGCCCAGTTATAAAAGCATTAAAAATGTTTTAATCGCTGGAGAACACTCCACAGTGAATGTGCAAGACGATGTTTCAGAACTTATATCTAAGACACCAATGGGTATAGTCCGTGGTGCAGAATATTACGGAGGTAAGAAAAAATGATCAATGAAACCACAACTAATAAACTTATGGAAATGCATCTAACTGCCATGGCTACAGCTTTTCATCAACAGCAAGGGGATAAAAAGGTTGGCAATATTTCTTTTGAGGACCGTTTCGGTATGCTGGTAGATATCGAATATACAAGCAGGAAAAATAATCGTTTTAAGAGGCTGATTCATAATGCCGAGCTTGAGCAGGCTGATGCCTGCATGTCTGGAGTAGACTACCATTCAGGTCGCAAACTCAATAAGACGCTCATCAATCGCCTTGCATCATGCGAATATATTGCAGAAAACAGAAACATATTTATCACTGGAGCGACCGGAAGCGGAAAAACATATCTGGCTTGTGCTTTTGGTATGGAAGCCTGTAGGCAATATTTCAGAGTTAAATATGTAAGACTTCCTGACCTATTGGTTGATCTTCAATGTGCTAAGGAAACAGGTAACTATATGAACACGATGAAAAAATATACCAAGCCAACTCTTCTTATCTTAGACGAATGGTTGTTGATGCCACTAACTGAGCCTGAGGCTCGCAATGTGTTCGAGCTCATACACAAGCGTAGAAAGAAAACCTCAACAATATTTTGTTCTCAGTTCAGGGAAAGCGAATGGTATAACAGATTGTGCGATTCACAACAAGAAAACACTCTAGCAGATGCCATAATGGACCGTATCTCCTATGACTCATATAAGATAAACATAGAATGCCTTGATCCTTCTAAAGACATTTCTATGAGGGAAGTTTATGGAATGAAGCAGGAACAGTCAGAGTAAAAAAAGTGGCTCTGTCAGTCCGGAAGGGTGGCTCTCATTTTTCCGGACTGGTGGCTCCGCCACACCATAATATTCATAAAACAAACACCTTTTTCAATTAATAGTATTCTATTTGTCCCCAAAGTGAATGTGATTTAGGATAACAAAAGCATATGTTTTTAAATTGTTCTATATATATTTTTACATCTAAACGAATCTTTGCTGGGTTTTCACCCAAAATTAATACTCGATGCATATATTTTGCAATATCATCCATGTTTCTTTCTTGCATGCCTATTCTTGTCACTTCTGGAACTCCAATTCTTAAAGCAGAAGGTGTTTTGTATGACTCATCCCATGGCAATAAATTTTTATTTACCAATATTCCTGCTTTTTCTAACATTCTTTCGTCATTTGTAGCATTTTCTGACAATAACATTATCATGTGAGTATCTGTAAATTTATCTTTTTCATAACTATATATTTTGAATCCGTTCTTATTTAAATTATCTGCAAGTCTAGTGATATTTCTTCTTATTTGTTTTGCATACGCATTTCCAAAAATACTCATCTCATATAGCGTAATTATAGTGGCAACTGTATGATGTAAATGATGTGACGAATGCAATGCCGGAAATGTTGTCCTTTTAATTATTTCACCATATTTTTTATTAGTGAGAATTAAACCATGTTGGGGACCTGGTATAGTTTTGCACGTAGATGTTGTTATAATATCAACCCCATCATCAAATGGATTTGTATATTGTTTCCCTATAATCAATCCAGAAATATGTGCTGCATCAAATACTACGATAGCATCATTGTCATGCGCCACTTTACAAATTTCTTTTATTTCCAATTTTTTATTAATACAGACCCTCCTAAAATAACTAATTTGGGTTTATGTATTTTAATTTCTTTCAAAGCCATCTCTATATCTATAACATTTATTTGATCTTTCACCATTGGTATCTTTTGTACA
>Ga0070399_1003722_pt1 | contig 13239 bp, 12 predicted proteins | sample BioMet4_FD_61217 | JGI IMG/M metagenome (GOLD analysis project Ga0070399, IMG submission 61217) | Microbial communities from bioreactor (seeded with sewage sludge) at LBNL, California, USA - Biofuel metagenome 4 (version 1) | ecosystem: Engineered > Bioreactor > Anaerobic > Unclassified ... | reverse complement strand
CGTCGAAGAAGGTGGTGCGGGCACTCCGTGCACGCGGAATCGTGCGATTCTGCGCATAAGGGGTCTCCACAGTCGTATCGGTCAGAATCGCGTTTCAAAAAAATTCCCCTTGCACCCCCTCGCCCTTTCTTTTTTTCATTTGCCCCCCTTTCCTTTGCTTTGCTACGTTGAAATGGCGCTAGGGGGGAAGAATGAAAAATTTTGTTTGTTGGGGTACAGCCTTATTGTTTCTTTCGTCGGTTGGGGTGTCTGCGCAGACCGTGAAGGAAAGCGGCGCGGTCTTAACGCCTTCAGCGAAAGCATGTGAAGCGGCGCGTCCCCTTTTCCCGATGGACGACAACGCCGCGTTCCAGCATCACTGGGGAAAGGGCTCCATCGCGCTGGGAACAAACGGACTTGTCTGCCAGGGGGATACGACCGCTTTCGCGCTCACGGAAAGAAAATTCACCGTTCTGCGCTACGAACGTCAGCCCCGCAGCCTCGTTTTTGACACCGAGCTTCTCTCCGGAAACGCAAGGGTGTCCGTGACCTTCTCCTACGCGGACAAGGACGTTTATGAGACGAACAAGACCGTCTTCACCACGCAGGAAGTCGGCTTGCCTGCGGGGCGCGGCAAGACCGTGCTCGATCTCTCGGCCCCTTTGGCAAAAGCGACGTTCGCGACCCGCCCGCTTCACTTCGCGTTTATCCCCGTGAAAGGCTCGGGACCGGTCAGCCTCATTCTTCACGGGGTCGATATCGTGGAGAACCAAACGCCTGCGGAAGCCGTTGACTTCGACCTGGCGACCGGAACCGGCGTTCACGTCCTCCGCGCCGGCACGGACGATAAGGTCCGCTTGATTTTCACAAACCGTTCGTCCCTTCCCGGCGACTTCGAGATCGCGATGGAATACGAGTCTTTCTTTGGGACGCAAAAAACGGAGGCGTTTTCCCTGCTTCTCGCCCCAGGGGAGCGTCGCGAGGTCACTTCCGGCTGGTATCCTGATGGTATCGGGCACTGGACGGTCAGCGCGGTCATCACCAACAAGAACGCGCCCGCCGACACGAGCATGAAGAGCCGTTCGCTCGCTTTTTTCAAGTCGGCCGGTCCGACCGAAGGGCGTGCGAAACACTTTCTCTTCAGCGTCTGCACACATACGGAACGATGGAGCCCGGGCGACCGCCGTCTGGAGGCCGAGGCTGCCGCATTGTGCGGCGTCAAGGTTTCCCGCGTCGGCGGATACGGATGGGGGAGTCTTGAACCGCAGCGCGGCGTTTGGGACTGGTCCATGGCGGATGAGATGTTTGAGCTGTACGGAGGAAAGGGGATCGAGATTCAGCCCATTCTATGGGGGAGCCCGTCTTGGGCTTCTCAAAAAAAACTCGCGGAAAACAAAACGCCGAACCTGTGGAAGTACTTCCCCGCCGACATCAACGATTGGCGTGAATATGTCCGGCAGGTCGCGCGGCATTTCCGGGGTAAGATCCGTTACTATGAGAACTGGAACGAGCCCGACCTCACCGGGTTCAGCGCCATGACGCTCGACGAATACGCCGCCCTGCAGAAGGCGTTCTACGAGGAGCTCGTGAAGGAGGATCCAGAGGCCATTCCGATGACCGGCGGATTCGCCACGCTTTCGCGGCACCACGCCCTGATTTACCAGGACTTCCAGAAGGATTTTCTCCGCGCGGCGAAAGGCTTCTTCAAGGTTCACGCCATTCACGAGCACGGATGGTTCAAGGACTACCAGCGACGGATGGACAAACTTTTCTTCCCCGTGCGGAAAGAAACAGGAACGACGGTTCCCTGGTACAGCAACGAGACGGCCATGACTTCCGTCGGCGGACAGGAGCGGAAACAAGCCGAGACGCTCATGAAAAAACTCCTCTTCGCGTGGGTTCGCGGCGCGATCGGCTACACCTGGTATGACCTGCGGGACGACGGGTACGATCCGAAATACGGGGAACACCATTTCGGCCTCGTCTCAAACGATTTCTATCCCAAACCCGTCTACTCCGTCTACAACATGCTCGCGACGCACTATGCGTCCATGACCTCCGCTGAAGACCTTTCACCCGACGCGGAAGTTTTTCTCTTCCGCTTCGGCGATGGGAAAGACATTCTGCTTCCCGCCTGGTGCGAATCCAGCTTCGGGCAGGCGCGTCATTTCCTTGTCGAGACAGACGCGAAAGCGGTCTCCGTGATCGACCTGATGGGGCAGGAGAAGCCGGTGGAAAAACGGGGCGCGCGCGTCGTGTACGCGGTCGGCCATTCGCCGTGCACCCTCAAGTTGTCCGGCGCGACGTCGGCTTGCGTCGTCGGAGAACTCGTGCATTTCGACTCCAGCCGCGAGGCCGTCCCCGGCAGAACCTGGCAGCTGCCGCTCACGCTTCGCAACGCGGAAGCGCGCGAAGCCGTCCTGGCGCTGTCGTTCGATGCTCTTCCCGCCGGACTAAAGGCGGAAACGCTGTCCGCGAAGATGACGTTGTCCGCAAACGGGACAACGAACGCGACGCTGTGTTTCGCGGTCGCGGACACCTTCTCCGCTCCCGGTGAAATCCGCCTCCGTTACACCTTCGAGGGCGCGGACCTTTCAGGCGTGGTGGCCATCCCGGTGACGCCCGCGAAAGTCATCCGCGGCACGAATCTCAACCGCGCCCCGGACTTCACGCTGAACAAAATCTATCAGGTGACGGCAACGACGCCGGCCGACCCTTTCAATTCCCGTCGGCTCTGGAAAAGCCCGGACGACCTGAGCGCGCGCGTCTGGCTCTGCCGTGAAGGAGACACTTTGCGTCTGCGCGTTGAGTGTACAGATGACCTTCCCTGCCCTTCGGAATCCAAGACCGACGCGCAGGGCGATCAGGTGCGGCTCCACTTCCTTGCAGGCAACTCCGCGAAAGAGAAGGAATGCGCACTCTTTTGGCCCGCGCCCACGCTCTTTGCCGACGGGAAGCCGGTCTCGGCGGCGAGCGTCGAGGTCCAGCGCAAAGGCGTTCACACGACGTGGAACATCCGGCTGCCGCTATCCGTTATCGGCCTCTCTTTAGACCAGCTGGCGGAAAACGGATTGCGTTTTAACATCGATGTGGGCGATGACGACGGGGATGGCATGGACTCCTGGATTCACTTGGGCGAGGAGCGCCCCGACGCGGAGAACATGCGGAAAGCCCCGCTCGTGTTCTTCTGAGACAACATCAATCGATTAACAAAGGAGGCACCTTTAATATGAGAAAATCCGCAGTCGCGCTGTTTGCGCTTTTGGGCGCATTAACGGCCTGTCAAACGATCAACAAGGATCCCTGGCTTCTGACGCTCGCCGAGACCCAGAAAAAATACCCGATCACGCTCTTCGCACGGGACTTCGGCGCGATCCCCGACGACGGCAAAGACGATGCCCAAGCCCTGCGCGACGCCATCGCCGCCGCCAAGACCAAAGATGGCGGCGTGCGTATCGTACTCGGCAAGGGCAGGTACGATATGCTCAGCTTTGACAACGGGGGAGCGGTCCCGATCACGGGAGCGCGGAACCTCATGATAGACGGCAACGGAGCGGTGATCGTACACCATCAGATGCGCACGCACTTCCCCGTCTACAAGAGCGAGAACATCACCTTTGCGAACCTGACGTTCGACGCCGACGAAATTCCGTTCGCAGGCGCCAAGGTCACGGCCGTCGGAGACAGAACCTTCGATTGCGAAGTCATACCGCCGCACGTCGTCAAGGAAGTCCACCCCAAGGCGATCATCACGTTCGACACCGAGCATGACGCGATGGGCAAGCGCGGCGTGGACGATTATCAGATGGACACCCAGCTTGTCATTCAAAAGCTCTCGGACACCACGATGCGCGTTCCGCTCGAAAAATACTCCAAGCGGCCCGAAGTCGGCTCAACCGTCATCGTACGATACGAAGTTTACGGCCCCGGCGTCATCACGATGTCGTTCTCAAAAGATGTGCGCGTTTACAACACGACCATCCACTCGCATCCCGGCATGGGCATCCACGGCTCCAACACCGAGAACATCCTGATCGACGGCCTGCGCGTCGTATCAAAAACAAAGGATTTGTTCATGTCGGCGACCGCCGATGCGACCCACTTCAACGGTTGCCGCGGGCGCATCGACATTCTCAACTCGAAGTTCGAAAAGATGGGCGACGACGCGACCAACGTCCACCAAATGTATTGGATTTTGGAAGAAAAACAGTCGCCCGAAAAAATCGCCGTCGCGTGGGGCAAACGTAAGGAACACGCCCACCTGCCGGTGGACATGTTGCCGCGGGTGGGCGACACCATCGGGTTCGGCGCGCAAGACAACTGGCTGAAGCTTGCCAGCTTCGCCAAAGTGAAGGCGGTCGAACCCAACGCGAAAGACCAAGTAGCCGTCATCATCCTCGAAACGCCCCTGCCCGACTACGTGCGCAAAGGAATGCCGATGGCGAACATGTCGTCCGATCCTGTGCTGACGATCAGCAACTGCCAGGTGCGCGGCAATCGCGCACGGGGCTTCCTCATCAAAGTGTCCCAAGCGACGGTGAGGAACTGCTCGTTCGAGCGCACAAGCCTGCCCGCCATCCTCTTTGAAAACGACGCGAACTATTGGTTCGAAGGGTTCCGCACGCAGGACATCAGGATCTCCAACTGCACGTTCAAAGACGTCAACCTCTGGGGCGCGGGCAAAGCCGGCGTCGCCATTCTCGACGCGGCCGCCTTCTCGAAGGGAACGCCCGACAAAGGCCCCGTAAACGGAACGACGCGCGTCGAGAACTGCACCTTCACGGGGTGCGGATTCGACCCGATTATGCTCACGCAGACGCAGACTCCCGTGGTCGGCGGCAACGTGGTTAAGCCATAAACGTCGCAGCCTAAAGACTTGTCTCTCTGTACGCTCTCCAGCGTTCGATGTTCAACGTTCAGCGTTTCTCCCCTCTCCACTTGAGCGTTGAGAGTTGAACGTTGGACGTTGAGCGTTTGTTTCCATTGTCCCCTGCTTCCCGCTTCTCTTCCAACTCCCGCACTCTAGAACTTCTCCCCCATTTCATTGCCCGGCTGGGCAAAGGACTCGATGCCGTGGACACGCTCGGCGAAACGACCGCAGGCTTGCCGCGGCGTATAGATCGCCTGTGCCTCATGAACTGGGGTCGTGTCTATTGTGCCCCCCTCACCTCTCCGATTTCTCTTGTCTGTCTAACTCCATTGAAAAGAACTCGGTGGCTAATTTGAAGTGATAATCAACACGGTCGGGTTTGTATCCTGTGACGGTTGTGTGTGCCTTTTGCCAAATGAAATACTCGCTGATTTGTTTGAGCAACGCTTTCGAATCTATTTTGGGGGTACAGTAGTTAAACCAATCTAGCCATATAAAATTAAAAGGTGTTTCGTTGACTGGTGCAAAAGCTCTCGCAGAATCATGGACGGCTATACCAAAAGGTGCAGCCTCGCTTTCAGCAATGTTGGCTTGCACCATGGGTAATCCTATCAAAATTGCATCCCTAATGTTTCTGTTATTGTCCATTGTAAAGGTCGCCTTCGGCGGCAAGTCTACGCCGTGGTATACTGGACCATATGCGACAGCACCTCGAACGAGGAAACGGTGAAAAGGGGTTATTTCATTTAGGAAGGTTAGAGCACATCGACACATGGCTTGATTAACAATCAACTGAAGAGTTCTCTTCTTGAAAGTCGTAATGTAGATGCCGTCGATTGTTGGATAAAGCCGGCTTTCTTCTTGATAATCCGTCTCCAGACGCGCCTCGACAACAGCGGCTTGAAGTTTGAAAATGAAATTCGCAGCCGTCTTTAATGATCTCGCCATTTGATTTTTTGTTCCCATGACATCTATCCAGCAAACATAGTTATACTCAGGCTCCTGAAGATAGCCGCCATCAAAATATATACCCGAGGCCCTTGGTTTAAATGCCTGAACAGTGATTTCAGTCGCAGATGCATTCCGACCTGGTTCACTTGCAACTTGAGGCGTGAACGAAATCTTCATCCCGGGAAACATCTGGTCCCCTTGAAGTGGCGGAACGGCTTTCTTGTGTATAAACACAACATCAGAGCCATCGTCAGGCGCAATATACCCATAGTCTTTTCCGTTGTACCATCCTTTGAAAATCCCATCCATCATTCCCCTCCAGTTTCCTTGTTGTTCTTCATCGCTTGTCTTTGCGACCTACTTTGCATCAAAGACCCAAATAGATTGTTGTTGGTGCGTCGGCCACAAGGCATCTACATCCGGTCACGCTGGCTTATCCTTCTGGTAATCGTGGAAAACCATTCCTGATGAAGGCTTAGCCAACCATTTTTGCGTGCGGCCAGACTGCGCTCTTCGCGCACTGAAAGTAGATCAGATTCCGAGTCAAATGTACTTCTTGGTCTTGCATGGCACGATCTCCTTCAGAATAAACAGTTTGTTGGGCATAGCTACGAGCACCTGAACTTTCAAAGCCTAGACCGTTGTGATTGTTGGTCAATTCGGTGACAGTCGAGTAATTCACGGTACTCCACATTTACTGATGATTCTTTCGTAATTTGACTTTATGCAGTCAGCAACAATCTCAAAAGAAACACCCCAACGAGTAGCCAAAGTCTGATAAACGAGTGCCACACTGATCGGTTTGCACACTTGCCCCTCTATTTTTGTGAACGGCCCATCGCTTTCTATCAGAATTCGTTCCCTAGGGGATTGCGCGATCACTCGCTGGCCGTTAGCGCTAGAAAGCATGGCCGGATTGATTGATACAAAATGACCATCTGAGAACACGTTTTCAAGGTCTTTCGCCGATCCCACGAACCAATGAAAGACGGCCGCCTTGATGCCATGCCGCCGAAGCCCTTCCAGAACTGCGGCTTCCGCCCCTCTGCTATGCAAGGTGATGAACCGGGGACGATCCTGAACCGCGCTGAGCACCTCCTCGAATACTCGCTCTTGGATGTTTTTCGATGCCATGCCTTGACGAGAAAAATCGAGTCCGATTTCTCCGATATAGTTGGTATACGGTGACATTCTCTTAAATGCAGCCAGTTCACGGATGCCTTTGGATGCAAATAGCGGGTGCATTCCAAGCGCCGCAGATAGAAGTTTGTGTCCCCTCAGCCTGTCGTTGGCAATTGCAAAGTGCGAAGGAAGGTTCGTCACCGCGACCACGCGCAACAAGCGTTTCTCACACTCCCGAACGATCTCTTCAGGTGACGGGTACTGGTCAATGTGGCAGTGGGTATCGATCAACATGTTCGAACCTCGTTCTTCAAGTATTCCGAACCGTTGGCTCGCAACCACGTGAGAACCTCAGAACGCATTCGTTTCACCAAATCGACGTAATCCGAAAGGCGATCTATGGGAAGCAATCCATTTCCAAGCAATCCTGCCTCAATTTTACGGTCTGAGTCGTTTCGACGTAAAAAAGCGACAAGAGCCAACAAGTCAGCTCTCGCGTCGCCAGACAGGTCAGTGATCGATTCAATCGGATATCCGTAAACCTCCGCATCAAGTCCGCGCACATGAAGAGCCGCTCGTCGGAACAAGCAAGGAATGCAGATGCCGCATCCCAGAGGCGCTTTTCCAGATAGGCCGTGCTTATTAATCCAATGCGATTTTCTTCCGAACTTGGAGCATGAACGCGTAAGAGCGTAAGCGTTAACGAGCAATGTTGGATCCCGACACTCTGCCACCATTTCGCCCTTTGTTTTCAGTTCGTAGGGGTTAAGGACGGGATTGCGCATGCCTACGCGTTCAAGAATTTGATTGAGTCCTGTTAGAAACTGAGGATGAACCGTCCGCGTGCTACATGATCCACGACGTGCCGAGGTCAAAGGGAAGTTCAGGGCGATGGGGCCATTCTCCGGAATCAATACAGGCACACCTTCTCCGAGAAGTTCTGCAAAGTAACATCCGAGGGAGATAAAGAGGAGTGACCGACTACGAAAGTTGGTGTCAACTCCACCCGAAGATAGTCCAATCCGTGTTTGTGCGAGTTCATGGCGATCAGGAAAAACCTGTTGTAGAATAACTCGCAACGCCTTTTGGTCCGAACCGGGGCCGGAGACATCTCCGTCATAGTGCCCAACCAAAAGCAATTTCTCGGTGGGGTTCTCTGTTAGCCAATTCACCGCACCAATAAAAGAATCCAGTCCTCCTGAAAAAAGACAAACAGCTTTACCAGTGGCGCGTTTACACCGAGCACGACGCTTCCTTGACTTTTTTTGTATTAACCGTTTCTCGCCATGCCGGAAGGATATCTCCCAGTTATCTCCTGTCAGGAAACCGATGCAGTCTGACAATTCACCTGCGACCCTAGTCCAAATGTCGTTATGCTCGACAGGAATTTCGATGGCAAGGTACCGCGTCCATTTGTCGTCCGCTCTGTTACGTGGCACCGCTTTGTCCACCGCGTAGATACATGAGGCGATGCAAAGAAAGTCTTGGGCAAGATCAGGGACAACTCGCGAGACTTTAAGAAGCGCGGTCGCATTCACATCGAGTACTACATCTGAGGTTTGTCCCGCGAAATGGAATGATATCTCAGCACTCTCTTTCTTGATGTCGGACTCAGGCGCAATTGTGATGTCTATTTTTTCTCTCATGACTACTCCATTCCAAAAATGGCAATCGTGTCATCAACAATACCATCCACAATAGCAGCACCTTGGGTGCCGTTCCAATCCACTGATGACAGCGCACGCGAGGCCTCTAGTCCAGCGATCTTGGCATTAATAAAGTCTCGAATCTGACCTGCCATGCTTTCTGCTTTCTCAAAGCCGTGGACGGCAAGGACACCTTGATAGCCCACTGTCTTAAAAACCTCGAAGATGTAGTGGCCCAAAAAAAGATGAAGTGTGCCCTCAATATTTTGAGATGCGCTCGTAACCGATTCGGCCAACCCATCGATATTCTGCACGCCCTCCGACCATTCGAGCATGAGTTCAATGAGCGCGTCACGCAACGCGGTTTGCTCAATCATGCTGGCGGGGCCGCCGAGAAGATCAGCCAGCGCCAGCGCAACTTCATCTGGTGACTTACCCGTAAGGTCGGTCAATCCTCGTTCAGCCAGCGCCTCACGGAAGCCCTTGGCATGGACATCCGCCAAGAAAACTCCAATCCTGCGAGCAACTGTGCGTGCTGATCCACCGATTCGACGGGTTCCATGACCACCACCGCCTCTGGATGGTGTACCTGAACCGCCTCCTTGACCAGAAAGCGGTGCTCCGAAACCCAGTTGTGGGGCTTGAGTCATTTGATCCACAAAGCCCTTAACGATGGAACCAGCCTTCTGCGGTGTGACGTACCCTTCGCCTCCCACTCGCGTGGTTTCACTTCTTGCCGGACCCCAGTTTGGGGAACCAGAGTAGTTGGTTGATGTTCCCATAGACTATCTTCCTTTTTGTTTCAGAGCCTTTTCAAACTTGGTTTTCCCGTCCTGGTTTTCTGCGACAATCAACTGACAGACCTTCCCTAACGCGCTCGGCTTGGAAGCGGTCGTAACGATATGAATGGCTAAAGCTGGAGGTAATTCTCCCTTTGAGATCCGGTCCACCACGTCTTTCAAATTCGCAGCAAACTGCGCATCGATTTCGGCGATTTCCATTAATGCCTGGAAAGCTTTCACGTCACCCGGTGATCGTTCCGCATGCGATACAAGCAACTGAGCAAGAATCGAGCGCTCTGCGGGTTGCAGTTGTTGAATTTCCTTTCGCCCGGCGGTGTCGCCCAATTCACTAAGCACTTTCTTTAGCACCGAACGAACGATTGGAGGAACCATCGTCGTCCCGCTTAAGGTCGAACCCAATCGATCCCGCGTCACCCACATGTAGTCGCGCAAATCGATGGTCGCTAACGCTGGTTCCATCGCGAGCCACCGGTTCATCGGTGCCCATTCCGCGAGACCTTCTTTCGATGTCGATACCGTTGCCCCGGTCTTGGCGTCTAGTTTCGGCTCCAACTCCGCAAGAATTCCAACCAAACCGGTCTGACCATCCATGCTCGAGAATAATTTATCGAACAGCTTCGGTGCTGCGTATTCCAAGAGCATGATCTTCACCAAAACCTCGTCTTTTACCTCATCGAGTTTTGCGACATCGGCTAGCTTCCGTCGGAGAAAGAATGCATTCAGAAACCTCTTTACCTGCCGCGGATTTCCCTGGAGTACATCCGTGACTTGCGTTGCGATGCCAGCCCCAATACGTAAATCCTCGGAGAATTTGGGCGGCAAAGAAATGCCCTTCAGAACTTCTAATGCGTTCGTCTGGGCGAATGCGCAGTAGCGGTCTTTGGAACGCTGGTTTCGTGACTCCTCGCAAATGCGGTTGAAGAGTGCTGGATCCAGATGCTGTTTGCAAAACAGCAACGTGAGATACGTTTCAATCTCAGAGGGGGAAAGGCGCGGGAGGCGATACGGGATCTGAATAAGCTTCTCAAGATAATCATCTACCAGCCGTTCGCTCGGATCGGTTTGCCCATCTGCCGATGCCTTCAGGGTGTCGCGATATCGCCAGACCACCGCTTGCCGTATGATCCGACGGTCAGCCCCGATTACGAAGGCCGTATTCGGCACATTGAGAAAAAGTTTGATCGCTTCAAGATTTTCGATGATTCGATCCGGGGAACATCGGTCGAGATCGTCGATCAAAACGACCAATGTCTTGATGTCACTTTCGCAAAGCATCCTCGCGAATTCAGTGCGGAATTGGCGAATGTCGGAGAGCGCTTCATTCGTAGTCGTCTCGGCTCCTTTCTGGAGCCCTTCCTTGATGGCCTCGGGTGATGCCTCCTTCACTCCCGCCAATGCACCGTTGACCAGCGCAGGAAACAGCGCTGCGAGGCCAACTCCACCTGTTGCCGCTGCGACGCCACCCGCAGCGGCACCCGTGAAAATCATCCGCGCCACTCGCATGTAATCCACTTGCTTTAGCAACTTGCCGGCACGTTCCCTTAGTTTAGGCCCAAATTTCTTGTGTTCACGCAGAGCGATCAGAATCGAACTCAGTAACGCCGCCTTGGCGTCGTCGTAACCCTCAAAGAGCCAGCCGTTGAAATAGAGGATAGCAACGCCCTCATATGAAATAGCTTCTTCGCTCTCACCACCAGCTTCCTTTTCAAAGTCATCCCGCAACATCTGCATGATACTCGATTTGCCACCGCCCCAATCGCCATACACTCCGATAGTGGCCGGCAACACCGCTGGGTCCATAATAAGCTCGCGGATCAGGTCGGCGTGGACCCGGAAACCGAAGAGGTCCTCAGATGTTTCGTTGTCAGACCACATGATGGTGCTCCTCTTCACTTGCAAGATGGGCGCATTTGGCTAACAGATAATAACCTTCATGAATGGTGTCGTATCAGGACACAGGATGTTGACCGTCTTCCATTCTCCTATCCAGTCACGTTCTTTTGTACACAGTGCCCCCCATTCCGCTGAACGCGCGACCGCTTTGAGCCCGCATACACTTTCTGCATCCTTAATAATAATATCACGCCACGAGGCGAACGAAAGCCTTGTTTTTTAAGCCGACCAGGGCCTTTCAAACAACGAAACTCACGAAAGGCTCGAAAACAATATGTTGCTGTTGCATCCTTTTCGAGTCTTTCGCGCTTTTCGTTGTTATCTCACGTGTCGGTCGGTAAGGAACACCGGTCTGTGCGATCTGGCTTCTTTGGCCAAGCATTCAGTTTCCTAACTTTGCGTCTTAGCGTCTTGGCTGGAAATATTTGAAATCTGCCACGCCGTCCGGCGGCTCGCGAGGGCGCTCGCCCTCCAGATCGCGATCGCTGTCATGATCATAATCGTAATCCTACTCGTAATCATAATCAGAACTGGGAGAAAGATGAGGGGGAGAGATTAAGATTACGAGCAAGATTAGGATTAGGATTTTCGCGCCGAGTATCTCGCCCGCCGCTCTTTTACGCGGAAGCCGATGGGCTTGCGCTTCGGCGCGGGCGCGGCCATGAGCTCGTTCAGGACTTCGAAGACCACGCGGAACTGCTCGTCGTATTTGGCCTCCAGACCGGCCAGCCGTTTCGCGAGCTGGGCGTGGCTGTCCAGCATCTGCCGCAGCTTCACGAAGGTGCGCATGATCGCGATGTTGACGTCAATGGCCTGCTTGCTGGTCACCACGGAAGAGAGCATCGCCACACCCTGTTCAGTAAAAGCCATGGGCGCATGGCGCAATCCCATCCGGTCCGCATTGGAGGTCACAAATTGTGATCTCCATTTTGACAGCTCCTCATCAGATAAAACGAACATGAAGTCGGAAGGAAACCGCGACCTAAATGTTCTGACCGTCCGTTATGCCGGATTCTTCAATCAGCTCGTCGAGACCCGTAAGGTGATAGCGGGCGCAAGTCCTTCGAATCTCATCCAAGTCACAATCCGGGTTGCGTGCCAGCAACTCGGCAACGTCGGCCTTGGATTTGTGCCCGCCGGCGTAGAGCTTCAGCGCGATAAGCTGGGGAAACGGAACAAGTCGGAGCGGACTGCCCGCCCTCACGACCGCGTTGGACAGACGCACCGCATCGTCAACGACGGCAGGAAAACGGCCCGCGAAACTGACCACCTGAACAAGGCCGAAGGGGCCGCTCACGTCCATGACGCCCCCCAGAGGGTCGGTTGCGTCAGGTTCACGAAGTTCCACCGTGTATCCGGCGCGACGTAACGAGTCCGCGACGGTGCGCAGCGTGGAAAGATCGGCATTGACGCCCAAGTCAACGTCCTCGGTGTACCGAACATAGTGGAAGGCCGCCAGCGCGACCGCGCCGATCACGACGGCATCTACGCGATGTTGTCGCAGGAGGGTGACGACATCCTCGGCGGCGTGAAGAATTGCGTCGGCGTCGTTCACGGGCGCTTTCCTCCGGCAACCGGTCGAATCCACGCAAACCGACTGCCCATCGTCAGAGCCGAACGGATTCGTTCTTCGATAGACATCCTCCGCAGACGTTCCAGTTCCCGTTGGCGGGACTGCGTCGCGCATCGGCTGTGCGCCAGCTTATTTTCACTATTCGCGTTCATGTCGTCATTACTCATCCAGAAAACGGCCCCATCATACGGCTTTCGATTCCTGTCCGTCAACGCCGGGGCCCCAAAAATCCTCGCCGGACCTTTCCCGAGTCCCTTCATCCCGTTCCAAGAAACATTCAACCTCGTCCATAACTTCAAGTTGCCGCGAGGGCAGACTTGAGTTCCATTTCGTTGATGCAGTGGGCCTTGATGAGGTTCTTAACTGCCCTGACTGCCTTTTCCCTGGCCCTTGCCTCGAAAG
>Ga0070399_1003721_pt1 | contig 13243 bp, 9 predicted proteins | sample BioMet4_FD_61217 | JGI IMG/M metagenome (GOLD analysis project Ga0070399, IMG submission 61217) | Microbial communities from bioreactor (seeded with sewage sludge) at LBNL, California, USA - Biofuel metagenome 4 (version 1) | ecosystem: Engineered > Bioreactor > Anaerobic > Unclassified ... | reverse complement strand
AGGGCCGGTGACCCGGACCCTGGAAGACCAGGTCGCCCGGTTCACGGGCGCCCGCCATGCCATCGCCTTCCCGTCGTGCACGGTCGGCCTGGAAATCGCCCTGCGCGCATGCGGCATCGGTCCCGGCGACGAGGTCATCGTGCCGGACTATACCTATCCGGCCACGGGCGCGGTCGTGGCCATCGTCGGGGCACTGCCCGTGGTGGTGGATATCGACCCGAGCACCCTGTGCCTGGACTACGACGCCGTGGAAGCCGCCATGACCCCGAAAACCCGGGCCATCATGCCGGTGTCGCTTTTCGGCAACCCACTGGACTACGCACGGCTGGAAGCCATCCGCGCCCGTTTCCCGGGGCTGCGGATCCTCGAGGACGCGGCCTGCTCCCTGGGCGCGTCCCAGGGCGGTCGCATGGTCGGCACCTTTGGCGATGCGGCGGTCTTCAGCCTCCATCCGCGCAAATGCATTACCACCGGCGAAGGCGGTCTGCTGACCACCGACAACGACAACCTGGCCGCCTGGATCAACGCCTACAAACATTTCGGCCTGACAACGCCCCAGGGCAGCCGTGAAGGCGCGTCCTTCACCCTGATGGGCACCAATGCCAAACTCTCGGACATCCTGGCCGCCGTGGGCGTCAGCCAGATGGAGATCGTGGAGGATTTGCTGCGTCGGCGCCGGGAACTGGCCGCCCGCTATCGGGAACTCCTGGCCCACATGCCGGGTGTGCGCTTCCCTTCGGAACCGGCGAACAGCCAGCATTCCTACCAAACGTTTTGCGTCTTCGTCGATCGGCGCGACCAGGTCATGGCGACCCTGCGCGCCCAGGGCATCGAGGCCCAGATCGGCACCTACGCCCTGCATCGCCAACCGGCCTTCCAGGACCCCGCGCGGTGCCGGCTGGTCGGGGACTTGGCCGCAAGCGCCTCTGCTGCGGACCACTGCCTGGCCCTGCCCCTGTTCCATGACATGACCGACAACCAGCAGCACACCGTGGTCAAAGCCCTGGGGGCGGCCCTGCGCCTGCCCGATCAGGCGTAACACCGGATCGGTCCTATGTGTGGCATCGCCGGCATACTCGATTGCAGCGGGAAACCCGTCACCCGGGAAGAAATCCGGCGCATGACCGATGCCCTGGCCCATCGGGGGCCGGATGGCGAAGGCCAGTACGTGGACAGAGGGATTGGCCTGGGGCATCGCCGTCTGGCCATCCTCGACCCCTCGCCCGCCGGGGCCCAGCCCATGCTGTCACCGGACGGACGCACCATCATCGTCTTCAACGGCGAGATCTACAACTTCCGGGAACTGCGCCGTGAACTGGAGGCACTGGGCCGGCCGTTTCGCTCCACCTGCGACACCGAAGTGCTCCTGAACGCCTACGCCGTCTGGGGCGCGGGCTGTATCGACCGGTTCAACGGCATGTTCGCCTTCGCCATCTGGGATACGGTCGACCGGACCCTATTTTTGGCCCGGGACCGCTACGGCATCAAGCCGCTGTACTATACCTGGCATGGCGACCGGCTCTATTTCGCCTCGGAACACAAGGCCTTGCTGACCTGCCCGGAGATACCCCGGCGCCTGGATTACGAGGCCCTGCTCGAATACTTCACCTTCCAGAACCTGTTTACGGACCGAACGCTGCTTGACGGCATCCGGCTGTTTCCGCCGGGACACCTGGCCCTGGTCGCGGCCGACGCGGCCCCGGGACGGCTGCCGCTGCGGGAATACTGGGATTTCAATTTCCGCGAACCCGACCAGGCCGTCGAGGAAGCCGAATACGTCGAGGAACTGCGCCGTCTGTTCACCCAGGCCGTACGCCGGCAGCTCGTCAGCGACGTGGAACTCGGCAGCTACCTTTCCGGAGGCATCGATTCCGGCGCCATCACCGCCGTGGCCGCCGGAGCCCTGCCCTACATCAAGACGTTTACCTGCGGTTTCGACCTGCATTCGGCCTCGGGCCTGGAACTGGCCTTCGACGAACGGTCCAAGGCCGAGCTCATGTCCTACCGGTTCAAGACCGAGCACTACGAAATGGTGCTCAAGGCCGGCGACATGGAGCGGATTCTGCCCCGGCTGGCCTGGCATCTGGAGGAACCGCGCGTCGGCCAGAGCTACCCCAATTTCTACGCCCATAAGCTGGCCTCGCGCTTCGTCAAGGTGGTGCTGAGCGGCACCGGGGGCGACGAACTGTTCGGCGGCTATCCCTGGCGCTACTACCGGGCCGTGGTCAACGACAATTTCGAAGACTACATCGACAAGTACTATCGGTTCTGGCAGCGCCTGGTTTCCAATGCCCAGCTCAAGGAACTCTTCGCGCCCATCCGGGAAAAAGTGGAGCACGTCTGGACGCGCGACATCTTCCGCGACGTCTTCCACCACCGGAAAAAGACGCTGGGCGGCCCGGAAGACTACGTCAACCATTCCCTCTACTTCGAGGCCAAGACCTTCCTGCACAGCCTGCTGCTCGTGGAGGACAAGCTGTCCATGGCCCATGGCCTGGAGTGTCGGGTGCCCTTTCTGGACAACGACCTGGTGGACTTTGCCATGCGCGTCCCGGTGCGGTGCAAACTGCGCAACCTGGACGATGTGGCGCGCATCAACGAAAACGAACCCAACAAGGCCTACAAGTTTTTCCAGGACCACAAGGATGGCAAGGCGCTGTTGCGCAAGGTGCTGGGGCCCCATGTGCCGTCCGAAATCGCCGAGGGACGCAAGCAGGGTTTTTCCGCGCCGGACGCCTCCTGGTTCAAGGGCGAATCCATCCAGTTCGTGCGCAAAATTCTTTTCAACAACAAGGCCCGTCTTTTCAGCCTGCTCGATCGGGATGCCACCTTGCGTATCGTGCTTGCGCATCTGGAGGGGAAAAACAATTACCGGCTCTTTATCTGGAGTCTGCTCAATGTCGAAACCTGGCTCAATCTCTACGACCCGGAGCTGTAACCCCTTCGCGTTCGTCCATCCACTTCGGATCTGATCCTATGCGCATAGCTTTTCTTTCCGACGCCCACGGGAATGCCGAAGCACTGGCTACCGTCATCGAGCACATCCGGACAAGCGGTGCTGCGGCCTTGTATTTCTTGGGAGACGCCCTGGGTTACCTGCCCCAGGCTGGAGCCGTGCTTGATCTGCTCGCCGGTTGCCAAGCCGTCTGCCTCAAGGGCAATCATGAAGCCATGGCCCTGGGTGAATTGCCCCTCGACCCGCAAAAAGACCAGCTCTACGGGCTTGCCCGGACCCGTCAGACGCTTTCCGACAAGCACCTCGCCACCATCCGCTCCTGGCCGCAAACACTGCAGATCCATCAGGATGCACTGACCATATGCATGGTCCACGGCGCACCTTATGCGCCCCTATCGGGCTATTTACATCCCGATGGGGCGTTTGATTTTCTGACGGACTGCCATACGAACATTCTCGTGTGTGGACATACCCATCGCCCCTATGTTTTGTTCCGGCATGGCGTGGTCATCGTGAACGCCGGCTCCTGCGGCTTGCCCCGCGACAACGGCCGGCTGGCCGCCTATGCCCTGATCGACACCACCGCCCAAACGGCCAGCATCCATCGTGTTCCGTTCACGGTAGGCGATGCCACATTGGCCACCCTGCCCGAGGCCGTTCGGCGCGGTCTGGCCCGACGTGCCCCCTGCCCCATGAACTTGTCCATGCCCATCGGGGAACGCTGACGTTTTGCATTGAATGCACACTTGGCACACATTTCGCAAAGACTGAAGTTACTGAAGCGGCAAGGAGCCACGCGTGAAAACGGTCACTGTGATGGTCACCGGGGTTGGTGGCGGCGGACATGGCGAACAGATCTTCAAGGCCCTGCGCCTCTCCGACATGCATTACCGCATTGTGGCGGCGGATATGGCACCGCAAAGCAAAGCCCTGTTTTTGGCCGACAAGGCCTATCTGCTGCCCAGGGCGAACCACCCGCACTATCTGGAATCGCTCTTGGACATCTGTCGCCAGGAGGATGTCAAAGCCTTGTTCCATGGCAGTGAACCGGAATTGCGGGTCTTTGCGGAAAACCGGAAACGCATCGAGGCGCAAGGTCTTTTCCTCCCCATCAACACGACGGAGGTCATCCGGCGCTGCATGAACAAGGGAGCCACCTGCGCATTCCTGCGTGATCACGGATTTGCCTATCCCCAGTTCCTCACGCTCCGGCGTGTCGAAGATACCATTGGCTTTTCCAAATTCCCGGCGGTCATCAAGCCCTCCCTGGGTTCCGGCGGCTCGGCCGATGCCTTCATTATCCAGAACAAGGAAGAACTGGACTTTTATGCCCGCGCCATGCTGTCGTTTCATGACGAGTGCATTCTCCAGGAATACGTCGGCACCCACCAGGACGAATACACCGTGGGAGTCCTCACCGACATGGATGGGGGGCTATTGCATTCCATTGCCGTCAAACGCTCGATCCTTTCCGCCTTGAGCAACAGAATGAAAATCCCCAATCGGACCGGAAGAGCCGATCTCGGCCCGGTCCTTGCCCTGTCCAGCGGCATTTCCCAAGGCGAAATCGGCCCCTTTCCCGAAGTCACCCGCCAGTGTGAAGACATTGCCCTCGCCCTCGGCTCCCGGGGACCGCTCAATATCCAGTGCCGTCTTGTGGGTGGAACTGTCTATGTCTTTGAAATAAATCCTCGTTTTTCCGGAACAACGTCTTTGCGGGCCATGGCCGGATTCAATGAACCGGATCTGCTGGTGCGCCGGCATGTCCTCGGCCAGCCGGTGCAGCCAGGGTTCCCCTATGCCAGAGGCATCATTACCCGGGGACTTGATGAATTTTTCTTCCGCCAAACGGACGAACGCTGTATCGACGAATCCTTTTTGCCCAAAGGAGGCAACGATGCCTGAAGCCATCAGCTGTCCTGTGTGTGCGTCAACGGCCTGCGAATCCTTCATGGAGCCGTATACGGGCCCGACGATCTCCTCGGATTTCGGTGTGGTGAACCCGGCCAGTCTCGACAACCGGATCTGCCGGACATGCGGCCTGATCTTCAATGCCAAGGGGGTTCGTGAAAGCACCACGGACTTTTATCGCAACACGTATAGTCTCTTGCTTCACACCAAAGAAGCCGGTGTTACCCAGTTCTTCGACAACCGCCAGGTTTCCCAGGCCAAATTATCCTATGAATTGCTCGCCGAACAGCTTTCCCCAGCCCAAACCGGCCGTCTGTTTGAAGTCGGGGCCGGCAAAGGACATTTTCTCCGCTATTTCCAGGCCGACTTTCCGGATTGGGAACTCGCGGCCCTGGAACCGAGTCAGGCCCATCATGCCTTGTTGGACTTTCTCCCCCAAGAAAACGTCTTTCCCTGCGGCTATACCGAACACGCCCTGTCCCCGGCATCCCAGGACATCATTGTGGCCCTGGGGGTCTTGGAGCATGTCACCAACCCCTTGGATATGTTGCGCTGGATGTACCAGGGCCTGGTCCCCGGCGGCCGCTGCTTCATCCGGGTCCCAAACTTCCGCAACAACCCCAATGATCTGTATTGCGTGGACCACTTGAGCAAGCTGACCACAGGAACCCTCGCCTGGCTGGCGGCGCAATGCGGATTCGGCTTCCGGGTGCTGCGGGAAACGGGGGTGCCGGTGTTTATCGAACTCACCCGGGGGAGCGGCGTCCCGGAACCGGTCAACGCCTATTGCGACAACAAGGCCCTGGCCGAGGCCAACGCGAATATTGCCACGAAATCCTTGAAAACCATCGAGGCGGTTCGGAAAACCGCTCTGGAACACGGCGAAAATTTCGCTATTTTCGGTCTTGCCGCCTCAGGACTCTTCGCCCCCTTCGCCTGCGGGTTTCCGGCCGAAGAAATCACCGCCTATATTGATGAAAACAAGGCGTTAAGCGCCATGCACATTCATGGCCGTCCGGTCGGAGGCCTGGACCTGATCGAAAAGCTGCACATACGCCATATTGCGCTGACCATCAGCCCGGCCTACTGGAACACGGTCAAGGCAAAACTCGAACCCTACGGCGCTACCGTCTCTACACCGTCTCTGTAAAACACAATGCTCTACCGTACCCCGCGCTATGTTGTCACCTTGGATACAGATTGGGTTCCCGCCTTTGTGCTGGACTATGTTCTCTCTCTTCTGGCATCCTTCAATCTACCGGCCACCGTCTTTTGCACTTCGCCCTATGCCCTGGAGAACATCCCCGGCATTACACCGGCCCTGCATCCCAACCTTATGGCCGATTCCAGTCAAGGCTCAAGCCAGACCGAAACCATCAACAACCTGAAACACCTGTATCCGGGCGCCTGGGGCGTACGAACACATCGTTTATTCTGGCATTCCAGTCTTTATGATCTGTTTGCGGAACATGGATTACGCTACGATTCTTCCGTCTTTATGCCCTTGCAAGCCTATCTTGTTCCGAACAGCCATCTCGGCCTGACGCGGTTCCCCATCTGGTGGACAGACGCTTTCCACGTGCTCTCAGGTTTCGACTTGTCCCGGTTCGTCCCCCCCGGTCGGGACGAACCGGGGCTCAAGGTCCTCCTTTTTCACCCCATTCACGTCTATTGCAACAGCCGTCAGCCTCGATCGACCAGCCGCCGGCTGGTCGACCTGGACCTATTCCATTGCAGCGAACAAGATCTGGCTGGTTTCCGCAATCCCGGCCAGGGCATGGAAAGCCTCTTTCTCAACGCCCTGCACTGGCTGTCCGCGCACCGGGATCAGCTCTCCAGCCTGCCCGCCCTGCTTCCTGATGCGGTTGCGCCGCATGTTTGCGTATCCTAACTTCAAGGAGAGTTGCCCATGTTAGAGCACGCCGTGAAAGTCGCCCTCACGGAAGCGGCCGATCTTTTGGACAGCAACGATCTGGCCTTCGCCCGTCGCGTCTATGCCACGGACGCCAGCCTGTACGAGGATCGGCTCAGGGCTATTGGTTTTACCGGGCTCGACGACGTGCTGGATTCCGGCTGCGGCTTCGGCCAGTGGTCCCTGGCCTTGGCCAGGCTCAACCGGGGGGTGCATGCGCAAGATGTTTCCCCTGGACGGGTGCGCTTTTTGAAAAACCTCGCCCGCCATCTCAGCCTGAAAAACCTGCGCATCGAACAAGCCACCCTGCCCGAAACAAAGGCGCAGTCTGCCAGCTATGACGCAATATTTTGCTACGGAGTGATCTTTTGTACGCCTTACGAGGCTTCTTTGCGTGAATTTCGACGCATCCTACGTCCTGGAGGCCGGTTGTATCTCACCGGAAACGGCTTTGGTTATTCCATTTTCCGCTGGAAAACCAATCCAAACCCTACCGAAACATTCTCACCCCAACGCGCCGCGGCCCTGTCCTTTTTAAACACTCTTCACTACAGGGGAACCGGAGAAGCCCCCCAGGAAGGCGCGCTCATTGTCGAACAGGAAGAAATGGTCGCTGCATTGCATGCTGCAAATTTTTCCATAGTAGCCCAAGGTGGCGACGGCACTATCCGAGTCGATGTGAACGCCCCGATGCCAACGCCTTTTTTTCGTGCGGAATATTACGGTCTACCGGGATGCTATGAGATCCTGGCACAGCGGATGGATTCGTAGGAGACGTCCCGGGCCCAATCTCACGACCTTCAACAGCCTCGGGACATCGAATTCTGGGACCGCAACAAAAGGACACCGCTTTGCGCGTCAATTTCATCGGCAATACCTGCAACAACCACTACGGGCTTTGCAAGTTCCTGCGCAAGGCAGGCGTTGATGCCCACCTGTTTTATGACCGCCGGGGCGACATCCAGACCTTTCCCGAGGCCGAAGACGCCTTTTTGGCCGACCAGCCGACCGAGTGGATCCACCCCTACGAGGCCACGGACGTCGGCCCCCACCCCTGGCACCATATCCCCCCGGCATTCATGGAGCGCCTGCGAAACTGCGATCTGCTCCAAGCCGAATCCGAGGGACTCATCTGGGCTTGGCAAAGCGGCAAGCCCTACATCTGGTCCTATTGCGGCGCCGATCTCAACTTTTTTCCCTACCACGCCTACTGGTCCCGGCACTGGAACGAAGCCAATCCCGAACATCTGCTGACCCCCCTGGCCTATCGCCGGGCCATTGTCGGCGCCTCGGCCTTTCGCCGGGAATGCTGGTATCAGCCCCTGCGCCACGGGTATGGTCTCCTGTCCACACTGCTGCCGCCCGAACGGTTCGCCAATATCCCCGGCAAGCTCATCGACACCGAGCTGTTCACTCCGGGCACGCCCCGGCCTTTAGCCGCCATGTTGGCTGACTTCGGCCTGTCGCACCACCCCGAAGGCCTGATCCTGTTCCACCCCAGCCGGATCATGTTCACGCCTAAAAGCTACGTCAACAAGGCCAACGACCGCCTCTACCGGGCCCTCGCCCGGCTGCGGCAGACTGGCCGCTCCTTCACCCTGATCCTGATCAGCCTCGGCCCGGGCAACATTGACGAACCCGAAGCCAGGCGGTTGCTCGACGAACTGGGCATCGCCGACCGGGTGGTCTGGCTGCCGCGCAAGCTCAAACGGCATGAACTCCGCGAATGGTATCAGGCCGCCGACCTCACTGCGGACGAGTTCATCGGCGGCTCCATCGGCTCCATTTCCGTGGAAACCATGGCCTGCGGCACGCCGTTGCTGTCCCGCCTGGCCACGGAAGACCCCGATCCGACGCACTGGTCGCCGGCCCTTGTGTACAAGGAACTGCCGCCGGTCATTAACGTGAGCAGCGAACAGGAGATCCTTGACGCCCTCATCCGCTTTTCCGACGACCGCCCGGCCCTGGCAGCCCTGGGAACGGCCGGCCGCCGCTGGACCGAAGAAAACTATTCCGGACAGGCCGTGGCCAAGCGCTATCAGGCCCTATTCACGAGCATCCTGGCCTCGCCTGACACACCGCACCTGTCCGTGGCCGCCAGGGGACGGGAGCCCTTGCCGACCATTGATCCGCAGTGCCTCCCCTCCCTGCCCGCCCCGCGGGGGCAGCAGCCTGAAAATCCGTCCTCCCCTACCGTGACCAGACGCCAGCGGCTGGACTGCGCCCCGGATGATCCGGAACGCCTGTGCGCCGTGCTCGAGGCGACGGCCCGGGAAGGACGGCTTGATCTGGCCATCCACAGTGCGGCCCTGGCCGTAGAAATGCTCCCCCAAGCCACCCTGCTTGCGGAAAAGCTCGCGGAATTCCGGCTGGTGCGCGGCATGATTTACGTGGAGCAAGGCCTGGTGGATCAAGGGCTGGACGATGTGCAACAGGCCTGTGCCAGCAAACGACATCGCCCCTTGGCCCTGGCCGTGTTGGGGCGCCAGGCCTGCCGCCAGCACCAGTACGAGAAAGCCATGGAGTTGTTGGAACGCAGCTTGGCCCTTGACGCGCGCAATCGCGAAGGCTTGATCGGCATGGCCGAAGTGCTGTTGGCCCAAAATAACAAGGCACAGGCCCTGCGTATCATCTCCAAGGGCCTGCGCGCCTCTCCTGGCGACCGTCAGCTTCTGGCCTTGCTGTCACGGATCGAGAGCTGAAACGCGGCCATGGCCCAAGGGCAGCCCTGAAGGAACCAGGACGCCAAACGGCATCAGGCCATAGGCAATTTCACCGTCTTCCCCTCGGCCATGGCCCGGGCGAGACTGGCGGCAAGGGCATGCACGTGGCTTGTGTACTTTTGAAAATAGCCGGCCATCACCGTTGCCCGTATGCCAGCACGCTGCGCAAGCACCTGCAGAAGCGCGGCCGCTTTGAGGGTCTGCCCGGAGATTGCATCCGCCTGTAAATCGCGGTCATTAGCCGCGATGTGAATGGATTTGACCCCGCCGTCCACACAATTACGAACAAAGGCGGTCACTTCGCCTTCCGTATTGTTCCCGTCCATCAGGATGTATTTCACGATCAAGTCCGTACCGCCCACGGCGTACTGCCGGACATGCCGCCAGACCTTGTCGTGCAAGTTACGCCCTTTGATCCGGGCATAGGTCTCCGGCGTGCCGGAATCGATACTGACCTGGCAGGTGACGAGTCCGCGACGCAAAGCTTCTTCCAGGGCCGGGGAATAGACCGTTGCGTTGGTGTTGATGAGCTGTCGCAGGCGGAGATCCATCAATATCGTGACGATCTCCTTGAAGTCCTTGGTGATTGTCGGCTCCCCGCCCCCCCAATGGAAAACAGCCTGTGGGTCAAGAAGATCCTGGCGGCGTATCTCCTCAAGGACAGGCAGAAAACGATATTTATCCGTTCGTTGGCGCCATGTTTTTTGGTTTTGCGCGCTTCCGATGCCACAATAGCAGCAATCCAAAGTGCATTCCCTGAAATGATTGAGCACCAGCGTCTTGAGCCTGCCGTCACGCTCCGGCCAATCCCTGAACTGAAGTTCCGGGCAACCGTGGCACAATGGGCACGTATCGTCCGCCAGTTGCAGGATCAACTCCCGTCGTTTCTCTTCAATGCGCCCGGCCGGATAGCCTTCGCCGTGATACGCAAACAGTACAGGACGGCCCTTGTTCCCTGAACAGCAGAATGTGAGGGACTTATCGCCAAAATTCAGAGAGTTTTCTATGTGGGTACAGCTTTTATATCGCATACGTCCATCCTTCACAATCGGCCATGTCCCCCTGGTCCCAGGAAGTCGCCGCCGAAGCCCTAAACCTCGCCGGACGCCCCTTGCCCAAGAAGTCGAATATGGATGCACCCATCGGCCAACGGACATTGCCGTCCCCGAACGGCCTGTTGCGGCTCTCGGGCTTCAGACAGGAGGAACACACAAAATGGGGGGCAATCCAACGCAAAAAAGGATGCACCACGCTACTCAAAGGTATATCCAAAGCAAGCGATATCCCATGACCGCATTTCCGCCACGTTGTCAACCACATGTGGTGCATATTGCGTTCGAAACTCACCGTCAGTTGACTTATTGAGATGAGCAAGCGAAGAAGAAATACCCAACTGAATCCGCTCCAAAATCGTATCAAAATCATTATGGAGATTTTCAAAGCGGCCAAGAAAGGTCACAAGCTGTGTTCCGTCAACATCGCAAACGAATGGCATCTGTTCATCAAGGCCAAGGGGATTTTCCCTTCTTTTTTTCTAACGGCTTATAATACTCAATTTTATAAATTACTCAGATGTTTTCAACTTATGTATTTCAGCATGTCTCTCATGGCGAGGATTCCGAAAAATATACTTAAATATGGAATATTGGAGATTCCACGGATCTCTTACGAAAGCAAGTCTAAACACCAACAAAAACATAGCCTGCCCAATCATATCTCGCAGCGCATGAGCCCTGACATGGTCAGTGCAGTGGAATTTCGCCAATCATGTCAACTTATCCGACCTGAAGATTAAAAAAATTTTGTATCGAAGCCCAACCTGTTTCATAGGTGTAAATAAAAATAAATTTATTTTTCACTGAAGTAATCATATCTCCCACCTCCCACAAATTTATCAATATATTCTTATATTTCCATTATAGTGCTTTATAACACACACGCCAGCAAGAAGGCAAGGGCTGACTCCAATAATGGTGCGCCCCAATACCACAAGCAGAAATGTCTCGAAGGCCAAACAACTCCAGATTCCACCGCAAAGCGAGAAGCGCTGCAAATGGACCTTGAACAACTCTACCCCTCGCAAAAGCAGGGCCCTTCGCGGCAAAATCTTGACAGTTGTGCGTTCCGCATGCACAGCCATCCCTTGGCAGACTAGCGACACCTCCAAACGCCAATCGGGCGAGCGAAGTCCACCACGCTTTTGCCTGACGGCAGGCCGAAGCCTCAAAGGATACTGGTGTCATGCCGAATCACGACGGAAGTCCATGTGATGCCCCCCTGCTTGCGCCGCTGGCGGCATGGATTGCAACGCATCGTGCGACCGGACCCCTTGGTTGCATCTTGCCGGACCAGATGGCATGCCCCAGGACTATCCAGATGTGCCGCAAGCCAAGCACGGCTTTTGCATCGGAATCGACGAACCGTGCGAAAACGCCCCTTTTGCGGACGATGTGAGGACCTTTTGGCCGTGGCCAGGCGTGTTTCGATACCCAGGGAAGGGAGGCGCTATGGACAGCAGGATCGACGCGCAACGACAGGGACTGGAAGCCGCTGTGGCCAAAGCGGCCGCAGCCGGCGCGTGGCCCCGGCGACTTTTCGAGGCGGCGGTCGAGTTCCTCAAGCATAACGGGGAGTCGTCCATCCTGGCCACCTGGATCAAGGACGTCCAGATGGCCGAGGGCCAACCCTCCCCATCCCACGACGGACCGCCCGAGGTCTCGGTCATCATCCCCTGTCACAATTACGGCGCCTATCTCCGGGAATGCGTCCGGAGCGTGCTGTGCCAGAGCTTTCGCGCCTGGGAAGCGATCCTCATCAACGACGGCAGCACGGACGAGACCCACGAAGTGGCCCAGGATATCCTGGCCAGCCACCCGGGCCACGCCATCCGCTATTATCGCCAGGAATGCAAAGGCATTGTCCAGCCCCGCAACCGCGGGGCGACCCTGGCGCGCGGGGATTTCATCCTGCCCCTCGATGCCGACGACCTGATCGCGCCGCGCTTCCTGGAACGCACCGTGGCCGTCCTTCGGAAGCGGCCCGAACTCGGCTACGTCAGCACCAAGGCGCTTTTTTTCGGCAGCGCCAACAAAATTTGGCCGAGCGATCCGTTTTTCCCCCTGGCACTGCTCGTGACCAACCAGCAAACCAACACCACGCTCTATCGCAAACGCATGTGGCAGGATGTGGGCGGTTACGACGGCCGCATGATCCACGGGTACATGGATTGGGAGTTCTGGATTCGCTGCACCAAAATGGGCTGGATCGGCGAGCAGATCGACGAGCCCCTGTTCTTCTATCGCCGCAAAGCGGATTCCGTGGTGATGCGGGCCAAGAAGCGCGATGCCGCGATCAAGGAACAGATCCTCCGGCTGCACCCGGACATTTATGACCTCGCCGCCCTGCCGCGCCTGCGCGGGGCCCTGGACTCCCCCAACTGGATCGCACCGGAGCTCCTGCGCAACCCCTTGCCCATTCGCCAGCGCCCCCATGCGCAGGCCACGGCAGGACTTTCCCGCTGGCTGGCCAGCACACGCCGCCCCAGCCCCAAACAGGCCGGACCGTCACTCCGCGGCCAGATCCTGGAAGTCCTGGGACAACTTTTGCCCGACGTTGCCCAGCTGCTCCAAAAGGCCACCGCCAGCGACCCGGAACCGGGAAACGCCTTTGCCCCCATGGCCGCCCATTTCGCGGGCAAGGTACGGCAGTTGCTCGCCCACGACGCCAAGGACAAGGCCCTGG
>Ga0070399_1003708_pt1 | contig 13276 bp, 20 predicted proteins | sample BioMet4_FD_61217 | JGI IMG/M metagenome (GOLD analysis project Ga0070399, IMG submission 61217) | Microbial communities from bioreactor (seeded with sewage sludge) at LBNL, California, USA - Biofuel metagenome 4 (version 1) | ecosystem: Engineered > Bioreactor > Anaerobic > Unclassified ... | reverse complement strand
CTGCAAGATGCACGGGATTAACCCGGAAGAGTACCTCAAGGACGTGCTCGGGCGCCTGCCGCACATCAAGGCCGACGAGGCTCGGGAGCTCACTCCGGCCAAATGGCTCGCCGCACGGTCTCCGGCTTCACAGATCGCTTAACTTGCCACCGTCAAGACGGTCAAAGTTAAGCCGCTTACGAATGATAGGTTATCTTGCATTTTGTTTCCTTCTTGCTCCAACGTCAGCGACCACCGAACCCGTGAGCCGAAGGCGAACGTGGGTTCGGTGTGTCGCCATTGTTGGGCAATAGTCTCTCGCTTGCCTTCCCGTTAGTTGATGGGTTGGAACCTTCGATGGTTGCACTTGTCACAAACTATTTTTGAAGCGATCTTTTCAGAACTGCTTCCTCCGGATGTTCAATGGCTGAGAGAATGTTTTCCGCCACCTTATCCAGAAGCTTGCTTCCCCAGAAAGGGTCGGTCATGTCATAGTAAATGACTCGGATATGCTTAAGATCAAAAGGTATATCAGCTTCGTTGGACGAGATAAGCACCACGGGTTTCTCTAGAGCGTGGGCTAAGCCGAGCTCGTAGAAGACATTGGGATTCCGAGTAGTAAGTTCGGCAACCAGCACCTTCGCAGAATTTATCCCCGCCCAAATTTGATCGATGATTTTCCCGGTCCCGAATATATCCGCATCGGCTCGGACGGCTCGCAGACCAGCTTTTTCTATTGCTGGCTTGTATATCTTGGAGTAGTAGTCGCCAAGCGGAGCTGCAAAAGGCATCATTACGAAGCATGAATCACTGGCGTCAACCTTAACCACTTTTTCCAACTTCTTTAATGTTGGCGAGTGCGTTCCAGTTACGTTCGATCCCTGAGAGACATCAATTATCCGGATCTTTCCATCGGTTTCGGCCAGTAGCTCAGCCGCCTTAAGAGACTCGATGAAGATGCCTTGGAACTCTGCGACCTTGTCATCTGGCACCCCAAAGGTGTCTACAAGCGCGTTATGAAAGAACTGACTGTCAGGAAGATTCTCACCTCGATAGTGTCCATAGACATCCGATATTACGGGCGCGTTAAGCACCGCGTCTCTCATACCATCGAGTTTGTCCTGAGGATCTTGCGGCCGTAATACGCGTTTCGCACGCTCTGTAATGGCGATCTGCCCTGGGGTGGGCCGCTCAAGGAATCCGTACTTTATCCCAGAACTTACTTCTACCTGATATGGACCAGCATCCCCGACACCCACAAAAGTGGCAGACTCCTTCACAGTGCATGGCCTGCCAGCGTTCTGATCAAGAATAGCTTGGGGTATCCGAAGAGATTTCTCTACGGAGTTTCGAGGATACTTAGCAGGGGGCGAGACTGTTTTATCCGCTGCTGCTTTGGCCGCAGCTTTTTTTCGAGCGAGGTTGATCTTCTTGTTTTTCGATGTGGCCATAATCATTTCTCTCCCTCTTTTAAAGCGCCCAACGTCAGCGGCCTCCGGCCCCCTGAGCCGAAGGCGAATGGGGGTTCGGAGCGCCGTCGGGTTGGGCTGTTATCATCTGCTCATCAGCCTGACTTGTTCTCTTGCGATCTCTAAAGGGCAATGCAAGAATCACCATGTAACTAATGAGCACAGTGTAGTTTATTACGCGTCTCCACAGCGGATGAGACAATACCGCATCTGGCGTGATAGCCGCAATCAGTCCGCCGACAATTAGAGCGAAGGGAAGTGCTGTTAGTATGAGCGTCAGACCATACCAGCGTGCGCTCTTGCCGTTGAGAGTGATTGTCTTGGTGAGCTTGAGTTTTCCCATGATAAGGACAATCAGTCCGATGATAATCAATCCGATCATTTTGTACTCGCTTTCTATTGCCCAACGTCGCGAGGCACGAACGCGCATCAGCGCGTTCCGTGACCTCGCTGGTTGGAATTACAAGTCGTGTCTCCCAATCGTTTTTGCAGCAGTAACACAATGAGAGTAGCCCAAATCACTGCACAGGCCATCTCAGACAAGTAGTACCAACAATCTGGCAACCTGACCCAATTATTGTCCAAGTACCCCACAACGAATGCCAAGGGATCTAAAATTAAAAAGGCGGACCGAATTAGCATCGCAACCCAATCTGCCGGAGGATTGTTGCCGTATCCCCATGTGATAAGTAAACTAAAAAGGCTATACACGCAAAGGCCATGGATTATGGAGAACAATGGGACACCTAAAGCCCACCAATAACGTGTTACAGTGCTTTTCATTTTCTTCTTCCAACGTCGCCCACCATGCACGGCGCGGTAGCGCCGTTACATGGGTGGGCTGGTTAGCGATTTTGAAATAGTTTTTTGAGGTCTCGCCAGTCAGTAGCCAGTGCAACACTGGTTACTGACTGTCGGAAATTCTTCCCTTCGTCAGGCGTCGTAGGAATTGAGGGACGCGTTCACACTTCAGCGATGCAAAGACAGCAATGATTCCGACGGAAAGCCCTCGTATACGTTCCGTTTCCTCCCAAAGAAATGCTCCTCCAGAAATGATTGTGATAAAAAGTAATGCTGCGGCAAGTCCACCGAGGAGGGGACGCAACAAGCAACGCCTGAAGTCGATGGGCTTGCCACTCAGATGTTCAATGCCGACAAGGAATAGACTTACGATGAAACCCAACCCAAAGCAGAAGAGTGTGTTCCGCATATTTTCTGTACACATCAAGAACGGGAGAAGCCATGCACCAGTACATTCGAATGATGTTTTCTCTTTGCCATTAACACTTCGAGTGAATGTCTGTTGAAACGGGAGTGTGTATCGGTAGATGGGCAATTGAGACCCAACTCGACTGTAATAATTGCTTACGGAAAGCATCTGCAACTGTTTGTCAGGTGTGAGCTGAATATGAATATCCTTGGCACTTTCATGTGAAATAGGGAGCAGATCCTTTAGTGTTTCCTCAAAAGGAAGTTTGTTAGCTGTGCAATATTTTTGAATATCCGCTATCGTTAGCCAGCCCCAGACGAGATATGCTGAGACGCAAAAAAGAGTCGTCATAACCAAAAACCGACCTGCGTTAACAACCTTGTTTATTAGTTGTTTTGCAATCGATTTGCATACGATCTTTATCATCGTCTCGCTCCTTCACGCTAACGTTGCAGCGCACCAACGGCGCGGTAGCGCCGTTCGGTGTCGCTGCTGGTTAGGATTCTGTCGCTTTTCCCTCTTCAATTCCTCGCACAATATCGGTCATTGAATAGTGGACGAACTGACTTCCAAGTGCTGTTAGGACATAGGGTTTTGAATTTTCAAAAGCTGATTCGACAGTGGTCGGTGCAGGGCCATGTGATCGTCGTGGATGTTTTCGGAGGAATTTGCCATCAACCGTTGTTTCCCGCTCTTGGCGAATTACACCTCCCGTGCTCAGATCCCGAATTAAAAGTTTGAACAGATCGGCTTCTGCGGAATCCTCACGAACAATTTCACCATGTATTTCCATCCAGATGTCGTATCGACTTACCCTTGGATTCTTGTAAACTGTACGGATGACTGCAAAATGAGCTTCGTGATACAGCTTGAGCCAGTCGATAAAGAGTCGAATTACATCATCTGAGCAGAGTTTCGTTCCTGCTGCATTGGCGACAAGAGTCGCCACATACTGTCTCTTCTCTTGTGTATCAGATTCATCCCAAGTGCGAAAAGCTTGTCTCACAAGGTCAAGATACTCTTCGCTTTGTATCCGCTCGTGGATTTGGTCGCCTAGTCTTTCAAGTCGAGCGGAAATCTCAGCCAAAGTGGTTGCCAATCGTGCGATTTTCTTCTGGTGCTCTTCTAGCCATTGGGTGCGCATGTCGTTTGCTTTGATGTCTCCCGCATCCGTTTTAAGAGTCGCCATCGTGCTTATGAACCCACCGACCCACGGAATGCTACCAAGCGCAGCTAGGAAAAACTTCTCGCCAACCCTCCGACTTGTTGATGGAGTCAGCTTGCCAAGCTCCGATTTTATAAGATCGCTCCTGTCGGCTTCTTCTGACGCTGCTGGTGATGTCTGTGTCTCAGTCATATTGTTCTTCCTAACGTTAGCGACCTCCGGCCCCCTGAGCCGAAGGCGAATGGGGGTTCGGAGTGTCGCATGGTTGGGGGTTTGTTTTATCCGACCATATTCCGCAGCCGTTCCCATAAGCCTGTTCGATTACGACTCTTCGGTATCCAGCCGAAAAAAAGAATTTGGTGAGATCGTCGCTCCTTGAACAGATTTCTGATTCCGGCATTTTGTTCTTTTCGAACACGACGACAACGAGACTCTTGTGTTTTTGCACACTGAAGTAGTGTTCGAGCTCTTTCAGTGAGAATGAGACAATATCATGAAGGCCATTGTTGTCTTCTCCGATGCCGATGTCAAATTTGCCGCTAGCCGGTTTATAGGTGATTAGTACATCCGCCGCTTCTGTAAAATCATGCGCAAGTTTTGTGGTGTCGTTAAAGGGAAGATTTGAATAGTCATTTGTCCCGGGCGTTTTACATCCCGAAAGAGCAAGCATTGAAACCAGAACTAATGCTATTCTTTTCACTTCTGTTTCGGCCCCAACGTCAGCGACCTCCAACCACCGGAGCTGAAGGCGAACGGTGGTTGGGAGTGTCGCTTTGTTGGACTCCTTTTTGACTCTGTCTAGGCATTTGCGTTTTCGGGTTCAGTAGCCATGCTCCGATGAGCATCAGAATCGACAAGGGAAGAATGCATCCGATCCAGTGCAGAGCGGGCACTGGTGTCTTCTGTGTGGCTGACTCAAACATGGCCGGATTGAGCACTGGACCGAGTGCGGTGACAAAAAGGGTGGCTCCCAATAGCATCAGCAATGTGCGCAATATCTCTCGGATGATATTCATTTCATCTCTGTCCAACGTCGGCGGCCTCCAACCACCGGAGCCGAAGGCGTAGGTGGTTGGGAGGGCCGCATTGTTAGACTCGTTTTCTCTTTCGTATCATCTTGGCCACAAAAGGGTTATCAGAACCAGAAAAAGTGTTGTCGCAGTGATATACTCTGGGCAAGGTCGATCAAATGTCTGTGTTTGTCCCCGTTTGCACTGGTACGCTATGACAAAGGATCGAACACTGAAAATTGTCGAACTCAGAAACAGCCAAAGGAGGACAAGGCCGACCTTGCGGACTATTGAATAAGCCGTCGGGATAAAAGTCGCGCAGGTGATGAAAGTAATGCCGAGGCCGAACAATGCGGAAGCACAGGCACATCCTTTTGCGAAGGCCATCATCTTCGGATATTCTCTCTGATTACGAACTGTCATTCCTTGTTGTCTAACGTCAGCGACCATCGGCCCCCTGAGCCGAAGGCGAATGGGGGTTCGATGTGTCGCTTGGTTCGGCTTCACCGTGTTTCTCTTTCCAGAGTTCAAGCAATAAATAATACGTATCGCTTTCGAAACTCCCTATTCTAAACAAGCAAAGAGCTAATGCTATCCCAATTGATGTAATTGAAAGAAAAAGCACCGCAAAAACGAAACCCTTTAAAAATGGAAGCGTTGCGGTGTGCTCGTCCCCGACAAACATCTTAAAGAGAGCAAATGAACATCCAATAATCGCAACGCCCAGCAACGGTTTCAGCCATCGAAGTTCTTTGTCGCTTCGAATTCGCCTTTCGACGAATCTTATAATTTCTTCGGGTTTGTGTTTCATTGTTTAATGTGCCGAACGTCAGCGCCCACCAACCACCGAAGCCGAAGGCGAACGGTGGTTAGGTGTGGCGCATGGTTCGCTCAGTTCTTTCGACTTCGGGTCAAGTCTCTCATGGGGGTGTCCATGCGTATCAGAATGTAACCGGGCCATGCGAGAGAAAACAGGGCGATCATCGGACCTCCTTTGTGAAGCCACAGAGCAACAGGATAAAGGGAGCCGAAATTGTCTGCAATATACCAGCAACCAAAAGTCACAAGGACAGTTTGGATCAGTCCAAGTACTATGGCAATGAATGTGCGAATGACTATCTCTGTCTTTGTCATATTGTTTTTGTGATTAGCGAACGTCAGCAGCCAGCCGCCACCTGAGCCGAAGGCGAGCGGTGGTTGGCTGTGCTGCCGGGTTAGGCTTGTTTGTCCGATTGATTAACAGGTGAAGCGCTCTTGCTAATCGTCATCTCTTTCACTCTTGCGTCCATTGCCGTCGAGTACTCCCATCGCAATAAGCAGAGCTGGTACAAAGATGAGGAGAAGGATGATCAATGGAGGCACCCTATTGCATGCCGCAATGATAATGACAGGGGCAAAAACTATAGAGCCTAGCCAGCAGGCTTTTCGTTGAGCCTCGCCAGTTGCAGGAGAAAAGAACAGTGCGGAGAGAAAGAAGAAGTAGAAGGAAAAGACTAATGCGATAAAGAGATCGGATGCGTGCCTATGGCTAGCGCCATCACTCCAGCCGGAAAAGGTCCATGCCAAATAGGATAGTGGCGCGATGATGATGCCTATAATTAACGAAAGGATGGCACTTGCTCGTTTCATTATCATTCCTTGCCTAACGTCGAGCGCTTGGCACGGCGCAGCCGTTGCCAAAGCGCTCTGGTTGGAAATCATTTGGTATCTGGCTCCATGCGGAATATCGCCATAACGCCGTTGTTAAAAGTGATTGAAGCCGGAACATATAGTACTCGATGTTCTTCGGCGATACCTTCGAGACCTTCAAGGTGAGACTCAAAGGAAATGCTTCGCCCGCTGCCTTCTTCCGGCCCCACGCCGAATGCGCCCGCAATGTTGTAGAAATCGCGTTGAGTGATTGCATGAACAGGCCCAAGTTTTCCTCCAAAACCTTTGGCCATTTGAACGGCTTTCTCTTTTGCATTCTGACTTGCCTGCATCAGTAGTTCGGTTTCAATTTCAACCTTGTTGCTGGCACCAAAGTCGGTCGATGCCCATACGATATTCGTGTTAGTGAAAATCGTTTGTGCTATATCAACGTAGCGTGAAAGATTATTCACAGTGATCGAAAAATGGCGTGAAGCTTTGTAGCCGACGACTTTTCTGGCTGCTCCTTTTTCTTCATTTTGCAGGGCTTCCTTTTCAATTCGGTGGGCAATAATGTCCTTGGGTGATATTTGTTGGTCGTATAAGTACTTTAGGATGACTTTGCTTTGGTCATCAATTGCTGACATAGCCTCGGACGCACCTGCGCAACGCATTTCAAGGTTGAAGTTAATCTGTGCCATATTGGGGGCCACGTCTTTTTTTGCATAACCTTCCACAAAAACAAATGGAAAGGTGGGCATTTCAGCATTGGCAATAACAGCCATGACAGTGACCGTTATGAACAAGATGCTTGTCTTCATTCGTTTCCTCTTTCCAACGTTGCGGCGCACCAACGGCGCGGTAGCGACGTTCGGTGTCGCCGACTTGTTGGACATCATTTCTTTGTGTTCACCGCTATTCGCTCAACGGCTCGTACAAGTCTCAACCCGAGCACGCAAAAAAAGATGACTGTTGCTATCCAAATTACATATCCAATGAGCATTGGGAGAAAAATAACGGCCAATTCGCTCATGATCGACGATGAATGGCTTAACACAAGCGGGCCATTTTCATTTGAAGTTCCAGACGTCTTGTCTTTATCCGGAAGAGTAATCCTGACAACCTGTGCATTGCTTCCATCAGGCTCTGCTACAGTTGCCTGCATATATCTTTTGCCGGACGGATCAGTGACCATTTCGGTTTTCTGAACTTTGCCTTGCTGGACGAGATGAGTGTACTCACGAGAGTCGATTGCTTGGGTTTGCGACACCGCATGCGAAAAGGGTGTTAGCAGAATGAAGACGACAATCATAATCAAGAATAGCATGTGTCCGATGCAAGCTGTCTTCATTGTCCTGTCTTCCTTTGTCCAACGTCAGCGACCACGAACCACCGGAGCCGAAGGCGAACGGTGGTTAGGTGAGCGCAGGGTTGGGGGTTCCGATAGTTTTTCCAGCCTTGCCCAGTTTGATGGCCGACACGATGGTGATGACGATTCCGATCAGGCAGGCGATCCAGCCAGCCGCTGTGGCGTACAGCGCCAGACTGATGTTACTGGCGAGTGCCTCAGCCTGTGGTTGTGGTTGCCCGAGATTGCCGAAGGCCAAGATCATGCCAACCACCGTTCCGATCACTCCCCAGATCGGTCCCAATGCGAGGATGATTCCTGCAACCAGCCAGAGAATCAGTTTCGTCTTCCTTTTCATCTTTGATCCCCAACGTCGGTGGTGTGGGACGGCGCGTTAGCGACGTTCCTCACCACCACCTTGTTCGGCTCGGTTTGTTTCGCACACATTTGTCTCAACTCTATCATACGGGTCGGCAGTCAAAAAATCGTCTCCAGCTACGCACCGCAACACGTCTCTGTCAATCTGCCACACCATCATCGGCTTCCTGTCGATGTAAACAATGAAACAAGGTGGGGTAGTCTGTGACAACCAATCAATAGAGACCTTCCGGTAGGGTAAAGTTGTTTGTTTATGATCGGTAATGCCTGTTTCCGTTTTTTGTAGAAAGAGACGAAGGGTACCATCAAGAGAACTTGATTTGCTTCCCTTAAAAGGAAGCCCGAACACCCACTGGTTCTGTATGTTGGGGTGCTTTGAGATTAGTCTGTTCATACTGGGCCCCAGTAGAAACAGAATCGAGCCAACAATCAACACGAGAAGGCCAATAACTATTTTTCGCTTCTTCATCTTGTTGCCGAACGTTGAGCGCTTCCGACGCGCGGTAGCGTGTTCGGAAAGCGCTCTGGTTCGATTTGTGTTTCTCTTAGTCCGGGAAATTCTTCATCGGGATAAGGGAGCCTTCCTCCAATATCACGTACAAATGAGAGGTGCAAACGCAAGGCATCTATCCATTCGTTTACAGTTCCGATGTCTCTCCGCTGAAAAGCATGAACAGCGTTGCGTCGTTGTTGAACCAATTCCACATATGGAGTCCAATTAACACCTACATCCCAAATGTGCTTCTGAAAGAATTGTCGTAACTCCTCCAATTGACTACTGTCAGGATCTATTTTTTGCCCTCTCCGGCAGATTCCCTTTGCATCGTTTGTGTAATCGTCATAGTAAACACATAAAAACAGCTTGAGTTGTCCTTCAACTAGTGCGCCTAAATTTATCCATGCTAAAATTAGGTCTCCATCGGAATCCATATTTAGCCATCGGGACAAACTTTCCGCTAAAGACGTTTGCCAATGAAGCATTGATTTGTCCAAAAGAGAGGCTACTTCGCCTGATGCCCATCCGCCGCTATTTGCCCAAAAGTCCATGATGCTGCGTGTAAGGATTGCAATCCGCTGACATAATTCATCCGCATCGTAACCAAGTGTGTCTGTATCCGGTGTCATCTTTTTTTAATCGAACGTTGGAGGCCAGACACGCGGCGAATGCCGCGTTGTCTGCGCCGACTTGTTCGCCTACGTGTCTTCTCTCTCGTCTGAATACAGGTAATAAAAATCAAAATCCACGCAGAGCGAGAACTTAGACAAACCGTCGACAATGTCCCTCTCGAAATGCAGCCCGGGATACTGAACATTGAAGTATCCCACAAGCTGCATACAGCCGCCGAGTTTCACTGAGATTGATTGAAATGCTGGAGTGTGTTCTTCGAGTTGAGTCAGGACATCACGGACGTGATCCTCAAGATCGGCGGTTCTGGCGAGGCGAGAGTGAAGAGACCACCGGCTAAATTTCCGCTCCAGACGGTTATCGCGATGAAGATCGCCCTTGCGCCAGGAATCGCTCGGCGTGACACCTATTTGCGCAGTGATGTCTGCCGGATCGAAATCACCCGTGACGGTGAAGTACGCGTACAACTCGTTCTTCTTTTTCATATCGTGTGGCGAACGTCGCCCACCATGCACGGCGCGGTAGCGCCGTTACATGGGTGGGCTTGTTCGACTCGTTGTTTCAATTTCTTTTCCAGAAGCGCCACCAACTTGCAGCAGGGTCGGGATGCCTCTTTGTAAGAATAGACTGCCGAAGTTCTTCCATCTCTTTCGGATATAAGACACTCTTGATGGGAAAGTCTTTTGAGTCCATGTCACCCAAAATGTACCGGCGGTTGTGTTTTGGGACAGCTTCGTAAGCTGATCGGAGAATCTCGATGCTCTGTGGCGAGGGGTTGTTCTGGTACACCTTCCACGCCTCAAGACACTGCGACTCGGTTGTTGGCCTTCCGTTAAGCCGCTCGATCTCATCGGCGACTTCAAGGATAAAGTCTTCGGGCGCTATGAAGCAACGCACCTCCTTTGCTTTGAACTTGGCGAGGAACGATACTGACACATCTGCCCCTTCTGGGAGTTGTGTTACAACCCATCCAGAGCGAACTTTCTCTTTAAAAGTCGCAAAATCCACGAGGCCCCAACAATCAACCATGCCGTCCGCATAGATGCTGATATGGGTCAGGAAAAACTGGCCATTGTGAATGAATGACATAGCGAAGACGCCGTCAATGCGTCTGTCTCCGTCAATCCTGTATGTGCGGAAGAAGTTCGCCATTTTGTCTTCTTTTACCGTCGAACGTCAGCGACCACCAACACCCTGAGCCGAAGGCGAATGGGTGTTGGGTGTGTCGCCGTTGTTGGAATCATATTACTCTAATCAAAATTACTGCCACAACAATTATTACTGGCGAAACCTGATTGATTCGGAGAATACGGTTCCACTGTAATTTCTCTTCATCACTGGTGGATGGGCAATGTGTTTTATGACACGTAACGGTGGCCACCTTTAGCCATAAAGAGAGGCCTATCCATGATACGAGTATAAGGGGCCAAGCATATCGGATTATCTGCCATCTCAAATCCACGTCGCCGGTTTGTACAATGCGAATTCGAAGCAGCACTGCAAAATAGGCGAGTACTGCTGATATGGCAATATGTACTATGCACATGACTTTCGCTTTAAAAAGATCATCTGAAGTTTTTTTTGTCATTATAAATTCCAACGTCGGAGGCTACCGGCGCGTATTCGCGTTCGGTAAGCCGACTGGTTAGGCTATTAGTGGTTTTTTGCTTAAGAAAACACATTTTGTTCGCATTCTGTCTTCTTTCGGATTTTTTGCATCGTGTTTTTCCCGCATGCAGGGCAGTACCCCAATCGTCTTGGCTCTCCAGCGGCTTTGTATCGCACGCCACCTGCATCCCAATAATCTTGCTTATACCCACAGGAGCATTCCATCAGCCATTTTTTTGTGCCGCCCTTTATGGCTGCAAATGCCTTTGAAGGAAGGACAAGTTTGAGAAATCTGTGTTTTGATGGCTCAGTAATCATTTACAACCTTTTCATGCCTAACGTCGGAAGCCACACACGGCGGTCACGCCGTTGTGTGGGCTGACAGGTTGGGACCCCGTGTTCTTTGAAAAAGGTCCCCAAGTGTCAACTCCGGGAACTTCCATGCCTCTGTGACCTTGCATCCATAAGATTCTTCTATCCGCAACGCGAATGTTTCCATTTCAAGGGCGTCGGGCCATCCGGGTTGTGGATACACTGCTTGGTAGATTCCAATGATTGTGTCGCATGGTTTGAAGTGCAGGCGTTTCGCCTCTTCAAATCCGAACGAGTTCGTCAAAAGGGTGAGAAAACATCGAATTTCCGTCTTAGGTGCATCTGGAAACTGACGCTTCCACTCTCGTCCAGTACAACGCCTAGCCCAAATAGTTGCGAGCCGACGATTGCTTTCTCTCGACTGGGATCTCATCGCGGCTACGAGGAGTGTCACAAGGACACCGAGAATCAGAAGTTGAAGTGTATATTCCATTTCTTTTGTCCCAACGTGATATGGACGTCCAATCGCAAAACTAGGGTAAAAACCGTTTTTACGATCCTCCCCATGTTTGGTCTAAATTCTGACACGTCCCTTGTTATTCGTCAAGCGCGGATGTATGTTTTTCTATATCAGGGCGTTAGCACCGAAAGGTGACGGGGCGTCAGACAATCACGCCGGACGCCGCATGACGCATAACATCGGAAAAACACATGTTATGCGTCCAATCGGAGTTTTTTTGACAAAAGGCCAATAAAACGTTTTTTGACTGGTCCGGGCGGTGATCCGCAATACACGCCGCAGGACGCGCAGCGGGTTTTTCTGGAAGGTCTGGAGCGGGCGGGCCAGTTTCCCGAATGGCAGGTTACGCAGGCCGCACGGGCGGTCGACCTCTATCAGCGGACTGCGGGTTTCGGAATGCACCCGGCTCCGCGTGCAGGACTTGGATTTTGAACAGGGCTTGCTTTCCGTGCGCGCCAGCAAGGGCGACAAAGACCGCACCACGTTGCTTCCGGCCTGCCTGCAATCTCCGTTGAAAGCCCACCTTGAACGCGTTAAGAAACTGCATGAACGTGAATTGTCTGAAGGGCGCGGCGATGTTGAACTGCCTTACGCGTTGCAAAACAAATATCCGAAAGCCGCGTGGGAGTGGGGTTGGCAGTATGTCTTCCCGGCGGCGGGGCTGTCTGTCGACCCCCGGTCCGGCGCAGTCCGCCGCCACCATGTCGGCGAAGAAGTTCTGCAGCGCGTCATGCGGCAGGCCGTGATTCGGGCGGGGCTCGTGAAACATGCGGGCGTCCATACCCTTCGCCACAGTTTCGCCACGCACATGCTCATGCGGGGCGTGAATATCCGCGAGGTGCAGGATCTGCTCGGCCACTCAAGCGTCGAGACGACGATGATCTACACGCATGTTATGAGAGGGCTCGGCTCGACGACCGTCAGCCCGCTGGATCAGATGAGATGAGGTGAGCGGAACGTCGAACTCAGAACAGGGGAGGCTTTCCGCCGCTCGCAATTCCACACCGGTTCGGTTATACTTATACGGTTTGTTTCGTTCTCTTATGCCTTCAAGCCCGTCTTTCTAACCTTTATTCTAACAGCCCTCAGCCTGTTTACCTGCCATGAGCCTCAACACCACACCCCAAGGCGAGCGCGTCCACATCGCGCTCTTCGGCCGGCGCAACGTCGGCAAGTCCAGCCTCATCAACGCGCTCACCGGTCAGGAGGTGTCCATCGTATCGGACGTCAAGGGCACCACCACCGATCCGGTCTACAAGGCGATGGAGTTGCTGCCGCTCGGACCGATCGAGATCATCGACACGCCGGGGCTCGACGACGAGGGCGCGCTGGGCGCGCTGCGCGTCGAGCGCACGCACGACGTGCTGAACAAGACCGACATCGCCCTGCTCGTCACCGAAGCCGATTGCGGCCTCGGCGCGTGCGAACGCGAAATCCTCGGCCTCGTCCGCGCGAAAAACATCCCGCTGTTCGTGGTCTTCAACAAATCCGATCTGGCGGCTCCCGATGACGCCGCGCTGAA
>Ga0070399_1003707_pt1 | contig 13286 bp, 10 predicted proteins | sample BioMet4_FD_61217 | JGI IMG/M metagenome (GOLD analysis project Ga0070399, IMG submission 61217) | Microbial communities from bioreactor (seeded with sewage sludge) at LBNL, California, USA - Biofuel metagenome 4 (version 1) | ecosystem: Engineered > Bioreactor > Anaerobic > Unclassified ... | reverse complement strand
TATGGATAAGTTATCTGAAAAGTATAACGAGATTTATCTTGTTCGTAATGAAAAAGACTTAAAAATCTATGATTTCGAAACAGGACGAGCAACTGAACCTGACTTTGTACTTTTTATGCGACGTAAATATACCGAAGGCGTTTTTGATAACATTCAAATCTTCATTGAACCTAAAGGTCCACAACTACGTGGAACAGATTCTTGGAAAGAAGAATTTCAAAAGAGAATACATTCAGAAGGTTTTATTCAGTTCCATACACAAAATCAAGATTTTGAAATATGGGGTATGCCATTCTATACAGAATCAGTGAAAAAAGAGTTTGAGGATGCAATGAAAGCTAATTTTGAAATATAAAGTAAATTATTATGGATAAGATGTTTGCCTATTTAGATGAATGTGGAGCTTATGGTTTCAACTTTTCTACAAATTCTAATTCAACAAAGTATATTGTTGTTGCAATATTGGTTAAAGAAACTGATGTCACCATAGTTAATGTAGCTATGTCAAAAATACGTGAGGAAGAATTTGGCGGCAATGAAATTAAATCCAATAGGATAAAGGGTAAGCATGAAAGAAGAGTTCGAATCTTGAATAGGGTTTTGAACTTGCCATTTAATGTGTTGGCTCTTGTTGTTGATAAAAGAAGTTTATTTGCCGAAAGTGGAATTTATAAAAGTAAGAAAACATTTTATAAGTTTATAAATCAACTTATCTATAAAGAATTACGAGCTAGTTATCAGAACATTAGAATTATCACAGATAAGGTCGGCGAACATGAGTTTGCTGACGAATTTACAAAATATGTAAAAGAACATAGACAACATATTAGTCTTTTTGATGAGGAAGAATTTGACGTTGTGGATAGTAAGTCAGAAAATGCTGTTCAATTAGCTGATTTAATAGCTGGCACATTGTCGTATGTTTACGAGGATAATAAAAGAAAGACAACTCCGACTAATATCGATTATAAAAAGATGTTAGATAAGAAGCTGTTGAGTATAAAGTTCTTTCCTAAAAGTTATGACGAAAATCTGTTTGAGCATTTAGAAGGGGACGATAGTTATAATAAAGAAATTGCTTTAATAGCCTATCGTAAAGCTAGTGAATATGTCCAAGAAAATAATTCTTCAACGGATGATGATATACGCAGACAGGTATTTACACTAAATTATCTTCTCTTCCGTTTTAAATATAATAATCTTAGAAGGTATGTGCCAACAAAAGAATTAATGTCGGCTCTAAATAGAAGCGGATACACGCCAATATCAGAGCAAGCTTTTAGAAATAAAGTCTTTGGTAGACTTCGTGATAAAGGTGTAATCATTTCAAGTTCCCCCATGGGATATAAACTTCCATCCACAGAAAGAGAAATCTGTGATTATTATCAACATGTTGGAAGTGTAGTATTACCAATGATTCATCGATTGAAAATTTGTAATGACTTACTGAAATTATCTTCCTCTGATAGTGTTGACTATCTTCAAAAGAGCGAGTTTAAGGGACTTCAAACAGTTGTGAATGCTATTAAGAATGTAGAACATAAATAAGAACATTCAAATAACATAAATGATGACATAACAAGACATATATAATATACTTTTCGATGGTGAGCGTGTAACTTTGGAATGCAAGAAAGCTCAAAACAGTTTACCAAACTCTATGTGGGATACATATTCAGCTTTTGCCAACACATATGGTGGAACAATCCTTCTTGGCGTGTATGAAGACACTAAAGAGAAAGATATGACAAAGCGTTTTACCATAACAGGTGTGTAAGATGCTGCTAAAATTCGTATAGACCTTTGGAATACTATTAATAGCAAGGAGAAAGTAAACATCAATCTTCTTCATGATGAAGATGTGCAGACTGTAAAGGTTGATGACAGGGACGTGATAGCTATTCATGTGCCTCGTGCAGAATATAACTTACGTCCTGTCTATATCAATAATAATCCAATGCGTGGCACTTATTGCCGTAATCATGAGGGTGATTATCATTGCACTGATCAACGATATAAGATGATGGTGCGTGACTCGCGGTTGATGATGGCGTTGACAGACACTTTCTCTGATTATTGCAAATGGAATAAACGGGATTAACTAAAAGGATGATGATGTTATGGTTTGCAATGGCCATATCATTCTATCCTGAATAAAAGGATATTATTAGCAAACATGGCATTGAGACGAGGGAAGGAGAAACAAATTATTAAACGTTTGAAAAGATAAGGACAATGAGTAATAATTATTGTATGAGTTGTGGTATGCCTTTGAAGCGTGATCCGCAACAGGGTGGAACCAATGTAGATGGCACTCGAAGTGAGAAATATTGTAGCTATTGCTATCAGGACGGACGATTCACATACGAATGTGACGATGTGAAAGAGTTTCAAGAGTTTTGTAGGAAGAAGATGATAGAAGGTGGTCATTCTCGCTTCATGGCCTGGTTGTTTACTCGTGGTATGAAGCGATTGGAGCGGTGGAGGAAGTAAATTGGGAAAAGGTTTCTCAATCTACCTCTCTGATATTGTTTGGTGACTTGCAAATCCACATCCAATCCAACTAATCCTTCAAACAACTAATTGGCACGATATAAACCCCCTCTTCGTTGCGATAGGCATAAGAGCCTACTGCGGTAAGAACCATTAGGAATGAAGGACTCTTCATTTTAGTAGTATCAATTTTCCTTGCCAATGACTGCAAGGTCTCTATTCCCTCTTTTATCGCATTATCTCCACCAAGCTTGACTTCAATCAATCCGTAATAACCATTTCTGAGATGTATGACAGCATCGCATTCTAACCCATTTCTATCTCTGAAATGATAAACCTTTCCATTCAGGCTTTCAGCATACACTTTTAAGTCTCGTATGCAAAGCGTTTCGAATATCAAGCCAAATGTATTTAAATCATTAATCAAATCCATTGGACCAAGTCCCATTGCTGCGGTCGCAATAGATGGATCAATAAAATATCGAGTATCAGATGTTCTTATGGCGGATTTCGATCTTAGATTGGGATTCCATGACTCTACATCTTCGATGACAAAAATTTGTTTTAATGCCGTAATATATGAAGCAATGGTATCTTCGTCGAAAGAATCTGATTCGTTAGCAATTAAATCGGCTTTTATCGTGGTCAAAGGAGCTTGTGCACCTTGATGTCGTGCATATGAACGCAACAATCTATGTGTACGTGTTGGATCGCGCCTAACACCATCCACCGCAGATATATCGCGTTGTTCTACTGCTTCAATATAGTCAAATGCCTGATCAAGTGCTATATCCCTTTCCATATTTACAGCAAGAGGCCATCCACCTCTACATGTAACAAATGCAATATCCTCTAAATTCTTAGACGATAATCCACTTATATTTTCAGGTGTTGTAAATAAATCTCCCAACGAAACGTCTCCAGTAGAGTCTCCCGATTCCCATAACGACATGGGGCGCATCTTTAACCAGCCGATTCGCCCTGTGCCTGAATGAACCACCTCACTCATATCTGCTGGTACAGAAGAGCCTGTCAAAATATACAATCCTAAGTTTGAACTATGATCAGACTCAAATCTAATGCTATCCCAAAGTCCGGGTGCAACTTGCCATTCATCTATCAGCCTGGGATTATCACCTCTCAATAAAAGAGATGGGTTGATTTTAGCCAGTTGCTTATTTTGTTCAACCTTTCCTGTCTCAGACATATATAGCTTACTCTTAGCAATCTGCTCGGCCGTTGTTGTTTTGCCACACCATTTGGGTCCTTCTAGTAAAACAGCTCCTTTACCAGCTAATTTACGCTTTAACAATTTGTCCGCAATTCTAGGTTTATATTCTGTAGCCATATCATTATTTTTGATTCTATTGCAAATCTACTATAAATAAATGGATTAAACAATAGAAATAAGCATTATTCGGTGATTTGACGTAATTTTATTCGTCTAAGTGTCGAAACTCTGTTCGGCTAAATGACGTAATTACGTTCGTTGATTTGACGTTTTTATATCACAAAAGAGAGTTTTATTTCGGTGTTTTGCCCCCTTCGAGAATAAGGATGCTACATCACTAATCATATTTGGACCATAGGTTTATAAATGGTTGATATTCAGATATCATTATTTTTTGAGGAAGTGGAATGGTTTAGTAGAGATTTACAATTTTTCATTATATGATCCCAGTAACATTAAGAGGTTGCTGGGATTTTTGTTTTTATTTTAAAGATATTCATGAATTAGTAAGAGCATAATTGGTATTTTAATTAATTTTGTAATGATAAAATACCTCAATTGGTAAAGGCGAAATATTGATAACGCAGCATGTTCATACGCCATGCTTCCGATATTATACGACCGATATAAGTTGCTTCATCATTACTAACATATCATGGAACTATGCACATATCATAATCCGAAATGTTAAAATCTAAAAATCATTCATTGTAAGGGTTGGGAAAAAAAGAGTACATTCGTTATTAGAGTAAAGAGCATCAATAAATGCAGAAAGAAGAATTTGAAGATATATTCCGAAGATGTTATGGGAAAATGATAAGATTGGCCCAAACCATGCTGAAGGATGTGGATGAAGCAAAGGATGTGGTGAGCGAGGTATTCACGCAATTATGGCACGGTTCGATAAGTCTTGAGAATAAGAGCGATGAAGGCTATCTCCTTGTTTGCACCCGCAATCGTTGCATCGACCAGCTGAACCGTCGCTCTATGAAGGAGCGCGTGCACAAGCTGATGACTTTGGAATCCTCGCCTGCTATAGAGATGCCCTTTGAGGATGGTGATTGGAAACTGGAACGTATAAGGGAGATAGTCGACACTCGATTGTATGGTCGTGATCAGGAAGTCATTCTCATGAAGTATGAACGGAAGATGAAATATCGCGAAATGGCAGATGCATTAAGTATCAGCGAGGCCGCTGTGTATAAGCATCTGTCTCATGCCATTCAACAAATTAAAACTCTTATGAACGATGGAAACAGATGATATGACAAATCGTGTGCTCCACATGATTGAGCATCCCGAAGGGTACTCTGAAGAGGAAGTGCAGGAAATGATGAAGGACGACGAGTGTCGTGAGACTTACGAACTACTGGTATCGTTGGACAATGCCTACACTGAGGAGATGGATCCTGATACAGAACAGGCATTGAGAGAGTTTGAATCTCGTCACAACATTTCTCGTGGTTGGAGTTGGAGCAAGATAGCTGCCATCTTCATCGGAGTTCTGATAATTTCTGGCATTACCTATGCGGCAATAAGCATCAGTAGGCATCATTCAGAAATAGCACAGCATAAGGTTGTTAAGACTACTCATCCATCTACTCTATCAAAAGCACAAGTAGTGACTTCACGTCCAGATACCCTTTCCATGGAACCCAAAGTGTTCGATAATGTGGAATTGGTTCAGATCCTCAGGGAAATTTCCCAATATTATGACGTCAAGGTGGTCTATGCCTCAAATACGAACAAACATATTCGACTACATTATCGTTGGGAGAAGCAGAAGTCGCTACAGAATGTGGTGGATGCCTTGAACCATTTTGAAAAAGTTAACCTGACGTTGAACGAAGATAAACTGATTGTAGAATGAGACGCATCTTATTAGCATTGGTGTTGTGCTTCATCAATTCATCCCTCTATGCACAAAAGATCACCCATTCGTTCAATGGTGTACCTTTATCCGAAGCTCTCAAAACAATAGAGACATCAAATCGGACTTTTACAATAAACTTTGTCTATGACGAGTTGGAGGACTTCACGGTGACCACGAACGTGGTAAAGCAGACCGTGCCAGATGCTATCCGTCAGATCATCGGTTTCTATCCCATACGAATGACCATTGACTCTACCGATATCTTTGTGGATTGCATACACAAAACCGAACGAAAGCTTATTGGGAAGGTCGTTGACGAAAAAGGGCAGCCTTTAGAGTTCGCAAACATTACATTGCTTAATCCTTCGGATTCAACTTTCATCACGGGAGGCGTAAGTAATGTAGCCGGTGACTTCGTGATACCTTGTGATGTAACACCCGCAATTGTAAAGTTTACCTTCGTTGGTTACAAGACCATTGAAAGAAGAATGAACATGGGGAATGTGGGTTCGGTCTCTATGCAACCTGATCAACATCTTTTGAAAACCGTTACCGTTGAGGCCGCAAGAGAAATAAACCTTGCCGACAGACAATTGTTGATTCCATCAAAGGAAATGGTTAAGCATTCGAGTGATGGTTATGAGCTACTCCAAAAGATGAACGTCAACGGATTGATGGTTGACCCCATACAGAGGAGCGTCAAGTCACTATCCGGAGGGGAGGTTCAGATTCGCATTAATGATGTCAAGGCTTCATCGTCCGATCTGCTCTCCTTAATGCCGGACGAGGTGATAAGGGTGGAGAATATTATGAATCCGGGCGTAAGATATTCTGAAAACGGACTCGATAATGTCATCAACTTTGTGGTACGCCGTCGGTATTCTGGTTATGTGGGTGGTGTAAGTACCCGGCAGGCTTTGGAGGAAGGTTTCAACAATAGTTATACCTACTTCAAATACAACTACAAGTTGTCGGAATTCAGTTTGGATTATAGTTTCAACTATCGTGATTATGATGAGCGTCATAACGATGACCAAGCCTCTTACCTTTTCCCTGACGGTACGTCCCGCATGAGGAGCTATATTGGGCAGAACACGCGCTTTACATATTACAATCATTCGGTTCGTTTGGGTTACAACCTAACTAAACCTGATAAATACGTGCTCAATGCGAAATTCCTTCTCAATGCATTCCTCTGCCCACGTCGTGGAAACAACCATATTGCCGAGGAGACGGGGATGCCAGATCTCTATATATTTAACAAGAGAGAGCAGAATTCGGTCACTCCTTCGTTTGATGTCTATTATTCAGTCAATTTACCTAGCAACCAGAAGTTGGATGTCAACTTGGTAGGGACGAATATTAGCACGGATTACCATTATTTCATGCAGCAATATCTCTATACCGGAGATGCTGAGACCTCAATGGAGAAACCCGCTTTGGACGACTACAGTTATTCCACCGATGGTAATAAATACTCATTGATTGGTGAGGCTATCTACACGAAGCAGTTTACTAAGTTGAACCTATCCAGCGGTATGTATTATGATCTCGGTTATGCCAACAACAAATATACGGGAGCTAACGATTTGGATGCCCAACTTCATACTAATAATTTCTATGCATTTGCCCAGATACAAGGAACGCTGAAGAAGGTCAATTATCAGTTGGGGCTGGGTACGAAGAGAGTATATGCTCATCAGGGTGATTTGGGTTATTCACGTTGGACGGTTAGGCCACAATTATCTTTATCTACGGATATTGCCAAAAACTTCTCGGTCAATTATACTTTTAATATAGCTCCTAACACACCTTCGCTTGCCGACCTCACTTCTGTTCGTCAGCAAAACAACGACTTGACAGGCTACAACGGGAATTCAGACTTGAAGCCATATAATGAGTATAACAATCGACTTAGTATCAGTTGGTATACCAAATACGTCAAACTTAATGCGCGTTATAGCTATGTTGAGGCTCCAGACATAATCATGGAGAACTATGCACCAGAACTACAATCTGATGGAAGCTACATGATTATTGTAAGGATGATGAATCAAAAGAGTTATAAACAGCATGCACTTCAGATGTTTGCTACGGTGAGTCCTATTCCTGATTGTCTATCATTCTCAGGCTTTGCGATGTATGATAAAGTTCATAGCATAGGAACAGATTATTCTCATCAGTTTAGTCATTGGACTTTTGGAGGAATGGCCAGTCTAATGTTGAAGAAATGGGATGTTTCATATGAGTTTTCCACTCAGCCAAGATGGTTTGTTGGGGAAACCGAATCAGGTGGAGAAAGAACTTCAAGCCTTGAACTCAACTATCGCAACAAAGGCTTTCAGTTTGGAATCGGATGTCTGCTCTTAGGTTACGCGCAAGGATTTGATTATAAAACGATAACGACCAGTAAATATTATAAGTCAAATTCTCCCACATATATCAAGGACAATGGGAATATGGTTTATCTCAATTTCCGCTGTGACTTCTCCTATGGTCGCAAGTACAAGACTGGAAATAGAACACTTCAGAATAGTGACAATGAAAGTGGAATCAAATAAAGAAACGAACAAACCCTATACATGGGTGTGAAGTCTATCCTTTTCATCACATTCAATGAACTTATAATGATAGTTTTATATAGAAAATCCCAGCAACAGATTGATGTTGTTGGGATTTTTGTTGGTGTTACCTCTATGCTAATGGTATAGATAGGGATTGACTATTTCAGATTTTTAGTGTCCGGTAAAGATAGGAGTGCTTTCTTTAGCTTAGTGCCTATCGGCACTGATAAATCATCTGTCATGAGTCCACGGACTTTGTCCGCGGTTACGAATATTCAGCACCTATCGGTGCTGTTGCTACTCTTTATGAATAACACTATGACAAGCAAGTCCCTGTGCTTTAGGATATGTCCTAATATCCTGAAATCAGCCTTTTACTGAAGTATATACATAGTTTACCGGACACTAATAATTTCAGATTACTTTTCGCCTTGATTACTTTTTGAAGAGTAAGGGTGCCATCTCACGCAATGAGCGTCGCCATGTGAGGAATTCGTGTGCGGTGTTTTCCGAAACATAAGATACGGCATTGAACCCTGCTTTTCTCAGTTCTTCGGCGGCCTGGTTTACTCGGTCGGGATTTTCACGACTTCCACAACTCATGAAGATCAGTTTGGGAAGAGCATTGCACTTGATCTCAGATGGTGCGTAGGTGCCCCCAGAGAGCAATCCGTAATAGCCGAAGATCTCGGGACGTGCAAGAGTGATGTTATGTGTTTCCATGCCTCCCATAGAGAGTCCTGCCATGGCACGATTTGCTTTGTCAGCTTTAGTCTTGAAGTGAGTGTCGATATATGGAACAAGTTCGTCAACGAGCACGGTCTCGAATTCCTTATAGTCGAATTTTTGTATGCTACCGAAACGTGCCTTATTGGTCATGCCATAGGTCATCACAATGATGAAAGGTTCACACTTGCCTTCGGCGATAAGATTGTCCATGATGAGGTTGGCATGTCCCTGGTTGCTCCATGCTGTCTCGTCCTCGCCCCATCCGTGTTGCAGATAGAGTACGGGGAACTTCTTCTTTCCATCATAAGAAGGTGGCAGATAGACAAAGGCACGTCGATTCACACCGGTGCTTTTAGAGGGGAAGAGTATCTGTGACACCTCCCCATGAGCTACTGCCTTGTCGGCATAGAAGTCACAGTCGTGTGCAGGAATCTCTATACCACTTTCCCATCGGGTAGATCCATAGTAGTTCTTGGCTCCGGGGTCGTTGAACATACCGCCATCGATGGTGAGGTGATAATAGTGGAATCCTTCGTCCATTGCGCCTTCGGTCGTCCCTTCCCAAAACCCGTCCTTGGTCTTCTGAAGCACCGTTCCGCCACGACCACCCAAGCCAAGACTTACAATAACAGACTTAGCATCGGGTGCGAATACGCGGAAACGCGCATAGCCCTGAGAGTTGACCATGGGATATTGTTGTCCGGGCTGATTGGATACTGATGGTTGGAAGTCCTCTTTCGCCACGGCATTGTCAAGTTCAGGCTTGAAGTTCTTGATGAGGTAATAGACGTTCTTAGGCTTATAATTGACATCGAAGGGAAGCGCATAGTTATAGGTACCAAGCCAAGAGTCACGGTCGGAGAGATTCCAGAAGGTCACGTTCTTGATCACGTCACGATGCTTTCTAAGCACCCGGAAGAGATTGGAATATTGCGCCTCTTGTAGGGTCTTAATATATTGAGGTACTTCCTTTTGTTCGCCTCTGCTGAATTGCAATTGTCCACCCATTTCAGAGGTTGTACGGATATCAAGCTCCGTAAAGTGAATGTTCTTCACAATGGTGGAGTATTTGGTGATGGCAGCATCTACATCTTCCATACTTGGGCCGTAGATGTTGTAGTGTCCCTGCATTCCAATGCCGTCAATGGGAACACCGGCATCTTTCATTTTCTTGACCATATCGTAGATACGATCTCGTTTGGCGGGATCGGCGGCATTATAGTCGTTATAGAAAAGTAAGGCGTTAGGGTCTGCTTCGCGGGCAAACTGGAAAGCTTTGGCAATGAATTCATCTCCACAAAGCTTATAAAGGCGTGACTGGCGATAGGGGTTGGGCTCCGAACCATCACGTAATCTACTTGGACCATCAGTCATGGCTTCGTTTACTACGTCCCATGCATAGACAACATCTTTGTAGCGATTCACTACGGTGTGGATCTGATTACGCAAGCGCTCATAGAACACTTCCTTCGACACATCCTTGCCCTTCTTATCAGTATACATCCAATCAGAGAACTGATTGTGCCAGCATAGGCAGTGCCCACGAAGCTTGATGCCGTTCTGGCGACAGAAATTGGCTATGCGATCGGCATTCTCCCAATGAAATTCTCCTTCGCGTGGCTGTATGGAAACTGGCTTCATGTCGTTCTCAGCCGTGATGCTATTGAAGTTTTTCTTGATGAGTGCAACCTGATCTGGGTCTGTAACGTTCTTGGTATTCACCGCGACGCCTATAGTGAAGTAATCTTTGTAAGTGTCTTTGTACCCGGTAGGATCATCTACCTACTGCCCAGGTCTTCCAAATTTGGCAAAACTTGGCATTGTTCCCAACATTAATGTCAAGGTTAAATTTGTAATTAGAACTTTCTTTTTCATATAGTTTTGAGATTTGAAGATTGAATAGTATTAACAGATATACGCAAATATAAGTAAAAATGCTCGAGATGGCTTTTCGTTTTATTTCAAATGCTTTCCAAATATACCTTTTGATAATCTTTATCTGATTATTCCATAATTTGATGAACATTCATTGAAAATTGAATACAAAAAGCTCCCCAGTGACATTGAACTGCTACTGTGAGTCATAGGCTCATTTCTTGGGATAATAACAAAGGGCAGAGATTTGTTATTTCAGATAATGTTGCACCAAGCTCACCCAGTAAGCGGCGCCGACGGGGAGGTTGGACTGGTCGAAGACATATCGTGGATGGTGAACCATCTGAGTATCTCCATTACCAAGCATACAATAGTTACCTTTCTTTTTCTCAAGCATGAAGGCAAAGTCCTCACTACTCATATAGGGATGGACGTCCGTGAACACACGATCCTTGCCAAACGTGTCCTCTGCCGCTAATGTTGCAAAACGTGTGGCTTCTTCGTCGTTGACGAGCACAGTGCCTGGTTGTCCCTCGTGAATCTCGTACTGGCAATTATACGCTTCAGCAGTTGCCTTGGTAATAAGACGAATCGTATCGAGCACCATGATGCGGTCATCATTATCCATATTGCGCACGCTTATCTTTAGTGTGGCGTTTTGGGGCACTGAGTTGCCAGCGATACCCGCATTGAATGCACCAACATTGACAACGATATTGTGGAATGGAGAAACATTACGAGACACGATGGTCTGAAGTGACATCACCAATGAAGAGCCGCAAACAATGGGGTCTATGCTTATTTCGGGCATCGATCCGTGACTTCCCTTTCCGGTTAGCGTGATTTCCCAGTTGTCCACGGCGGACATCAATTGACCTGCCTTGAAATAGAATTTCCCACGCTCAAGTCCAGGAATGTTATGCATTCCAAATACCATATCCACTAGGAAGCGCTCAAAGAGACCGTCGGCAATCATTGATGGACCACCTTGCATTGTTTCCTCGCCAGGTTGAAATATAAGGCGGACGGTGCCATTGAAGTCAGGATGATCGGCGAGATATTTTCCGGCACCGAGCAGCATCGTAGTGTGGCCGTCATGTCCGCATAGGTCTGCAACGCCTGGACTGTGGCTCTTGTAAGGCAGGAGATTGTCTTCTTGTGTAGGTATGGCATCGAAATCTGCACGTAGGCCAATGGACTTCTTGCCGTCTCCCACGGTCATGCTGGCAACGATGCCATATTTCCCGACACCCTCAGTGACTTCCCAACCGCCAAAGCTCTTCAAAACGGAGGCAATATACGGTGCAGTGTCCTCCTCTTCCATGGATAGTTCTGGATTCTCGTGAATATGATCCATCCACGTCTCCATGTCTCTCTGATATCCTAGCAAATCTTTTTCTGTCATATTTCCAAATATTTAATCTTGTCTATAATAATCGAGAAACGAATATAAACACTAATATGGAAAGAGGGAGAACCTTTTATGTTAAATAAGATTATTGCCGAGGGCGTTTTTATTTTACGCCTTCTACCTTATATCCAAGTCGTTGAAGCCCTTCGAGCACGCCCTTCTCACCTGGAAGATGAGCCGCACCTACGGCAAAGAAAGTGCTGTTTTCAGCCATGATGGTTGGCATCTTTTTGAGCCAGTCTGCATTACGATTATCGATAGAGGCAGCTTCTTCCTCTGGCGTTTCGTCGCAAGAGGTGTTTAACTTCACGTCCATTACTTCCTTGATACCCTTTAAATCCTGAGCGTAGAAAGCTTTGCTCATCTCTTCCGTCATGTCTTCCGAGAACTTTGTATTATCAAGGAAGCACATCAATAGTTCTACTTGTCGCTCCATGGTCTCTCCTGCCAGGAGTACTTGTGTTTGAAAGGCAACGGTCTCTAATCCGCCGACCGGTTTACCTTCTTTCTTTGCCTCTTTTTGGAAGTACTGATCAATAGTGTTGTTTGGATCGAAGTCGCCCTGATGTTTCATCAAGTAGGAGATGAGCGAGAGTTGTGTGTTGATAGTTGTCGGAGTGAACTGACCCATCTGCGCCTCAAGCATAGGGTTTGTTAGGTCGGTCTGTAATAGACTCTTCAAATAGGCATTAAGCTTTTGATATTGTTCGACGGAGAGCACATTGCTCAACTTTTGGCCCTGCGGCAACATCATGGCGCTTTGCATATACTTCATGCTATCGGGATTCATCATGTCGTCCCAGGGTAGCTCGCCGTACACCTGAGCACAACTTGCAAGAGCATCTTTGACTCCGGGAATGCTGTCCACAAAGCTCGTCTTAGCCAAATGGTGAGTGCCAATGATGTAAGAAGGGGCCTTAAGACTTTTTCCCGAAATCTTGTAAAGCAGTTGTGCGTTGGCTCCGATTGTGCATGCACAAAGCAGGAGCAGTGAAATCATTAACTTTTTCATTTTTTCTTGTTTTAATGTTTGCATGATATTATTGTTTAATTATCTCGTGAGCGATTTGATCTGGTGTATGATTTCATCGGTGATGTTTTGTTTCTTTT
>Ga0070399_1003700_pt1 | contig 13294 bp, 10 predicted proteins | sample BioMet4_FD_61217 | JGI IMG/M metagenome (GOLD analysis project Ga0070399, IMG submission 61217) | Microbial communities from bioreactor (seeded with sewage sludge) at LBNL, California, USA - Biofuel metagenome 4 (version 1) | ecosystem: Engineered > Bioreactor > Anaerobic > Unclassified ... | reverse complement strand
ATGCTCGGGCCCTTCAGCGCTCCCTCCTCGCCGCCGGACACGCCGGTGCCGATATAGAGAAGGCCCTTGCTCTCCACGTACGCCGTCCGGCGCATGGTATCGGGGTAGTGGCTGTTGCCGCCGTCGATCAGGATGTCCCCTTCGCTGAGATAGGGCAGAAGCTGCTCAATCAGATCGTCCACCGCCGGTCCCGCCTTGACCATCATCATGATCTTGCGGGGGCGGCTCAGACTGTTGGCAAGCGACTGTAAGCTGTGGCAGCCGATGATGCGCTTCCCGGCCGCCCGCCCGGCGACAAAGTTGTCCACCTTGGCAGTCGTCCGGTTGAAGACTGCCACTGTGAAGCCCTTGGACTCCATGTTCATGACCAGATTTTCGCCCATGACGGCAAGGCCGATCAGGCCGATATCCGCTTTTCTCGTATCCATGTTTTTCTCCTTACCGCTTGACGCGGGCGTTGCCCTGATAGATGCTCCAGACCTGTTCCTCGTCGACGGGCAGCGCGTAGTCCGTCAGGAGCGTGGTGGCCAGCGCGCCGGTCGCCCAGCCGAACTGTGCCCACTTCTCCGGCTCCCAGCCCCGCAGGATTGCGTAGAGCAGGCCGCCGACGAACGCGTCACCGCCGCCGATCCGGTCGAGCACCGGAATCTCGCGCGGCTCCTCGACGAACCACCGGTCGCAGTGCAGCAGAATCGCGCCCCAAAGGTGCTCGTTCGCGCTCTTTACCTGCCGCAGCGTCGTGGCGAATGTGTCTGCGTGGGGATATCTCTCCCGCGCCCGGCCGATCATCTGACGGAAGCCGTCGATCTTGTCCGACAGGTCCCTGCCGCCCGCCTCCGGGCCGGCGATTCCCAACGCGAGTTGGAAGTCCTCCTCGTTTCCGATCAGAATGTCGGAGAGTGAGGCGATCTCTGAGAAAATCGCGGAAAGCTCCTCCTCGCGGCCCTTCCAGAAGGAGGCGCGGTAGTTGAGGTCAAACGAAATTTTTGTGCCGTATTTTCTGGCGGTCCGCGCCAGTTCCAGGCAGAAAAGCCCCGTCTCATGACTCAGCGCCGCGATCAGGCCGGAGAGGTGCAGGATCTTCACGCCCTCTTCGCCGAAGATGCGCTCCAGGTCGAAATCCGCCGCGCAGAGCGTGCGGCCGACCTCGCCCGCGCGGTCGTTCCAGACGCGGGGACCGCGCATGCCGAAACCGGAGTCGGCGATGTTGAACTGGTGACGATAGCCCCACGCGCCGCCCTGCGGCACGGATTTGCCCTCGTACTCCATTCCGCGCGCGCGGAGGTCCGCACGGATGAACTGGGCGATCGGGCTGCCTTCCACGAACTTCGTGAGCACCTTGGTGTGCAGCCCCAGAGCGGCAGGGACGCTCAGCACGTTCGATTCCGCGCTGGTCGCCTGCATCAGGAAAGTATTGCTCGCCTGCACCGGCTGCCGCCCCGCCGGCGTGATCCGCACGCCCATGCTCGTCGGGCAGATCAGGTCGTATTTCTTTTCCATCGGCCTGCTCCGATCACAGGCAGGCCTGCCAGCCGCCATCCACGTAAACGGTGAAGCCGTTGATGTAGTCGGACGCGGACGCGCCCAGGAAGATCGTCGTGCCCACAATGTCCTCTGGGCGTCCCCATCTGCCGAGCGGTACCTCGCTCTTGACCCAGCCGTCGAACTGCGGATCCTCGACCAGCTTTTTCGTCAGGTCGGTCTCGATATAGCCTGGTCCCACGGCGTTGACTGTGACGCCGAAACGGCCCCACTCGGTGGCCATCGACTTGGTCAGCATCTTGAGCCCGCCCTTGGCTGCGCTGTAATTGCCGATGTTGGCGCGCGCCAACTCCGCATTGAGCGAGGTGACGTTGATGATCTTGCCGTGTCCGCGCGGGATCATGCGGTTGGCGACTGCCTTCCCCACCAGAAACGCGCTCGTCAGATTGACGTCGATGACTCTCCGCCAGTCCTCGGCTGGCATTTCCGCCAGCATGTGGCGGCGGTGAATGCCCGCATTGTTGATGAGAATATCGATTGGGCCGATCTCCTTTTCGATCCAGGCCACGTTCTCCTCGACCTGCTTCTCGTCAGAGACATCAAAGCAGCGGCCGTAGGCGGGATAGCCTTTTTCCCGCAGCGCGGCAACCGTCCTGTCCAGCGCGTCCTGATGCGAGCCGTTGAGCACCACCGTTGCGCCCGCCTTCAGATACCCTTCCGCATAGGCGAGGCCGAGTCCGCGCGAGGAGCCGGTGATCAGGGCGATTTTTCCGCTGAGGTCAAACATCTGATTGATAAACTTCTGATCCATTTTTCTTTATCCTCTTTAATCCACCATGTATTGCAGCAGCGTGGCTTTTGTCAGCCCCTGCGTATGATTGTCCAGTTCCTTTACGCATTTTCCCTGCTTGATGACGTAAATTCTGTCGCAGAGGGCGATCAGTTCCTCCAGTTCGTCGGAGATATAGAGAATCGCCGTTCCCTGTTTCGCGGCCAGCTCCGTGACGAGCATGTAGATCTCGCTCTTCGCGCCCACGTCGACGCCGCGCGTCGGCTGATCCAGAATCAGCAGCTTCGGCTCGTTGAGCAGGCACTTGCCGATGGCGACCTTCTGCTGATTGCCGCCGGAGAGGTCAGAGATCGGCTGGCCTCGGTTCGCACACTTGACGGACAAATAGCCGATCATATCCTGCACTTTTTTGCCGAGATCCTTGTATTTCAGAACGCCGCTCCGGCATTTGCCGAGGTAGGAGAGCCACATGTTCACGCTGATACTCAGCTTCAGCACAAGTCCCTCCACCTTGCGGTCCTCGGGAACCATGCTGATCCCTTTTCTGACCGCTTTCGTCGGCGACCCGATCTTCACCGGCTTGCCCTCAAAGGCGATATTGCCCGCCGCCATTTTTTCCGCGCCGAACACCATCTTGGCGATCTCGGAGCGGCCAGCGCCGACGACGCCGGCAAAGCCGACGATCTCGCCGCGCCGCACGCAGAAACTCACGTCCTTGACGAAATCCCGTCTGGTCGTCAGGCCGTCGCATTCGAGTACCATCGGCTTTTCGCTCTTGGACTGGCCGATATTTTTCTGCACCTCGGTCTCGCGCCCGATCATCCACTGCACAAGCTGCTGCTTGGTGCATTCCGCCGTAACCGCCGTAGTGACGTTTTTCCCGTCACGCAGGACCGTCACCCGGTCGGAGACCTGGAAAATTTCTTCCAGATAGTGGGAAATATAGATGATACTGATATTCTTTTCCTTCAGACTCCTGATCACGCGGAAAAGCTGCTGCGTCTCATGGCTCGACAGCGAAGAGGTCGGCTCGTCCATGACGATAACGCGGGAATTGCAGGAAACCGTGCGTGCGATCAGGATCAACTGCTGCTGCGCGGGCGGCAGCTTTTCCACCTTGTCGGTCGCGCAGATCTCGAAGCCCAGTTCGTCGAGCAGCTCCTGCGCCCGCTCGTACATGCTTTTCCGATCCAGGATCATCTTTGCGCGGTCCTTGTAAAGCTCGCGGCCGAGATAAATGTTCTCCGCCACGTCGCGGCAGCCGACGAGGTCCAGCTCCTGGTGGATCATCGTGATGCCGCAGCGGTAGGCGTCGCGCGGCGTCTTGATGTCCACAGGTTTCCCGTCGTAAAGGACGCTTCCCTCAGTCATCGAGTAAATGCCGTTCAAAATTTTCATCAGCGTCGATTTTCCGGCGCCGTTCGCACCGATCAGCGCATGGACCTCGCCGGTACGAAGCTCGAAGTCGACGTGGTCCAGCACCCGGATGCCCGAAAACTCCTTGACGATATCGCTCATTTCCAAAATATTGTTGCTCACAGTCAGCACCTTCCTTATCGGCCGTTCAGCTGCGCTGTTTGGAGGTAAAGCTGTCGAAGCCGACTGCCACGATCAGGATCACGCCCGTGATGGCGTCCTGCCAGAAGCTCGATACGCCGGCCAGCTGCAGGATGTTCAGAATAATGCCCATAATCATCGTGCCGATAATGCAGCCGAGGATCGTTCCCTTGCCGCCGTCCAGCGAAGTGCCGCCCACGATGCACGCAGACATGACCTTCAGCTCGTAGCCGGTCATGCCGTCGGCCGTGCACATCAGAATGCGCAGCGTGTAGATGAGGCCGCCGATGGAGGCAAACACACCGCTGATAATGAGAGCCATGATCTTAATGAAGTCCGTGTTGACGCCGGACAGCCACGCCGCGCGTTTGTTGCCGCCGGTAGCAAATACATACTGGCCGAATCTCGTCTTGCGGAGAACGAACGCCATCAGCAGCGCAAGGACAATCCAGATCAGCGCGGGAACCGGGAATACGCCGCCGATCTTGCCCATGCCGATGACGTTGAACGCCTTCGGGATGCCGGTGACGGGCTTGGCGTTCGTGATGATGTAAACGATACCGCGGACTGAGGTCTGCGTGCCGAGCGTCGTGACGAACGGATTGATGCCGATTTTGGTGACCAGCAGACCGTTGATCAGCCCCACCGCCAGGCCGACGCTCAGGCCGACCAGAATGCCCGCCGCCAGGCCGCTGCGTATGAACAGGTAGGTGGACAGCACCGCCGTCAGCGCGCCGGTCGAGGAAACCGACATATCGAAGGAGCCGGTCACCAGGGCGAAAATCATACCGAGCGCCATGACGCCGATGATCGAGTTCTGTGCGAGCAGATTCATTACATTGCTCATCGAGAGGAACACGGGGTTGATGATCTCGCTGACAAGAACCATCGCCAGCAGGACGATCAGCATGGTCAGGTTGTTGCTCTTCAGCAGTTTTTTTGCTTTGTTCGTTGTTTTCATCGTTTTCACTCTCCGCTGTTTGAACGGAGCGCAGCAGTAACGATGTGGCATCCTTACTGCTGCGCTGTCGTGGAAGAATCGGGGTATCCCCGCTTCTGTTACCAGGCGACCTCGTACTGGTCGCAGTTGTCGGCCGTGACCTTGTTCAGGTCGATCGCGGTCAGTTTGTCAAAGGTAGCGCCCGACTGCGTGAAGTACTTGTAGGCCACGTCGGCCGCCAGCTTGCCCTGGAGCTTCGGGGACTGATTGATCGTGCCGTAGACGCTGCCGTCCTGGATGGCGTCCTTGACGTACTGCGGATAATCAAACGCGGTGATCTTGCCGAGCAGCTCGGTTCTGCCGGCCGACTTGCACGCTTCGGCCGCTCCGATGGCGTCGTCCGGCCCCTGGCAGACGATCGCGTCAATCTGGCCGGCGGAGAACTTGGTGAGCATGTTTTCCACGACCTGGATCGCGGTGGCCTTGTCCCAGTTGGTGGTCTGCTCAAAGGCGACCTTCAGTTCGGGATGGTCCTTGAGATATTCGGCGAAGCCCTCGCTCTCCTGCACCTGCGGGCCGGAGCCGAGCGTGCCGGTCAGATACGCGATGTTGCCGCCCTTGTCGCCGAGCACGTCGGTCGCCAGCTCGCCCTCGAGCTTACCGGCCGCGACGCAGTCCATGTTGACCTCGGTCACAATGTCGGCGCCCTCGCCCAGCGAACGGTTGACGACGACCACGGGGATTTTGGCGGCGTTGCACTCCTGCACGGCGGGAACCAGAGAATCGCTCTGCGCCGCGACAAGAATGATCATGTCCTTCTTCTGCGTGATGAAGTTCTCAATGATGGTGGTCTGCGTGGCGGGGTCGTTCTTGCCGTCCTGCGCGTCCACGTCGAAGCAGCCGTAGCCCTTCAAAGCGTCGGTGCAGGCGTTCATCAGCGCGACCTGGAACGGGACCTCGTAGCTCGCAGAGCAGAAGCCGATCTTATAGGTTTTGCCGGAGGCCGCGGCGGCCGTGGTGTCGGCGGCGGCTGTCGTCTCAGCCGCGGCTGTCGTTGCGGCGGCTGTCGTCTCAGCCGCGGCTGTCGTTACGGCGGCACTCTCTGCAGCGCCGTTCGTCTTGGAACAGCCTGCCAACGCGGAAAGCGCAAGAACAACGATCATCAGGATTGCGAGAAACTTTTTCATTTTTTTCAGCCTTTCTTGTTTTATTTATGAATAATCCGCGCCGCGGATTACCATCCGAGAACGAGTCCCCCGTTTTTGGTGACCGCCACGTTGAGCTCCTTGCGGAGACCGCCCACGCCCGGCACGTACAGTCCCGGCTCGATCGCGATCACCATGTTTTCGCGCAGCGGTGCGTCCGAGAGCGGGCTGAGCTCCGGGATCGACTCGTGGTAGCTGAAGCCGACGCCGTGCCCGGCCGCGTGGAGATAATATTTCCCATAGCCGGCCCGCTCCATGACGGCGCGTGTGGCGGCGTCGATCTCGCGGCCCGTCGCGCCGATATGGACCGCCTTCACGCCCGCGTCGAACGCCTCGTCGATCAGTCTGAGCATCTCCAGCGTTCTGCCCTCGGCTCCGCCGACGACAGCCGAGCGCGAGATATCCGCCCAGTAGCCGTCCACGCACGCGCCCACCTCATAGAGACAGCAATCGCCTTTTTCAAGCTGACGCATATCGCTGACGACGCCCTCGCAGGAGGCGACCTCGCTCTTCGGCCCCGTGCTCAGCTGACCCCACGCGCGCGCCGCGCGCGCGCCGCAGAAGCCGGGCGCGTTGCTCTGGATGAATTTCTCCACCTCGGTGACAACGTCCTTCTCCCGTGCGCCCGGCATGTTGACCAGATCGGCGAAGCGATCCATGGCCTGCGCGACCAGCTCGTTGACGACCCTGAGTTTCTTCAGGTCGCTCTCGCTCTTCACCGCCATGATGTCGGGGATCAGCTCCCGTACCGACATGAAGCGGTCGCAGCCGAAGCCTTCGGCAACCATGCGTTTCATCTTCTCGCCGACCAGCGAGACCTTGCCCGAGCAGAGGCACGGCGCGAGCGTGTTGTAATCGAGCTCAAGCCCGATCGTATCGCCGGCCGTGACGCCGTACTGCGCGGCGAGTTTCCGGAACACGCCGACGATCTGCCTGTCGGGATCGCCGGAGGCCATGTCCACATCGTCGTAGGAGAAAACGCCGGTCAGGTCCGCGAGCTCCGCGTCCTCCATCTCCACGAGCGGAACGAGCAGGGACGGTTCACCCTGCGCCGGAACGACTAGATAGGAGTTTGCGTTGCGGGGCCAGTACTGCGTGAACAGCGTCAGGTTCTGCGCGAACCGCAGAACCGCGAGCGAAATCCGACTCTCCCGCAGCGCGGCCTGAAATTCTTCGATATGCTGATACATGGCTTCATCCTCGGCCGGCAGCGGCCTTTCTTTCCTTTAGAATGACGGTCCGGACAGTCACAGTTCCTGCTTCATCGCCTTGAAGATATCCTCCATGCGCTCGAGCGTGATGTTGATATCCTCCATCGTGTGCTGCGCGCTGAAACCGTAGTGCGCCGGGGAGACGGAGCCGCAGTCATGCATGAACAGTCCGTGTTCGAGCGCCTTGGTGAGGAAGCTCCTCGTCAGCTCCTGGCGGTAGCTGTCGCCGACCTTTCTCCAGTCGTAGTCGTCCTCGGGGTTCTCCACGCCGAAGTAAATGCCGAAGCGGGCGCCGATGCCCTTTACGTGGCCGGGGATACCGTTGCGCTTCATCAGGTCGTTCATGCCGCCGTAGAGCGCGTCGGCCTTTTCGTTGAGCTTGTCGTAGAAGCCCGGCTCCATCGCCATCTTCATGCACTCGATGGACGCCATGACGGGCATCAGCGCGCCGGTGTAGGTGCCGGACATGATGACCTTGCCGAGCGGATTGAGCACGCTCATGACTTCCTTCTTGCCGCAGAGGGCCGCGATGGGGAAGCCGCCGCCGATGGCCTTGGCGAAGGTGGCCAGATCCGGCGTCACGCCGTAGTAGGCCTGCGCGCAGCCCGGCGCCATGCGGAGGCCGCAGATGACCTCGTCGAAGATCAGGACGATGCCCTCTTTGGTGCAGAGCTCGCGCACCTTCTGCAAATACTCCTTGCGCGCCGCGTAGCAGCCGCAGTTGTAGCTGATCGGCTCCATCATGACGGCGGCGACCTTGCCCTTGTTGGCGGCGACCGCTCTCTCCAGCGCGTCGAAATCGTTGAACGGAACGTTGCGGACGACCTCCGAGAAGCACTTGGGCATTCCGGCGGTGTCGGGGATGTTCTCGACGGTGCCGTCCGCGTGGATCTCGCCGCGCGCGCCGTTGTGGTTGAACCAGATCAGCTCGTGCATCCCGTGGAAGTGGCCTTCCATTTTAATGATGAGATCCTTCCCGGTGTAGGCGCGCGCCACGCGCTCGGCCGCCATGGTTACTTCGGTGCCCGTGTTGCAGAGACGGATCAACTCCGCGCAGGGGAACATTTTCTGATAGAGCTTTGCAAGCTCCGTATGATACTCCGTGTCGAAGTTCATGAAGAAGCCCATGTCCAGGGTCTTCTCGACGGCCGCGCGGAGTCTCGGATGGTTGTGGCCGAAGAACGCGGCGCCGGAGCCGGTGTGATAGTCGATGTACTCCTTGCCGTTGACGTCGGTGAAGCGGCTTCCGCTTGCGGACTTGATGTAAAGCGGCTGATGGATCGTGGAGTTAAACCGTCCGCCGGCGGACGCGCCGCCCACGTAATATTTTTTTGCTTCCTCGTAAAGACTTTCCATTTTGCTCATTTTTCACTGCACTCCTGTTCTTCATTTAATATATTTGATCTGATATTTTAGAATAGCGTTTTTTGTGCACCGGGCGCATCGTTCTCGCCCGGTGCTTGATATCTGATATTTCAGATATCTTATTTCAGATTATGGACCTCGTTCTTTCATTTGTCAATTCAAAGATTCTTTCTTTTTACATTTTCATCGCTTTTTGCTAAAAACTCCGTTTCGTTTTTATCCGAACTGCCAAATCTATATCAGATATTTTAGATATCACATCTCAGCTACTTGACTTATCCCCTCCCTTGCCGTATGATGGGTTTACAAATTTATGCAGGAGCTTAAGGAGAACGAGGCATGAATATTCATACCGAGAGCCTTTCGGAGCAGTTCGTCAACCTGATCATGGAAATGATTATGAATAAGGAACTGGTCGCCGGAGAACAGGTGCCAACCAAAAAGATTGCCGACGACCACGGCGTCAGCGTGATGCCGGTTCGTTTGGCTCTGCGCGAGCTGGCCGACCGCAAAATCGTGGTAAACCGCTCCCGCGTCGGGTATTTTGTCGCGGAATACTCCGTAGATGAGCTGATCCGCCTGTCGAATTGCCGCAGGATGTTCGAGATGTACTGTCTGGAGCACTACTTCGATTCCCTGGACCTGGAGAAGCTGCATGCGCTTTACGACAGCATCCGGGACAACATCGGCGATCATTTCAACAATCTCACCTACCAAAAGGACGACGCGATCCTGCATTCCAGCTTTGTCCTCGCCTCTCACAATGAATTCATTCTGACGCAGTACAATCAGGTCAAGGACCTCTTCTCCCTCTGCATCATTTACGACAGCGACAATATGGAGCACAACTACCTGTCCCGGACGGAACACATGCGGATGCTGGACTATATCTTCAAGAAGAAAAAGGACGCAGCGCTGCTCGAGCTGAAGAACCATCTCGACCGGACCGACCGGACGATCATCGAGCTTGGGGAAACAAACCGGCTGAAGGAGTCCCCCGCCGTCTGATAAAGCTTGCGAAAGCGGATGCGCAAACGCGCATCCGCTTTTTTTCGCCTCCCTAGCCGTTCTCTCCCTGCCGGGTCGGAAATTTTCACCTGAATGTCTATTTAAGGAATTGACAAACCCGGAATCTATGTTATTATACTGATATCTGGTATTTTAGATAACTGATGTTAGGGCCACATCACAATACAATATTTATAGGAGGCAATGATATGTACCAGCATATTTCGGCATTCCAGACGTTTTTGCGTGAGAAGCGCGCGGCGGCGGCGCTGCTCCGTCTTCCCGAAAACATGGTTCTGTTCTCGCAGTATTGGCCTCGCTACGGCTTCGCCTTTCTCTTTGTCCCCGCAAACGGCGATCCCGTCGTCATCTGCCCCGAGGTGGAGCTGGAGGATACGGTCGAAGTCGGCGTTTCCAACGCGGTGGGCTTCGGCGAAGTCCTGCTCTCCGACGGCGACCCGATCGCCAACGCGATCGCCGCAGTGGAAAAGGTCCGCCGCGCCGCCGGAATCGCTGACGGCGCAAAAATCGCGATTGAAGCCGGAGAAGACGTCATGGCGCCGACGTTTGTCGCCAACAAGATCATGCTGACCGGCCGCAATACCCGCCGGATTCTCGAGGGCGCTTTTCAGACCTCCGATTTTATCCCCGTCCGCGACGCGATCTGCGAGATCCGCAGCATCAAGAACGAGAGCGACCTCCAAAAGCTTCAGATGGTCAACGAGATCCTTCAGAAGTCCCTGGATTACTTTGAAGCGATCATCCAGACGCCCGGCATCCGCGAGATCGACGCGCTGGCCGACACGCAGTGCTACTTCTCGAAGCTGGCCTGTGGCTACAAGGGGATCCGCGGCGTCTGCCGTCCCTTCGGTCAGCTCAGCTCCGGCCCGGAGCGCTCGCTCGTGGCCTGGGCGGACGGCATCGTCAGCAACGGGCGCCTGCTCGAGGAGGGCGACGTCTGCATGTATGAGATCGGCGCCTGCGTGGACGGCTACTGGGCCGACCTGACGCGCACCGGCTGCGTCGGCGGGTATAAAGGCCAGAAGCGCATCGTCTACGAGGTCGTCAAGGGCGCGTTCGAGGCCGGACTTGCCGCCGCGAAGGACGGCGCCGTCGGCCATGATGTGGACGCCGCCTGCCGCAATTATATTGAGAAATGCGGCTACGGCAAGTATTTCGTCCATGCCGCGGGCCACGGCACCGGCTTTGCCCACAGCGAGGGCTTCCCCCATCTGGAGCCGGGCTCCCGGGATGTTCTCCGCACGAACATGGTCGTGGCGATCGAGCCGGGTCTCTACATCCCAGGCATCGGCGGCATCCGCATCGAGGAAAACGTCGTGGTCGGCCCCAACGGCGGCCGAATCCTCGGCAAATAACAGCGCATGCACGGAAGGAGTATTTCATCTATGAACGCATACCTGGCAAGTGTCATCGAAAACGTCAAAGCGAAGCACGGCAACGAGCCCGAATTCGTGCAGACCGTGGAAGAGGTCTTCTCGTCTCTCGAGCCCGTGATCGAGCGTCACCCGGAGTACGAGAAGGCGGATCTTCTGAACCGTCTGGTCGAGCCGGAGCGCATGTTCACCTTCCGCGTCGTCTGGATGGACGACAAGGGCGCCTATCACACCAACATCGGCTATCGCTGCCAGTTCAACGGCGCGATCGGTCCGTACAAGGGCGGCCTTCGTTTCCAGAAGAACGTCTACCCCGGCATCATCAAGTTTCTCGGCTTTGAGCAGATCTTCAAGAACTCGCTGACCGGCCTGCCCATCGGCGGCGGCAAGGGCGGCGCGGACTTCGACCCGACGGGCAAGTCCGACGCAGAGATCATGCGGTTCTGCCAGAGCTTCATGGCCGCGCTGTATCGCTACATCGGGCCGGACATCGACGTGCCCGCCGGCGACATGGGCGTGGGCGGCCGCGAGATCGGCTATCTGTTCGGCGAGTACCGCCGTCTGAAGGGCGTCTTTGAAAACGGCGTTCTCACCGGCAAGGGCTTCAGCTTCGGCGGCAGCCGGATCCGTCCGGAGGCCACCGGCTACGGCGCGGTGTATTATCTGGAAAACGTTCTCAAGCATTTCGGCGAGACCCTGCAGGGCAAGACCATCGCCTGCGCGGGCTTCGGCAACGTCACCTGGGGCATCTGCAAGAAGGCCTCGGAGCTGGGCGCGAAGGTCGTCACGCTCTCCGGCCCCGACGGCTATATCTACGATCCCGACGGCATTACGACGCCCGAGAAGATCGACTACGTCGTGACGATGCGCAATTCCGGCCGCAACCTCGTCAAGGACTACGCCGACAAGTTCGGCGCCGAGTTCCACGCGGGCGAGAAGCCGTGGGGCGTCAAGGCCGACATCATCATGCCGTCCGCGATGCAGAACGACGTGAAGATGGACTCCGCGAAGAAGATCGCGGCCAACGGCATCAAGTACTACATTGAGGTCGCCAACATGCCGACCACCAACGACGCCCTGAAGTTCCTGATGGAGCAGCCGGGCATGGTCGTCGCGCCGAGCAAGGCGGTCAACGCCGGCGGCGTGGCCACCTCCGCGCTGGAGATGAGCCAGAACAGCGAGCGGCTCTTCTGGACGGCCGAGGAGGTCGACGCGCAGCTGCACAAGATCATGAACACGATCTACCAGAACAGCGTGGACGCCGCCGAGCGCAACGGTCTCGGCTACAACCTCGTCGCGGGCGCGAACATCGCCGGCTTCGAGCGCGTCGCCGACGCCATGATGGCTCAGGGCATCTTCTGACGGGCAGGCCGTATGAATAATGCAGTAAGCCGCATCGGCGTCCTGACCAGCGGCGGCGACGCGCCGGGCATGAACGCGGCAATCCGCGCCGTCGTCCGCACCTGCGTCTACCGCGGGATCGAATGCGTCGGCATCCGCCGGGGCTGGAACGGCCTCATCAACGGCGACATCGTCAAGATGGACGCCGACAGCGTCAACCACATCATCAGCGCCGGCGGCACCATCCTCTACACCGCGCGCAGCCAGGAGTTCATGACCGACGAGGGCCAGCAGAAGGCCTACGACATCTGCAAGCTGCTCGGGCTCGACGGCATCGTGGCCATCGGCGGCGACGGCACGTTCCGCGGCGCTCTGGCGCTCTCCAAGCGCGGCATCTCCGTCGTGGGCATCCCCGCCACCATCGACAACGACATCGTCTGCACCGACTACGCGCTCGGCTACGACACCGCCGCCAACACCGCCGTCGAGGCGATCGACCGTCTGCGCGACACGATGCAGTCCCACGAGCGCTGCTCCGTCGTGGAGGTCATGGGCCGCAACGCCGGGCATCTGGCGCTCTACGTCGGCCTCGCCGTCGGCGCGACGGCCGTCCTCGTGCCGGAGAAGCCGCTCGATTTCGAACGCGACGTCGTGGAGAAGATCCGCACGGCCCGCCTGAACGGCAAGACGCACTACATGATCGTCGTCGCCGAGGGCGTGGCGAGCGGCCTGGAGATCGGCAACAAGATCAAGGAGACCATCGCGCTCGACCCGCGCGTGACGGTGCTCGGCCACATCCAGCGCGGCGGCACCCCCTCCGCGCGCGACCGCGTCATGGCGACCAGGATGGGCTATCAGGCCGTCGTCACGCTGGCCGAGGGCAAGACGAACCGCCTTGTATGCACGGTCCGCGGCGTGCTCAAGGACGTGGACATCGCCGAGGGCCTGGCCATGAAGAAGGAGCTCAGCAGCCAGCAGTACGAGGTCCTCGAGGCCATGAC
>Ga0070399_1003684_pt1 | contig 13328 bp, 8 predicted proteins | sample BioMet4_FD_61217 | JGI IMG/M metagenome (GOLD analysis project Ga0070399, IMG submission 61217) | Microbial communities from bioreactor (seeded with sewage sludge) at LBNL, California, USA - Biofuel metagenome 4 (version 1) | ecosystem: Engineered > Bioreactor > Anaerobic > Unclassified ... | reverse complement strand
GAATTTGGTCTTTGCTTGTCCATCCTGCAATTCTTCAAAGAATAATCGGATTCCGGATCAAGTCTATCTCGATAAATTAGTTAAACGGAATGCTGAATTAGGCCTTGATACCCCGGATATTGAAGGGCTAGTTTCGATCGCGAAGATGAATGGCGTCGAAATGGGATGGCGCCCGAAGTAGCGACTATTCTCTGAAAATTAAATGAGAAAATATGAATAAAGAAAGAGATAATTTGCGTTTCTATCTTGGAATTTTGATTATGCTCATAACCTCATTAGGGATTACGGGAATTGGTTTTATTGACGATCATCTTTGGGACATCATCATGGCTGTGCTTGGAATGGTCGTCTACGCTATCGTGGGCTTTCTTTTTGCGGCCGGTTTTATCCGAGGCAAAAACGCTGGGAAAGAGGCATATGTTTGCGTTTTTCTCATTCTTCTTATTTTGGGTTTTTACATTTACGAAGGCATTATCAAACTTCAAGAGTGGGTCGTTTCTTGGCCTTTAATTGCAAAAATATGTGTTCTTTCAAGCCTTTCGCTTTTGATCATTGCAGTGGCTGCGATTCTTTGCGTTAAGGTCTTCAAGAAAGGAAAAATCAATGAGACGACGTAAAATGGCAAAAAGAGAAAAGACTAGGTCGAAAGACGCCGCGAATTGTTTTGTTTCATTTTGAGACAATTAACTAATTTCCCGGGCACCAGTCTTCTTGCAGTGATGTGACTTCAAGCCACGCCTCGGCGGAGTGGATGCCTTTTTCGATATCCAGTCGTTCTTCTTTGACGCAAGCGCCAAAGACGTCCATATCCAAGATAAACTCCGGATACTGATAGACCGCATTCATCAAAACCTATCGATTGCGATGACGGTGTCCAGCTCTTCTTCGATCTCATGGATTAGGGTTTGTTCTGAGGTTTCGCTCGTTTCAATTTTGCCGCTATCGGTCTGCAGACGGTGGGCGACAATAGTGATGTGTCTTTTCAGCATTTCTTCGGGCGTAAGAATGTTTATGCGTACGGAATCGGGGAAGTAATTGTCAGCAAGAAGAGCAAGTCCTTTTTGGAGTACGGAATAAATAGCGCGCGCCTTTGATTTGTTATATATTAACGAGACTTTTTACTAAGAAAATCGTTTTACTTAATTTTTAGAGGCGGCGCTATTTAGTTGGGTCTATAATTGATTCAACGTTTCCCTTTTGCGTTTATTTAGCGAGGTACTTATGAAAGCCTGGCTAGTCTTGAAGAAAAAAGACCACGCAATCAGGAAGAAAAACTAAGGAAAATGGTGGGAGAGAAGGAGAGCATCAGCATGGGCGCAGTAAAGAAAACTGAATTATATAGTAGTTTGTGGGCAAGTTGCGACGCTTTAAGAGGCGGCATGGATGCTTCGCAGTATAAGGATTACATTCTTACTCTTTTATTTGTGAAATATGTCAGCGATAAATTCAGAGGCGAGCCCTATGCCAGCATTGTGGTGCCGGAAGGTGGAAGTTTTAATGACATGGTCGCTATTTTGAGCGATCCTATAAAAAAGAAAAATATCGGCGAGGAAATGGATAAAATTGTCGCAAAACTTGCCGAAGCCAATAGTGATGTTTTTAACTTGTCCGGCATCATCGACAATGCGAAATTCAACGATGAGCAGAAAATCGGGAAAGGGCAAGAAATGGTTGAAAAGCTTGAAAAACTTATCAACATTTTTCGCAGTGACGCCCTCGATTTTAGAAACAATAAGGCCGAGGGGGACGACATCATTGGCGATGCTTATGAATATTTGATGCGAAAATTCGCGACCGAGAGTGGCAAGAGCAAAGGCCAGTTTTATACCCCAGCGGAGGTTTCAAGAGTTTTGGCTAAAGTTGTCGGCGTTTCGGAAGAGAAAAATCGAAACGCGACAATATATGACTGTGCATGTGGCTCCGGATCCTTACTTATCCGGGCAGTAAATGAAGCCAAAATCCCTCTTTCTGCGTATGGCCAAGAAAAAGAAAGCGTAACTGCTGGTTTGGCTGTGATGAATACGGTTCTGCATAATCAGCCGACTACCGTTATTAGAGCGGGGAATACATTTTCGGATCCGCAGTTCTTTGAAGATGGCGACAAGGACACCTTGAAGCGATTTGATTACATCGTTGCCAATCCTCCCTTTTCGCTGAAGAACTGGCGCGATGGATTGAAAGATTACGGTCGCTTTGATGGATATGCCGAGGTGCCGGCAACCAAAGGAGATTATGCCTGGTTACTTCATATACTTAAATCGCTTAAAAGCACCGGAAAAGCGGCGGTGATTTTGCCTCATGGCGTTTTGTTCCGGGGCGCCGGCGAGGCTGCAATTAGAAAAGCCATCGTTAGCAAGGGTTATATCAAAGGAATCATTGGTTTGCCTGAAAATCTTTTTTATGGCACGAATATTGCCGCTTGCGTTATCGTCATCGACAAAGAAAAAGCGGGTCTGCGTGATAGCATTTTCATGATTGACGCTAGCCATGGTTTTGCCAAAGATGGGAACAAAAATCGGCTTAGAGAAGAAGATATTTATAAAATCGTCAATACCTTCAATGGTGAAATTAGTGACGACCCAACCTATGCTAGGAAAATTCCACTTTCGGAAATTTTGAGTTCTGAAAACGATTGTAATTTAAACATTACCCGCTACATCGATAGCAGTCAAAAAGAGGACATCGAAGATCTGGCTGGCCACGTTTTGGGCGGAATCCCCGATTCGGATATTGCCGGAATGAATCGTTTTTGGAAAGCATTCCCTAAATTGAAAGAAAAGTTATTCTCAAAGATTAGGGAAGGCTATTCCCAACTTAAAGTTGAAAAAAGCAATGTGAAGGGGATTGTTTTGGAGGATGAGAGTTTTTCTGCCTACTTAGCACAAGCCGGCAAGGCTTTTCTTGAGTGGAAAAATGAGATATACGAAGAACTGCAAACTGCCAATTCTGCAGTTCCTCAACAATTGATCCTTGATTTATCAGAAAAATTAATGGCCAAATTTCAGCCTTTAGATTTGGTTGATAAATACGATGTTTATCAAGTTCTTTTAAGCTACTGGAACGATACGATGGCTGATGATGTTTATCTTGTGAGCAAGGATGGATTTGAGGCCGGGACTGACATCGAAAAACATTTTAAAAAGCAAAAGGATGGCAAAGAAGGGACTGAGAAAAAACTCGACTCTTGGGATGGTGTCCTCATTCCCAAAGAGTTACTTATCAACGAATATTTCAAGAACGACAAGCAGGCTATTGATAGCCTCCAGGATGATATTTCTCAGCTCGACGCAAAAGTCGATGATGCGGTTGAAAATGTAGATGAAGATAGCCCATTATCTGATTTTATTTCTCAAGACAGCAGCGATGGTGACGCGGATGGGAAAAAGAAAATTGATGAGGATGGAATCGCCAATCAAATTGATCATTTCAGGTCGGAGATAAAGACGAATGAAACTAACGCCATTCAGAGAGCCTTGGATGAAGAAACTTACAAAGGGGTTACCCAAATAAACCTTGAAGCCTTTTTATCAGCCAATCCCTTGCTTCGCAAAAGCGTTGTTGGAGGACAAATAAGCAAAAAGACGCTCCAGAAGAGACTTCACGAAATTCGCATTGCACTTCCGGTTCCTGAAGAATATCGCTCTGATTTTGACATTTTAAATACATTCTATAATTCCATTCAGGAAAGCAAGCGCAAACAAAAGGAATTGAAGGAAAAATCGAAAAAATTAGACAATTTGGTAGAGAAAAAATACGCCCAACTTACTCTGAACGAAATCAAACCTCTCGTCATTGATGAAAAGTGGCTGGGTTTCTTGCAGGCCAATCTTGCTTCCCTGTATAGCTCGATCTCTCAAGTTATTTCTAGCCGAATCGTGACGCTTGCGGATCGCTACAAATACACTCTTGGTGAAATTGACAGTGAAATCGCTAACGCCGATCACGCTCTGGCTGACATGCTCAAGCAATTGCGTGTCAATGATCGGGCCCAAGATGGAAATGGCGATGGTGTCGCGGCCAAAAACACTGCCGACGCCATTGCCGCTTGGGAAAAACTTTTGTCTAGCGAGGCTGACAAAAAATGACACCCTCTACAAAAATGACGCCACTTATTCGCTTTTCAGGTTTCACTGAGGCTTGGGAACAACGTAAGATCGGTGATCGAATGTTCATTAAATCCAGAATTGGATGGCAGCAACTTACTAAAGACGAGTATCTCGACTTTGGAGATTATTATTTGATTACAGGCACCGATATCACACAAAATCATCGGATTGACTACAAGACATGCCATTTCGTTTCGAAAAGAAGGTACGAGATGGACCTGAATATTCAATTGAGAAACGGGGACATTGTCCTTACGAAGGACGGGACAATAGGAAAGGTTGCAATCATAGATTCCCTCGATAAACCCGCTACTTTGAACAGTCATTTATTTCTGCTTCGGAATCAGGACAGGTTGCTGGACAGCCATTTCTTGTTTCACATTCTCGATAGTCATCTCTTCTCGCGGTTTGTAGAAAACACGGAAACGGGCAGTACTCTAACTGGTCTTCCTCAGAAGACGTTTTTACAGTTTTCTTATCTTGCTCCTAGCTTGGCTGAACAAAGAAAAGTCTCTGGTTTAATTGATGAATGTGACGCGGTTATCGTCCTTCATCAGCGTAAGCTTGACCAATTGAAAGCACTTAAAAAATCCTTGCTTCAAAAAATGTTCCCCGCCGATGGCGAGGACACCCCTCGAATCAGATTTGCAGGTTTCACTGAGGCTTGGGAACAGCGAAAGCTTGGCGAAATTGGCGTGGTCATCGACCCACATCCGAGCCATCGCGCTCCCAAAGAGGTAAAAGGTGGGATTCCTTTTATTGGAATTGGAGACGTTGACGAATCGGGAAATATCAACAGGGATTCAGCGAGGCCTGTAGACCCGAGCGTTTTTGAGGAACATCATAGGCGTTACGATTTGTCGATCCCATCTCTCGGACTTGGCCGTGTGGCTTCATTGGGAAAGGTGATCAAATTGCGCAATGATATTGGAAAATACGCCGTTTCTCCTACGATGTCAGTTCTCCAATTCAAAACAGGTTTTGATGTGGAATATTTGTATGCTTTTATGAACTCGCCGCAGTTTCAAAAACAATTTGATGGCAAAAGTAATGGGTCTACACGGCAATCCGTTGGCACGGAAACAGTGCGTATCTTGGATATCTTTCTGCCCAAGGAATTGGCTGAACAAACATTGCTTGGTGACTTTTTTGCAGAGTTGGGCTCCTCTATCGTTCTTCAGCAGAGCAAACTCGATAAGCTTAAGGATCTTAAGAAATCGCTTCTTCAGCAAATGTTTATATAGAGGAGGTATATCCTATGAGTGATGATTCCATTTTAAGACCGGAGATTGCCACGCAAAAAAAGACAATTGATTTTCTGTGTGATCAGCTTGGCTATACCTATATCGGTAATTTGAAGGACCAGTCTAATAAAAACATCAGGGAAGACGATCTTCACCAATATTTGGTAGATAAAAAAGGATATTCTGACATTGTTGCCAATCGGGCTATTCGTGAATTGGTGATGGCCGCTTCAAATTTGCAGAGTGGGCTTTATGAGGCGAACAAGAAAGTTTATTCGCTGTTAAAGTACGGGGCAAAGGTTCGCGACATTAATAGCGCGCAGCCAATCACCGTGTTCTTTATTGATTTCGCCATGCCCGCAAATAATAACTTTGCAGTAGCCGAAGAAGTGACTGTTATCGAAAACCTAGAGAAACGGCCTGATTTAGTTATTTACATCAACGGCATCGCTGTTGCGGTGATTGAGTTGAAAAGAAGCGCGGTTTCCCTCGAAGATGGAATCAGGCAAAATATCACGAATCAACAGCCGCTGTTTATCCAAAGTTTTTTTACGACAATCCAGATGTGTTTAGCCGGAAACGAAAGCGAAGGCGTCAAATACGGGACGCTATTAACCAAAGAGATTGATTACCTCAGCTGGAAAGACGATGGCTTCAAACTGTACCCAGAGGAGCGAGCAGAAGTCGATGTGAGAATCGAAGACAAAACCAAAACCATTGATAACAAATTTTTGGCTTCAATTTACGCCTTATTCCATAAAGAGAGATTCTTAGATATCATCGATAATTTCATCATCTTTAACAAAGGAAACAAGCAGATTTGCCGTTACAACCAATATTATGCAATTAAGCGAGCCCAGAAACGGTTGGCCGCCCACAAAGGGGGCATTGTATGGCACACCCAGGGATCGGGCAAATCATTAACGATGGTTTGGCTATCTAAATGGATCAAGACCAATATGCCCGATTCGCGCGTCCTTATTATCACCGATCGCGAAGAGCTCGATGGGCAGATTGAAAAGCTTTTTAAAGGCGTTGGCGAATTGAACATCGTCCGCACTCAAAGCGGCAAGGATTTAGTTACCAGACTTAATCAACGCGAAGATGTTCTAATGTGTTCCTTAATTCACAAATTTGGGAAGCATGAAGGCGAGCCGACCGAAGATGACTACGAGAAGTACATCGAGGAAGTTAAAAAATCATTGCCCCACAACTTTGAGGCTAAAGGGAATATTTTCGTTTTCGTCGATGAGTGCCACCGAACACAATCCGGTAAACTCCATGCCGCTATGGCGGCGATTTTGCCAAAAGCTATTTTCGTGGGATTTTCCGGTACTCCTTTGCTCAAGAAAGACAAAGAAAATAGCGTTGTCGTTTTTGGCCCTTTTATCCATACCTATAAATTCAATGAAGCGGTGGAAGATGGGGTTGTTCTTGATTTGAAATATGAAGCCCGCGACATCCCCCAATCGACTGTTTCTCAAGAAAAAATTGATGCTTGGTTTGAATCGAAAACTCGAGGATTAATGCCAAAAGCCAAGGCGATGCTTAAAGAGAAATGGGCGGATATGCAGAAGATGTACAGTTCCCGTTCGCGCCTTGAGAAAATCGCGGACGACATCATCTTCGATTTCGAAATTCAGGAAAGACTGAAAAACGGTCGTGGGAATGCTATTTTGGTTGCTGATAGTATTTATAGTGCCTGCAAATTTTACGAGATATTTGTTACACGTGGTTTTACCAAATGTGCCATCATTACTTCTTTTGCTCCGAGCACTGGCGACTTGAGAACCGAAGCGACTGGCACCGATGCGGGGGAAGAAGAGTCTTTTTATAAGTATAAGGTTTACCTGAGGATGCTCGGCTTGGATCCTGAACATCCACCAGTGGGTGAAGCCATAGATCAGAAAGCACAAGAGTTTGAGCTGGAGGCTCGCCGAAAGTTTACGGACGAGCCAGCTAACATGAAATTGCTTATTGTCGTTGATAAACTCCTCACTGGTTTTGATGCCCACCCTTGCACTTGTTTATATATTGATAAAAACATGCAAGACCACGGGCTTTTTCAAGCGGTTTGTCGTGTCAATAGGCTTGATGGAGAGGACAAGGAATTCGGCTATATCGTCGATTACAAACAACTCTTCCAAAAATTGGAGGAAGCTCTCGACATCTACGCTTCGGATTATGCGGAAAATGCCTTTGCCGGTTTTGACCCCGTCGATATCGACGGCCTTTTGAAAGACAAAAAAGAAACCTCAAAGCGTGTCTTTTTAGATCGGCTTGACCACATTGAAACTCTCTGCGAAAACGTTTCCGAGCCCAAACAGCAGATTGATTACGAACATTATTTCTGCGGCGAAAACGGGGTCAATCCTGATCGTGACGAGATGTATGCCCAACGTCGGACGAAACTCTATTTTGCCACGAATAAACTCATACGAGCTTACGCCGAATTTAAGCCCTATTTAGACGATTTTGGTTACAGTGAAATCGAGAAAAACGATTTTGAAAAGAAGGTCAGTTTTTATACAGAATTAAAACTGATTATCGGGCGGGCGAGCGGAGATTTGATCGATCTAAAAGCCTACGAGCCGGATATGCGTTATCTCATCGATAATTTCGTTGTTGCCCAAGAAAGCCAAAAACTTGGCGCATTCGATGAATACACATTGCTTGATTTCGTAAAAGCCCAAAGCGTAATTTTTGCAGGTGAAGGTGGCGATGCTAGAACAAAAGAAAGCGCAGCAGAATCGATTGAAAATAACATTGCAAAAGAAATTGTCGAACGTAAGGTTGTTAACCCTAAATATTATGAGAAAATGTCGACACTTTTGAATGATTTGGTCGAGCAGCGCAAGCGCGGCGTTTTGGCCTATAAAGACCTGCTAAGTCGCTACTTGGAGGTCATTAAGAAAATCGAGAAGCCAGAGGAAAGCGGACAATATCCTGAGGCGATTAAGGGCAGCCCTGCCTTGCGGGCCCTTTATGATAACTTCGGAAACGATGAGGCCCTCGCCCTAAAGATTCACGAGGCCGTTTTGCAATCGGCGATGGAAGGCTTTAAAACAAACGAGGTAAAAGCTCGACAGGTCAAGCGCAGACTCTTCGAAATTCTCGGCAGTACCGAAAAAGTTGAGCAAGTTTATAAACTCATTGTTGAGCAGGCCGAATATTGATGAACGTCAACGGGATTGAAATTAAAATACGCCGCAAACGCATCAAAAACATTCACCTTTATGTAAAACCCCCAAGAGGTGATGTTGAGGTGTCTTGCCCTCAAAGTTTTTCGGATGAAAACATCCGCTTTTTCGTTTGCTCAAATTTTGCTTGGGTCACGAAAAAAAGAGATGAATATCTCAACCATCCACGTCAGACCAAGCGCGAATACGTTACCGGAGAGACTCTTTATCTCTGGGGCAAGGGATATTACCTTCTTTTAAAAACGAGCGCCAAAGAATACAGCATCAAGATTAGTGGCAATACTTTGATTCTTACGGTCAGGAAAGGATGCAGTCTCGAGCAGAAAACGAATGCAGTGGAGTCTTGGTACCGCGGACTTCTTCGGCAAGAGATAGATCGGCAACTGCCAAAGATAGAAAAAGCGACTGGCCTATCTTGCGCCTCCTTTCGTATCCAAAAAATGGAGACAAGATGGGGATCATGCAACCACGATGATAAGACGCTCTTATTTAACCTTTTTCTCGCCCAAAAACCCAAAACATGCCTTAATTACGTCATCGTGCATGAATTGGCACACACCGTTGAAAGGACGCACAATAAAGCGTTCGTCGCTATTCTTGACAAATATCTACCAAATTGGCGAGAAAGGAAAAAGCTTTTGAATTCTACGATTTCGATTCCTTGGGAAGAATAGATGGCGGGATATTAGTAAGATTTTTATCTGTCAGTTCGAACAAAGCGGCAGCTCTTTCCGTTATTTTCAATGTTTTCCTTCATAGAAATTATTTTTAAAGCCTCATCTTCACAAACATCGAATGGAGACACAACGTTAAATAAGATGCCTCCGAATTATTTAACCGCTTTTTGTTGCGCAACCATCGCTTGTTGCCTATCATTTTCTCATAGGTGGAATTATGGCAAAAGATATTGAACCAAAGCTTCGAAAGATAAAAGAGTATTTGACGCTGGATCTTAACGGGGCCCATTTTAGAATCCCCGAGTATCAACGACCTTATTCTTGGAAGATTGAACAATGCGATAAACTCCTCCAAGATATTCAAAGCTTCATGGAATCTGGCGGAACCGATCCTTATTTCTTTGGGACCATCATTCTTGATTGTTCTGGCAACAATCAATTGAGCTTGATCGATGGGCAGCAAAGAACCACCTCATTCCTTCTTTTACTCAAGGCAATTCTCTTAATACTTAATAAACAAATCCCCCTCATTTCGGGAGAGGAATCTGAAAGTCTCAAAGCGGGTTTGGAAGGTCGGCGGAAGGACATTCTACGAATACTTTATTTTGCGGAAGACGAAGATGTTCCGAGTCTTATCAAAGATCCGAGTCTGATTAAAAGTAGGCCGATGCCGCTAGATAACTGCTCAATTAACGAGACAAAAAAAGACGAGCTCAAAGCTATTCTTCAATCCACTTCTTTTGAAGAAGCGGAAAAAGCGGTTTATCATGCCCCTAAAAAACAAAAGGATAACAAATACACGGATTTTTTCCGAAATTTCAAGTTCTTTTACAACAGGATGCTGGAAAAGAACAATTCCCAATTAAGTGAGTTCGCAAAATCTTTTCTCAATTCCTGCCAAGTTATCGAGATACGAAGCTGGGACGTCGAACAGGCAATTGTCATGTTTAATTCGCTTAACTCGACCGGCCTGCCCTTATCGGATGCGGATGTTCTCTCCGCCGAGTTGTATTCAAACGCGAGTGGAGACGATGTTTTTAGACAAAAATGGATTGACTTGGGTGCCTTGGTCGAAACATTCAAAAAGACAGACGAAACTGGTCTTCAAGCTCTTTTTAGCCAATATATGTACATCTTGCGGGCAAAGGAAAAGAATTCTGGTGTTTCCATGACTGGTGTTCGCAAATTCTTTTTGGACAGCAGATATCTTTCCGATTCAATGGATTTTGTTGCTCAATTAACCGGGATTGTTAAAAATTGGAATGACACCGCCGGCGATGCTCTTACGAATTTACTTTTAAAATTCAACTTGAACGCCCGATTCTTCATGGCCGCCTATATGTACTCACACGACTTGGCTGAGATTAAAAAGCCATTTGAAGCAATCCTGCGTTTGTTCGCTATTCTGGAGGTCGTGGATACCGGCTATTCTAGCAAGCAGTTCAAGCAATTCCTGTTCCAGGAGAACCTGAAGCTCGTCGACAAGGCGGTCTCTCCTGACGAAATTGTGGGGGACTTCCATCAGCAGATCATCGCAAACTGGAAGAAAGAGGACATCCTGAAGGAGATAAAGGACTACCGCGGGAACGTTTTGGTTCCCCTCAACGAATACGTCTATTGCCGTCAGAAAGGCCTTCCTTTCTTCTTCGGCGATACGTACAACGTTGAACATATCATGCCCGCTAGCGGGAAAAATATTGTGTCTATTCGGATGGATGCTGGAATTCCTGATGTGAATGAGTTCCACGATCTCGCCGACCAGCTTGGAAACAAGATCATGCTCGAAGAAGACATTAACAAATCGATCGGGAACGAATGGTTCAAGGTCAAAAAACAGAACACCGTCAACTCCAAGATGGGCTACCAGGACAGTCAATACCAAATCGCAAAGGCCTTGGTCAACTATCCGAAAGATCTTTGGACCAAAGAAGATATTGAGATTGCCACAGACAAGGTCGCACACAGAATCGTCGATTTCTTATTCGAGTGAAATATTCGGCCTTCAAAACCATGATGTCAAAAACACGAAAACTTGATTTCATTAAATACAATTACTTGTGCTCAAGAACATTCGAGCTTTTGGAAGAGCCCCAAAAACGATCATTTCATGAAGACTGGATTGATCAAGTGATCAGCATTTGCCCGAGGCGGCTTTATAAATACCGTTCGTTTAACGACGACAACGTCGATGCTTTAATTCAAAAGAAAGCATGGTTTTCCCGCCCTTCCGCTTGGAACGATCCTATCGACGTGACCGTTCGCTATGACCTCGGGAAAGACATCGCTGACATGGACCACGATTTCGATCAACTTGTTTTGAAATTCGCTCGGCTGTTTATAGAAAAATATATGGCTTCGTATTGCGACCAGAAGAAGACCATCGATCTGCAGATGCTGACTTATTACTATGATTCCGCATTTAAAGGAAGTGATGGTTTTGAACCCGACCGAATCGTAACTGCATTGACACCTGTCGTTGGGGACAAAGTTGCTAGGCAGATAGCTGCCAAGACATCCCAGATATTGCATGATGTTTTGAACCCCGAATTCAAAGAAAACATGACAGCCGCTTTCAGCAAGATGTATTCCCTTAACGACGTCAGAGACACTATGATTCTTTTCTCTCTATCCGAAACTTATCACAACAACCATCAGTGGGCGATTTATGCTGATGGCGGAAAAGGATTTTGCATCGGATACGAAATAAAACCCCGGACAAAGCAGCAACGGGATCTCATGGTAAACCTTCTTCCAGTCTATTATGGGAAAAAGCCAAGTTTTTCCCTCAAAAGGATGCTGGAAGAATCCATTGAATATGCAACAAAGCCGGAAACTTTAAATAACTTGGTCAATCAAGAGGCCGAGAAAGAATTTGTTGCCATGTTCACCAAGGACAAAGAGTGGCAAGGGGAACAAGAGTGGCGATTTGCTATTCAAGACAAGGATCATCCTGGTTCTCTGATTGATTTCGACTTTGCGAAAACACTTTATTTGGGCGATAAGATGTCGGGAGAGAACGTTCAGGCTCTGCTAAAGGCTGGCAAACAACTGGGTATTAGCGTATATCGGAGAAAGCTTGATTCAACAGGCTCCATTTTTTCCTATGAAAAAATAGGGTAAAATTTATTGTGGGTGATGGAGTTATTAGCACGTTTCGCGCGGCGATTTGTTAATGCGTGTCATTGATTCTATTGGCATATTTTCGTGTAAAAATGAGAGGGGGTTCTTATCCTTTAATCTTTAAAACGATTTTCTGGTCTGCCGGGCACCAGTCTTCTTCTTGCAGGGACGTGACATCAAGCCAGGCTTCAGCCGAATGAATTCCTTTTTCGATATCTAGCCGTCCTTCTTTGACGCGGGCGTTAAAGACGTCCATATCTAAAATAAACTCCGGATACTCATACACAACATTCATCAAAAACCCATCGATTGCGATGGTGGTGTCGAGTTCTTCTTTGATCTCGCGGATTAACGCTTGTTCTGGGGTTTCGCCTTTTTCGATCTTGCCCCCGGGGAACTCCCATTTGCCTTTCAGAAAACCATAGTCTCTTTGGGCACAGAAAATCTGATTATCCTTATGGATAACCGCGGCAACGACCCTAAGAGTTTTCTTTGTCGGTGTCTTCGATTCCGAAATCATATTTATAAACCTCCGGGACGGGTTGTTCCAAAACGATATCAAAGAGCAAAGCCTTAGCCGGGTTGTCGCTCGGCCGAGGATTGGTTAACTGTCCTTTGCCGAGATAGACAAAGGGGGTTTCTACGCCGTCTTCTTTTTTCGTCTTCCGGACAAAAATCTCTGCAATTCCCATTCCGATCAACCGCTGACCCCGAATATTGTTCAAGGTGGTTTCGGTCTGGGACTCCCATTGCAGCACCTTATTCGAAAGGAATTTATCCTTATACTTTAACCGCTCTTCGGGTTGGCTATCTTTATTGAGGTTGATATAAAGGCAAAGGTGGCCTTTGATGTAGTGGACACCCATCATGTAGAACATGTTGTCGTTATTCAATGCCATAAAGGTCTTTGGTGCCGTGTAGCTGCCATAAAGCTTTAATAAGCCATGCTCGCCATAAAAGTCGGTGCCAAAGCGCTCTAAG
>Ga0070399_1003675_pt1 | contig 13346 bp, 6 predicted proteins | sample BioMet4_FD_61217 | JGI IMG/M metagenome (GOLD analysis project Ga0070399, IMG submission 61217) | Microbial communities from bioreactor (seeded with sewage sludge) at LBNL, California, USA - Biofuel metagenome 4 (version 1) | ecosystem: Engineered > Bioreactor > Anaerobic > Unclassified ... | reverse complement strand
ACGAGTTCGGCGTGGACGACGCGGTGATGCTGCTCGCCAACGACGTGCGCTACTACGTCGAGGCAGCCAACATGCCCGCCACAGCGGAAGCGCTCAAGCTGCTGCGCCTCACGCCCAAGATCCGCACGGCCGGCGCAAAGGCCGCCGGCTCCGGCGGCGTGGCCGTCTCCGCGCTCGAGATGGTGCAGAACAGTCTCCGGTACAGCTGGAGCCGGTCGGAGGTCGACCGCCGCCTGCAGGAGATCATGAGCGGCATCTACGACGCCTCCGCCGCCGCCGCCGAATCCTACGGGCTCGGGTACGACCTGATCGCGGGCAACGACATTGCGGCCTTTGAAAAGATCTCCGCCGCCATGCTGGCCCAGGGCCTGTAAAACTGAATCCTTCTCCGGTCCGCCGCGGGTATCCGCGGCGGACCTTTTTGCTTTTCGGATCCGAAAAAAAATCAAAAAACAGGTGAGGGATTTTCCGTCCGGATGTATTTAAGGATATAGAACAGGCAAACAGGAAAGGAGGCAAGAGATATGCTGGATACCAGTGCCAGGACGGAGCTCGTTCTGGCAAGGACGCGGCAGCTGAGGCGCAGACGGGCGCGAGGCGTTCAGGCAGGATTGATTTTATCATGCTTTCTGTCCGCAGCCGGGCTTACGCTTCTGTATCGGTCACTGCCGGGGCTCAGCGGACCGAGCCATCTTTCAGGCTTTTATGCATCCATGCTCCTGTACAGCGACGCCGGCGGCTATATTCTTGATGGCTTGCTTGCCTTCACAGCCGGTGTTGTTCTGACTGTGATCTGTATTCGAATGAGAAAAAAGGCAAAACCGCCGGGGGGAATTTCCCCAAACAGTACATCCGAAAAAGAGGAGGAGATCAAATTATGAAAAAAAGATGCCTTTCCCTGCTTCTGATTCTCAGCTTCCTGATCAGTCTGCTTCCGGCCATCACCGTCAAGGCGCAGGCCACCAGCATCACGGATGATCCGCTGATGAACCTCAGCACGCCCAAGGACTACAACAGTGCGAGCACAGAGAACCCCTACGGCTACGGCAAGGATGAAAATTTCCTGCTCTCAGCCGAGAACGAACTGCTGCTCTACCAGACGTTCGATACCTCCTCCACCTCGGCGCGGAGCTGGACGACCTGGTATGACAACTTCAATACCGGCTCTGTCTCGGCGTCGGACGCCACGTTGCCGTCCACCAGCACAGGCCAGCTGAACATCGGTTCGAGCGCCTATAACGAACTCGGCAGCTTCACGACGAACGGCAGCTACAACACCACCAACTCCTATTCCTATGTCAAGGCCGTCGCCTTTGACCCAACCGGCAGCGGCCGGGACGACTACGTCGCCTACGTGGGCTTTGATGCCGCGAAGGGCAGCGTCGTCGCGTGGGTGTCCAGCACGACCGCGCAGGGGAACACCGTTTCGCCCGTGCTGACGATCGGCGATGCCAAATGGCTGACGACCAGCAGCATCTACGAGTATACGGCGAACAACTTCTTCGGCATCACCGCCGGGCGCTACACGGCAAACGCGACGGGTGACACCGCCATCATCTATGCCCCGCTGGACAATGGCTCCTTCGGTCTGTTCGAGCTCAAATACAACAGCCAGTACAACTATGCCAGTCTGTCGTCGTACAGTGCCAGCCAGCTTGCGCTGCACACCAACTACACCTCGGGCTACGGCATTGAGATGGCCAAGACCGGAAAATACTACAACAAGCTGTGCGTAGCGCTGGGATCCGGCGATCTCAACGGCGACGGCACCGACGATCTGGCCGTTCTCTCCTATATCGACCGCGCGAGCGGCACGACCAGCGCGGGCATCGATTATGACGAACTGCCCTACGACTATTATACGCCGATGATCTGCGCGGTCTACGGTTCCAGCGGCAGCATTCTGGACAGCAGCACTTTCCAGAACCGCTACGCCAAGGCCTATGTGCGCAGCGGTGCACCTACTGTCGCCAAGGAAGGCGACCGTCCGACCTTTACGACCATGGCTTCGGCCGGTCTGTCCGTCGGCGATCTGGACGGCGACGGCGATGACGACGTCGTGGTGGCTGGATACAGCAACACGGTGACCACCAAATCGCTCAACGACGGGAGCGTCTATGAAGCCTTTGCGATCGACAGCTCCAAGATCTATTCGCAGAGCTTTGGCTGCGTCGTATCCAACAGCACGCAGGTCTTTCGTTTGATGGCCAGCAACACGCTGACCAGCAACGCCTGGACGGCAGGCAGCACCTCGGTCGGTGTCTGGCCGAAAACGGACGATGTCTGGCAGCAGATGGCCGTACAGTGTGTGGCCATCAACGGCGGCGCGGCAGCCCAGAACGTCTTTATCAGCGGCACGCTCTATACCGCTAAGGGCGGCTCCCTGACGGAGGCGTACACTCCGACCTACTTTAAAGAGGTCGACGGAGGCGCCGGTTCCAACTCGATCTCTGTCAACTACATTCAGTCCGTGACCGCCGGCAACTTCGACGGAAACGAGGGCGGGCGCGAGCAGGTCGTGTTCGTCATCGGACTGAAGGTATCCACCTTCCAAATGTATTATTTCAAGCTCGGCATGATCGGCGGCTGCGAATACAACGACACCGACTCCAACAGCGACGGCGTCTACGAATCGCTCGGCACGGTCGGCCGGTACTTCTCCACCGACATCGACGGCAACAGCTATGTGGTCTCCAACAAAGGCGGCGATTATGACGACGGCCTCAACTGCTGTGTCGTTGCCATCGACCGCGACAGCGACGGACTGCTTGCGCGATACAGCCGTGTCGCCTATGCCTACGCCGATCCGGTGGTGCTGGCCGTCCTTCAGGCCGCGCCCTACTTCGGCGAGCTCGGTACATACGATGACTTCAGCGGCGAAACCGAATACGGCTTCACCCAGGAGTACAGCTTCGATCAGTCGACCACGGATTCGCTGTCCCTGAGTGTCGGCGTCGCGGCCGAGGTTACGTTTAAGCATGTAAAGGTTTCCGTGGAGGCCGGCTACTCGCACAGCTGGAACTGGTCGTTCGAGCAGGAGCAGACCACCAGCTATTCCGCGACCTTTACCACGGGAGCCACCGACAGCGTGGTGCTCTACCGGACACCGTACTTCATCTATTCCTACGATGTCTGGATTCCCGCCTCCGGCAGCACGGCCGGGCACTGGTCGGAGGACTCTCTGGCCATCAACATTCCACACGAGCCCACCTACGTGGAAAAAACGGTGGACGATTACAACACCTTTGTTGACGAGTACAATACCTATGCGGCGAAGCTCAACACGAACAAGCCCGCCAAGTCGCAGATCCAGATGCTGAAAAAGCTCTCGGACGACTATCTCGGACACGAGGGCGATCCCTTCAGCTATCGCCACGAGTCGTTCAGCGCCAGCGAGAATCTGAGCCTTGCTTCGATGGGTCTGAGCTACGCCGACGGAGCACAGCAAAGCAGTTACTCCTACGGCAGCTCCACGACCACCGGCTTTGAGGAGACGAACGGCGGTTACTTCGGACTGACCGTACAGGGCGGCGCCCAGGGCGACAGTGTCGAGTTCTGGGCTGGTGTCGCCGTCAGCCTGGATTACGAGCACGGCTACGGCGAATACAGCACGACCGCCAAGAGCACGGACACCGCCGGCACCGTCGCCAACATCAGCCCGACAGCGATGAAGGCCAATGGCATTCCCGAATCCGTCTATAAAGCCTACGGCTTTACCTGGACCTTCGGCAAGTGGGAAAAGGACCTGGGCGGTTCCTTCGGAAGCGCCCCCCTGCTCGGCTACTGCGTCCAGAACCTCACGGCCCCCTGCGCGCCTCCCGTTCTGACAAACGTAGTGCCGCTGAACAGCACATCGGGTACGGTCACCTGGACGGCGCCCACCGACACGACCCGTCCCTACACGGGTTACAATCTCTACTCCGTCTCGAACGGAACCTACACAAAGCTCAACAGTGAGCCTCTTTCCAAGAACACGCTCAGCTATACGCTCAAAAACCTGGCATCCGACACCACCTATACGTTTGTCGCCACGACGGTGAACAGCGCCGTGACGCTCTCCGGCGGCGGCATCCAGGAGAGCCCGTGGTCCAACGAGCTCACCATGACAACCTCAAAAGCGGCGTTCCTGCTGCAGTTCTCCTCCTCCCCGGCCGGAACTGCGACTGTCACCGCGACCTTCGAGGGCTCCAAGGAAGCGGTGAGCGGCTCCTACTACCAGCAGGGCACGCTGCTGAACATCACCGCCAAAGCGATCCCCGGCTATGTCGTGACCGGCTACCGGAGAATCGGCGTCACCTCGGTCGACTATTCTCTGACGCGCGGCAGCACCGCCAGCTTTGAAGCCACGCTTTCGGAGAACACCCAGTATGTGATCCTGACACAGCGTGTCAGCGGCGTTGTGAACTATTCCGCCAACAGTGAAAGCTACGGCAGTGTAACAGCCACCGTAGGCGGAATCACGTTCATGAGCGGCGACACCGCCAAGACCACCGTCGTCCTGACCGCGCAGCCTGCCAGCAGCTACGTGCTGACCGGCTGGCAGATCAGCATCGACGGCGGCAGCACCACAACTGTCGCAGCAAGCGGCAACACGCTGAATTTTGAACCGGTCGGCTCCATAAACAATGTTGTCGCCGTGTTCCGGCCCGAATCGTACAATACAGCGGACATCACGGTTTTGACCTCGCCCAGAGGCAACATCTCCATACAGGACGCGGACGGCGACATCCTCACGCCCACAGAAGGCGTTCTGACTGTCACGCGCGGCGCCCAGCTGACCTTTACCGCGACGTCGGCCAGCGGCTACTCGTTCGACCTCTGGACGGGCAGCCTGTCGGACAGCGGCACGACCAACCCTGTAATCGTCACGGTCACGGGCGATATGACGATCAGCGCCTCGTATTTTGCGCCTACGACGCGCTCGATGACTTATACCGTCTATGACGATTCCGGCAGTACGCCCGTGGCAAGCAGCACCGCCGGCAGTCTCAGGGCGCTGCAAAACGGCATTGCCTTCTCGTCGGGCGAGGATTTCCTGCCCAACACCGAGGACTTCGAGTTTACTGCCACTCCCGCCATCGGATATGTGTTCGACCACTGGGTGGAAAACGGCATCAGACTCTCGGAGGCCGGCGCCATTGTGAAGGTCCCGACACTCAACCGCAGCTACACGATCGAAGCGCACTTCGTCAAACAGCCTACGATCACGACGTCCTCGCTCGCAAACGCCACGGTGGCCCACAACTACTCGCAGACGCTTGCCGGCAGCGGACCGTCCGATTCCGCGTGGAGTATTGTCGCCGGATCCCTGCCGGACGGACTGACGCTCAACGCCACGACGGGCCTGATCTCCGGCAGCGCGATCACGGTCGGCTACTTCGTCTTTACCGTACAGTACGGCAGCGCGTCCCACGCGCTCTCCGCACAGAAGCAGCTGTCGATCCTCGTGGATGCCTTTATCCCGGCAACCAGTCTGACTTATAACGGTCCAACGGAGATGGAAAGCGGTTCGCAGATCAAACTGTCTGCCGCAGTCTCTCCCGCTACGGCCAGCACCAGAGAGATTACCTGGACGTTCGGCAGCTATACTTTAACGCCTGCTTATAACATTCCCGCCATCGCAGAGAACCTTCTCCATGCTGAAGGGGTCGGTACCGTGGAAGTGATCGGTACACTGAAGGGCGGCGGCAACGACGGTAAGGACGTCAGCTGCACGCAGACGATCACCGTGAAAGAGGCTTTCGTCCCTGTGGAGGGCATCACCGGCGTTAAAACCAGCTACTACTACAAAACAACAAGCATGACTCTCATTACGCTCGGGGACGCGACTGTCTCCAATGAAAACGCCACCAATAAGACGATCAGCTGGGAGATCATCAGCGACTTCACCAAATTTGTAAATAGCGATTCGCAGCCCAAGGTACCGAAGTCGCTTCTGACGACCATGACCAGCGATGAGGCGACTGAAGCATACGGTTCCCGCACCTTCAACACGAGTCAGAACAGCGGGGCACTGGACAGCGCCGTTGTCAAAGCCACGGTCAAGGACGGTCTGGCTGTCGGCAAGGATTACGTGCAGTACTATGTGATCTCTGTTTGCTATTACGGATTTGACGGTACGGCACCGACAGCCGTCATCCCCGCTCCCACCACTCCGGTCTCGGTCGGCGTGGCCACCGATCTGCCGCTCAGAGCGTTTACCATCGGTGGAAGATCGGACGGCGTTGTTGAAGATACAGACGCGTCCAAAGCGAATCCCTACTTCAACATTACCTGGTCGATTGAAAGCGGCTCCACAGCAGGCGCCGTCATCACCACTGTGCCCTACACCTACACCTACAACAACACATCCTATACCACGCTCCGATACGTGCTGACCGCATTGAGCGCCGGAACCATCAAGCTGAAGGGCACGGTGGAACACGGCGAGTATGAACTCGGTACTTATAAGGAAGTCAATAAAATCTTCTCCGTAACGGCCAACGCAGCCACCACCGGTCTGCTGAGTATGGGCCTGTACAGCAGCGGCGGAGAAGTGAGGTTTACCGGCAATCAAAGCATTTTCAATCCGGCGATCCATCAATACACAGCAACCGTTGACCCCAATGTGGAGAATGTATCCGTCGGTCTGAATGCCTCTGCCGGCACGGCTATTACCGTAAACGGTTCCTCTGTCACAATTAATGCCGCGGGGGACGGTAGCTCGGCTCCAATTTCTCTGAAATACGGCGATAACACCATCACCGTCATTGCCGGCTCGCAGACCTATACCATCACGGTCACCCGGAAAGCGGTCGACATCCAAGACATCACCGGCATCCCGACCACACTGAAGCTTGGTGAAGCTCTGGTTGGGCTGCCCATGATTACACCGTACGGTGCCTATTACTCCTCACTTGATATGAGCGTCGAATCCCCCGGCACAACCGGACTCACTAAGGGCAGTTTGGGCAGTCTTCCCCTGAAAAGTGCTCTGCAGCCCACAAAGACCGGCAACTTTATCATAAGCATCACGGCGACAGGCAGCTCGAACAACTTTAAGAAATTCTTTGCTATCACGGTCTATGATGACACGATCAACACCATGGTTGCCGCCCCGACCGCCTCTCCGGCCAGCGGAATTTACACCGAGACAAAGTCAGTCACCCTGTCGGCGGAGGAAGGAACCGAAATCTATTACACCACAAACGGTAGCGTACCTTCCACCGAAAGTACCAAATACACCTCCCCCATCACGGTCTCCGACAGCACGCAGCTCCGCGCAGTAGCCATCAAGAACAGCGTCTCCTCCGCCATCGCGGAAGAGCAGTACACCATCACTTCACCGCTGCCCACCGCGCCGGCGATCACCACCGACTCTCTCGCAAACGGCACGGTCGGAACCGCCTACTCGGCCACTCTCGCCGCCACCGGCACGGCGCCCATCACCTGGAGCGTCACGACCGGCACGCTGCCCGCCGGGCTGAGTCTCTCCACAGCTGGCGTCATCTCCGGCACGCCCACGACAGCCGGCACCTCGACCTTCTCTGTCCAGGCTCAGAACAGCGTCGGCAGTGATACCAAGTCACTCAGCATCACCGTTGCGTCTGCTCCGGTCACAGCCTATACCGTAACCGTGATCGGCAGCTACGCAGGTATAAGCGGCGCCGGACAGTACACGGCCGACGAAATTGTAACCATCCACGCCGGTACGCGCAGCGGCTATACCTTCAGCGGGTGGTCCTCCCCCACGGTCAGCTTCGCCTCTGCCTTCAGCGCATCGACTACGTTCGTCATGCCCGCGCAGAACGTGTTCGTCGTCGCGAACTGGACATCCGAGGGCGTCATCACCACGCCGTCCGAGGATACCGGCAGCAACAAGAGCATCGTGATCGTGGACGGCATCCGTTATTCAATCGGCAACACGGAAACGACCGGAAGCACAACCGTTGTCTCCGCCGATCAGGCAGAACTGACCCGGTACATCGGCGACGCTGACAGCGCTTCCGAAGTAATCGTGCCGATCGAAAGCAATCAGAATGTGGCCGCCTCCCTCACCGTCGCAAACATCGAAAGCATGGCCAAAAAGGACATGACGCTGATCGTAAGAGACGGCGATGTGGAATACAGCATGCCCGCCACCGCCGTCGACACCGACGCACTGCTCTCCGCGCTTGGAACCCACAACAGCAGCAGCGTTGAGTTCCGCGTCACGATCCGCACGCTCAGCAGGTCGTCTGTACCGAATGTTAATCTCGTTGTGGATCCCCTCTCCTTTGAGGTCTCCGCTCTGTATGGCGGCCGGACCACAGTGGTGGACCGCTTCTCCTCCTATGTCACACGTACCGTTCCGCTGACTGCCGCCGAAGCGGCTGTCACGACAACGGCGGTCGCGGTTGACGCCGACGGGACGCTCCGCCAGATACCCACGAATGTCATTACAGAGGGAAAGAATTCCCGTGCAGTCATCTATTCTCTCACGAACAGCGTCTACGCACTGATCTCCAGAAGCAGCAGCTTCTCCGACGCCTCCGGCAAATGGTACTCCGACGTGGCGGTGGAGATGGCCTCCCGCGGGATCGTCACGGGCTACGCGGACAACACCTTCCGCGGCGGCAGTGACATCACCCGTGCGGAATTTGCAGCCATCCTCATCCGCGCGCTGGGTCTGCCGGCTGACGGCGACGCGAGCGTGTTCCGCGATGTCAGCAGCAGCGCCTGGTACTACGGCGCAGTCGGCACAGCCTACGAATATGGGCTTGTGAACGGCAAATCCGCCGCAATGTTCGATCCGCTTTCCAAGATCACCCGTCAGGAAGCCATGACCATGATCGGCCGTGCCTCGAAACTGATCGGCTGGGCCGGAACTACCTCCTCTCTGGACGGTTTCCGCGATGCCTCGCAGGTCAGCGCCTGGGCAATGAACGCGGCTCAGTGGAGCGTGGGAAGCAGCATCCTTGTCGGGGAGCACAATTCGATCTATCCGCTCAGAAACATCACCCGTGCGGAAACTGCAACCGTCATCCTTCGCCTGCTTCAGAAGTCCGGACTTGTGGACGTGAGAAGCGCAGTCTGATCTCAAAACAGCGTCATTGAAACAAAGGAAAGAGGAGAGGCCGGAAAACCGGCCTCTCCTCTTTCCTATGCCGAAAAGGCCCGCGGCCTTTTCGGACGAACGCTGTTACTCATATTCCTCATCGGGCTCCGTCAGCTCCGGATTGGTGCGGGAATAGATATTCTGGTCGCGCCAGGCTGTGCCGTCGTAATAATATGCTCTCCGCACACCTTCAAACGTCAGCCCCGCCTTCTGCGCCACGCGCTGGGAGGCGATGTTCTCCGGATCGATGTTCGCCTCGACCCGGTGGTATTTCAGCTGTCCAAACGACAACTCCACCAGTGCACGCGCCATTTCCGTTCCAAATCCCTGTCCCCAATACAAATTGTGCACCGCATAGCCGAGCCGGGCCGTCTGGAACGTCTCCCTCGCCAGCGTTGACACATCGCCGTGGCCGACCGCCAGCCCGTCCGATTTCCGGAAGGCATGCAGCAGATACGCCAGATCTGCGTCCGCTTCCTTTTTCCGCTCCGACACCAGCAGAGAAAACCACTGCTTCGTCATGAACGCGGTGTCGAGCCGTCCCTCGTCGAAGCGGTTCTGCGCCTCGCGGCAGGCACGATAGCCCTCCACGAACGCTTCATAGTCGCGCAGTTCCGGCAGCCGCAGGACAAGATGTTCCGTCTCCGTTCTGTAATCCCGCATTTCGTCCATCCTCACTTTCGAGACGCTCTGAGTTCCAGGCTGATTTCGCGCAGCAGCGTCTCCGGCAGCTTGACGACCTTCCGGTCGTAACTCACAAGGCCGTTGACTTCATTCTCCACGTCCGAGAGCTGTGTGTAGACGCTGGCAGCGAGTCCCCCGCGCGCGGCGGGCAGAATCTGTTTTTCATAAAGACGGCGTACAGCCTCACCCAGCGCCTCAGGCGTTCTGCAGCCGTGATAGCCGAAGCTTCGCGTTCCCCAGGTGTGGCCGGCAACCGGCAGCTGATATCCGCCGAACTCCGAAAGCACGACCGCCCGGCCAAGACGGTCCGGATGGAAACGATAGGTCAGGAAATAGACATGCAGGCTCTGGATGCCGCCGATCCGCTGGTCGTGCCAGCCGCTCGCGTGATCGATCGTGCGGGTGCGGTCGATGGATTCGATCTCCTCCACCGCCCTCGCGGCGTCGAACTGACCCCAGCCCTCGTTGAAGGGCACCCACATCACGATCGACGGGCAGTTGTAAAGCTGGGCGACCATCTCGCGGAGCTCCCGTGTGAAGGCCGCGCGTCCTGTCCCGTCGCTTCTGGCGAAGATCCGGTAGCGGCTGTCCTTCAGGTGCAGGCCCGTCAGCAGCGGCGCGGAGATCACAAGCGGATCGTATCTCCCGCCTCCGCACGGCATGTCCTGCCAGACGAGCATCCCCAGTCTGTCGCAGTGATAATACCAGCGCATCGGCTCCGTCTTCATGTGTTTCCGCAGCAGATTGAAGCCTATCTGCTTCATAAGCGCGATGTCCCGGACAAGCGCCTCGTCGGACGGCGCGGTGCAGAGGCCGTCCGGCCAGTAGCCCTGGTCGAGGACGCCGTGCTGATAATACGGTCGGTTGTTGAGCATCAGGCAGGGATGGCCGTCGGCGTCTCGTCCAAGTGAAACCTTGCGCAGCGCAAAATAACTGTCCACATGATCGTCGCCCAGTTCGGCGGAAAAATCATAGAGCTTCGGGGTTTCCGGGGACCAGAATACCGGATTCTCCACGGTGATCGTGAGCTCCCGGTTCGTGTAGCCGCCCGTCCGCTTCCCGCCGAACAGCAGATAACAGGCGGCGTTCTTATCGGACTGCACGGTGATGTGAACACAGCTTCTATCCACATCCGGTGTGATTTTCAGCGCAGATATATGGTTTTCCGGCACCCACTCAGCCCAGACCGTCTGCCACAGCCCGCTCTGCGGCGTATACCAGATCCCGCCCGGTTTTCTTCTCTGCTTGCCGCGCGGAAGGGGCGAGGCGTCGGTATCGTCCCGCACTTTGACGACGAGCGTGTTCTCATCCGCCAGCATCCCGGTCGCGTCGGCAGTGAAGGCAGTATAGCCGCCCGTGTGTTCCGCGATTTTCTTATGGTTTACATAAACTTCCGCCTGCTGATCGCAGGCTCCGAAATGCAGCAGCAGTCTCATCCCCGGCCGGGACTTTGCAGACAGAGCGCGCCGGTACCAGAGCGTCTGCCCCGGCTGCAGCGTCCGTCCTACGCCGGACAGCTCCGCCTCCGGCGAAAACGGGACCAGAATGGTGCCGTCATATCTCTCCGGCTCGTCGCCGCCGTCTGTCATCGCATATTCCCAGCGTCCGTTTAAGTTTACATAACTTTCCCTCCGCAGCTGCGGGCGCGGATATTCCTGCAGGATCGCGGACTCGTCCAGCCGCTCACCCCACTCGGTTTTCATGGCAGGCCTCCCTTTTTCTGAGCGCCAGTACCGGCGCGAGCACCAGCAGCAGCACAGCAGCCGCGGCCAGATAGATACCGGGCGTCGGCACGGTTTTCACAACGCCAAGCTCTGTGTAGGTGCTGTCGCTGCCGCGGATGACAGCGGCACCCAGCATCGGACCGAGAATCATCGGAAGCAGCACGCCGAAGATCATGCGGATGCCCTGGAAGTGGCCGACCTTGCCCTCCGGCGTCCAATCCCGGATTGTCCCGGAAAGCGCCGCCGTCACGAGCATGTAGCCGCTCATCATGACGCAGCCCGCCGCGATGACGCCGCCCGCGCTGCGCACGAAATACATGCCGACAAGTCCGGCGAACATCACGCCGACGGCAGGCAGCACAAAACGCAGCTTGCCCACGCGGTCGATGAGCCGCCCGGAGAGCACGCTCACGGCCGACGCGAAGATCAGTACCACGCCCAGCACGAGCGCATAGTTATCGAGCCCCAGATAGTTCTGCAAATAGATGATGAGATATGGAAAGAACACCTGAACCGCGATGGAGAACAGGCAAAAGGCCGTGAACGCCAAATAGAGCTCCGGGTTTTCCCGAACCACGCCGGGCTTCAGCCCGTAAATCAGGTTGGCCAGCGAATGTTCGCGGCTGGGCGTCAGCTTCGGCTCTTTCACGAGAGCGAGCGCGAAAATGCCGGTCAGCGTCACGAGCCCGCCGAAAATCGTGAAAAACTTCTGCCATTCCCCCCGCTGCGTCATGGGATCGAACAGCCCGAAGATGACGAGCATAGAAATGAGCGGCAGCACCGCAAGCACCGTCTCGGCCCTGCCCCGGTTTTCATTTGCGACTGTGTCCGTCACATAGGCGTTGAAGGCGGCGTCGTTGGCTGTGGAACCGAAAAACGTCATGACGCAGTCGAGCACTACGACCATCACCGCAGCAGCGGAAACCGCTGAGGCGGCCGGAAAGAGCTTCGCTGCGTTTTCGACCGTGATCAGACCGAATGCCGCCGTGGAGAGACCCCATAGAATATAGCCGCCGCAGATAAAGAGTTTTCGCTTCCCCACCCGGTCGGACAGGGCGCCCATAAGGAGCGTCGTAACCGTGGCCGCGGCGGCGCTCCAGCCGACCATGGCGGAAATATAGCCGGGATCGGTCGAGATCGTGTTATAGAGAAAGACGTTGAAATACATGTTTTCGATCGTCCAGGCAAACTGCCCGACGAGGCCGACCACAACAAGCGTCAGCCAGACGCGCGCGGAGATTTTTTTCATGCCGCCGCCCCCTTTGTAGGATTAATTTGATTGTACCATACCCGGCCGCAAAAAATAAGGGGCGCGCCTGAAGATTGTCGGGAAGGCAGCGATTTCCCGCTTTTCTCGGAGCAGTCCGTGTGATATACTGGAAACAGACGGAAAGAAAAACTGATAACAGTCTGATCGCAGCAGGCGACAGGGATCTGGTAAAAATTCATTTCCATGCAGATGGTCCCCGGAAGGTGCCTGCATACTGCAATGCAGTTGGAGAAATATACGATATTGTCATCGAGGACATGATCCGGCAGTCCCATCATCTTCATGGATAAGGGCAAATTCGAATTCAGCGGGTCCAACGTACCATCTCTGGAAAAGGCGGTTTTTTATGGATAAGAAAAAGCTCATCGGCGCCTCGGCTGCCGGTTTGATCTCCGCTCTCGCAATCTTCCACGTGTTTCATTATGTGTTTTTCTGCCGGTATCGCGGTGTCGCCGGGAAAAGTCACTGCGGTGTCTGCAAACACCGCAGAGTCTGTCAAAAATTCCACACCAGGAAGCCGGTCTGACCGGAAAATGGATTGTTTGCCGCAAAATACCCGCCTGCTTCCGGCAGGCGGGGATTTTGCGGTTTT
>Ga0070399_1003674_pt1 | contig 13354 bp, 12 predicted proteins | sample BioMet4_FD_61217 | JGI IMG/M metagenome (GOLD analysis project Ga0070399, IMG submission 61217) | Microbial communities from bioreactor (seeded with sewage sludge) at LBNL, California, USA - Biofuel metagenome 4 (version 1) | ecosystem: Engineered > Bioreactor > Anaerobic > Unclassified ... | reverse complement strand
AAATGATTAAAGATATTCAAAGAATAGCGTGCTTCCTTAATACCAATAAGCTGAGTCTTAGAGAATATATAGAAAATGGTGGCAAATATAGTGAAAGCATAATTGATGACCATGAACTGGGCGGATTTGCAAATAAATGTGAGCTTGCAGGAATAAAGTCTAAATAAACAGGTCGGGTGATGATTATATGTCATTAAAAGAAATACAAGTAAAGAGCGTGATGACGAAATCCAATCTGCCGGTTGCCGATTATTCAGTTAATCCTTATGTCGGATGCTCGCACGGATGCAAGTACTGCTATGCTTCCTTCATGAAGCGTTTTACCAATCATCCGGAGCCGTGGGGCGATTTCATAGATGTAAAATACTGGCCGGAGATCAAAAATCCGCAAAAGTATGCAGGTAAAGAAGCGTTTATTGGCTCAGTGACAGATCCATATCAGCCTTGTGAGGAAAGGTACGGACGGACGCGAGCTCTTCTGGAGCAGCTTCAGGGCAGCGGAATCAGCATAAGCATTGCTACACGCTCCGATCTTGTGCTCAGAGATATGGACCTTATCAGAACATTTCCGGATCCTCGTGTCTCATGGTCGATCAACACGCTGGATGATGAATTCCGCAGGGAGATGGATCACAGCATCAGCATTCAGCGCAGGCTGGACGTAATGAAGAAATTCTATGATTCAGGTATACAGACGACATGTTTTATTTCTCCGATCTTTCCGGGAATCACAGACGTAAAATCAATCATCGAAGCTACAAAAGACCGCTGCAATCTGGTCTGGCTTGAGAACCTGAATCTGCGCGGTGACTACAAGGGGCGGATACTGGACTGGGTACACGAAAATCATCCGGAACTGGATGAGCTGTACCACGCAATCTATACGAAAAAAGACAGAACCTACTGGAGCGATCTTGATGCTGAGATGAAAGCATATACATCCAAGAACGGCTTTCCATATGTCAGGGATGATGATTCAAAGCGGTCGCCTTTTGGTGAGCCTCCGATCGTGGTGAATTATTTCTTTCATGAAGAGATCATTCCTTCGGCAAAGAAGAAGGCAGCATTGAAAGACATGGAAAAGGGCGAAATACATGTGAATTCGATGGAAAGATCCGGGATAATCTGTCTGGATGAGGATGGACAAAAGGAGGAAGCTGAAAATGAACAAAAGTGGCATAACTATCAGAACGGTAACTCCTGACGATGGAGAAGAGCTGCTGGCCATATACGCGCCCTACGTAATCAAGACTGCAATAACCTTTGAATACGAGGTGCCGACGCCGGCGGAATTCAGAAAACGCATAAGCCACACTTTGTCCCGGTATCCATACATCGCGGCGGTCAAAGGAAACGAAATCCTCGGATATGCGTACACGGGCAGCTTTGTCGGCAGGCCGGCATATGACTGGTCGGCGGAGACCACCATTTACATCAGTGAGAACAAAAGGAAGCTGGGACTTGGAGGTTATCTGTATGGCGTCATTGAAGATATCTCCAGGGCGCAGCACATCACCAACCTCAATGCCTGTATCGGGTTTACGGAGACGGAGGATGAATTTCTTACGGGTAACAGCGTTGAATTTCATGAGCATCTCGGTTATGACAGGGTTGGAGAGTTTCATAAATGTGGTTTTAAATTTGGTAGATGGTACAACATGGTCTGGATGGAGAAGATGATCGGAGATCACGACGGGAAGCCGCTGCCGATGATACCTTTTCCGGAACTGGACAGTGATCTGCTGGAATCACTGGGTATAATGACGGGAGGCGGAAAATGATAAGAAAGATACTGACGCTGGGAGATCCGGCGCTTTATGAGGTCAGCGGGGAAGTCACCGCCGGCGACAAAGATAAACTTGAGGAATGGATCAGGGATCTTCACGATACTCTGATGGAGTATAAACGCACATATGGAGCAGGCAGGGCGGTGGCGGCACCGCAGATCGGCGTTCCCAAAAGACTGATCTATATGTACATCGACCGGCCTTATGTGTTTGTAAATCCGGTGATGACATTTCCTGATGAGGAGAAGTATGAGCTTATGGATGACTGTATGTCATTCCCCGGCCTGATGGTCAGGGTAGAGCGATACAGGCGGGCGCACATTTCATATCTGGATGAAGATTTTGTTGAGCGGGAGATGGATCTGCAGGGTGACTTTTCGGAGCTGCTGCAGCATGAGTATGACCATCTGGACGGCATACTTGCTACTATGAGAGCAGTGGACAGCAGATCTCTGGTGCTCGGACAGATGAAAAGAGAAGATTAGCTTTGACCGGTCATGGTGTATATGGTAAAATAATGTTGAGTTAAGTAAAGTTTGGCATCACGGAGGACCAATTTATGCTTGAATTCGATGTGGCTGATACTTATTTGTACAATATCGGAATCAATATTTTCTGCATAGTAGTTATGGCACTGCTCTATTTCAGCTGCAGAAGAGGCTTTTCCCAGACACAGGACATAATTATACTCTGCAGGATACAGCTGCTGATAATCGTCATTCTTGTCATGGACATTATCATGTGGTCGACCGACGGCATGGAGGGCAAGGCGGCGTATATAACGGAGTATGCCGTTAATATGATATATTTTACGGGCCAGGTACTGGTGGTCATGGACTGGGTCAGATATGTGGTTTACCGTGTTTACAACAAAAAGCTGCCGGAGAAGGTGGATATGTTTGGGCTGGTAATACCTGCGGTGGCTATTATGGTGGTGATATTCACAACACCTGTAACAAAACTGTGTTTCTATGTGGACTCATCGAATTTTTATCACAGAGGGTCACTCTGCACCGTACTGGCGCTGATCACAATGGCATACATAATCGTAGCTTCATTCATAGGACTGCATCGCAGATCGAAGGAGATCCTTTCTGAGAAGAGACGCGAGTGCCTGATTATAAGCGCGTTTGCCATTCCACCGCTGATAGGAGGAAGTGCTCAGGTATTAACATATGGAATTGCGCTGCTGTGGCCAACGGTAGTACTTTCCATACTGATGGCTTTCATAAATATGCAGAATCAGGCTATTTCACAGGATGCGCTTACGGGACTGAACAACCGTGGCAATCTTGACAGATATCTTCATTCGGTAGTTGACGGCAGTGACAGAAGTGTTGCTCTTATCATCGCTGACATCAACAACTTCAAGAAGATAAACGACAGCTTTGGACATGATGTCGGGGACGATGTGCTGACTTATGTTTCCGAGATCCTGAAAAAGACCTTTGCCGGGACTCCGGCTTTTCTGGCCAGATACGGCGGAGACGAATTTGTGATCGTAATGGCTGACGAGCCTGCGGGCAGTACAGAAATAATGATCAGAAAGATCATAGATAATGTGAAGATGTTCAACGATACCATCGATTATGGATTTGAACTTTCACTCGGTATAGGATATGCGAAGTATCCTGACCAGAATATTACCGACGTTAACAGTCTTCTCAAGGCGGCTGACGCCAACATGTATGTAAATAAGAATATGATGAAATCAAAGGTTAAGCAGGAGGTGGCCAAATGAGTCTGACCAATGGATTTACAGGATTTGGACCTGTCGGCATAATTTTCTTTGTTCTGCTGTCTATCGCCATGATAGGCGTGATAGTCTATAACGGCCTGCATCGTAAGAGACCTTTCGACAAAAAATACAACAATAAGGCGCAGCGTAAAAAGAAGAAAAGATAAAACATTACCTCACTGACACAGCAACGACACAGTCATGCCACCAAAAGCGGACATGACTGTTTTATTATTGTGTTGACGATATGTGAGGTGAGAAAATGAATAAAATATTGAATAAAAAAGTGATGATCGTCTGTGGCGTCGTGACAATGATAGCAGCGGTGGGGCTGATGGCTTCCTGCACATCAAGTTCCGCGAGCACCAAGAAGACATCCAAGACAAGCAGTAAATCTTCTGTTACCTGGCTGAAATATGTGGATCCGTCCAAGCTGAGCACGGGTGCAGGCGCCAGCACCGGCGGAGGAGGCGGTCCCAACACTTCGACTTACGATTACTCCGGAACCATGAGCGCGGCGCTCACGGCGAACGGCAAGACCGTAACCAAAAGCGGGACCACAGTTTCATCAACATCAGCTGATAAAAATGTGGTTCTGGCAGAGAACGGAGGCGTACTCAAGCTGAAGAACGTGACTCTGAAGAAGTCGGGTTCTGACAGCAACGGTGACAACTGCAACTTTTACGGGCTGAATTCTTCAGTACTGGCTGTGGGCAGCAAATCAAAGGTATATTTGTCCAAGAGTACCATAAATTCCACCAGTACAGGAAGCAACGGCATTTTTGCCACAGACAGCGCCAGGATATACGCCAACAACGTCAAGATAACTACCAGCAGCGGAGACAACGCGAGAGGACTTGACGCCACCTACGGCGGCGTCATCTATGGCAACAAGCTGACAGTAAGCACGTCAGGCGATCACTGCGCTGCGCTGGCAACTGACAGGGGCGGCGGATATATCTCTGTGACAAACAGTTCGCTGAAGACAGCAGGCTCAGGTTCACCGCTGATATATTCAACAGGTGACATAGAGGTTGACAACGTCAAGGGAACTGCTTCCGGAAGTCAGATCGCCGGTATGGAGGGACTCAACAGGATCCTGATATACAATTCGACTCTGACAAGCACCAATGATGCCATATCAGGCAGTGATCCGATCAAAAACGGCGTCATCCTGTATCAGTCGACATCGGGCGACGCAGATACCAGCACCAGCAGCGCGGCTGATTTCGAAGCGGTCAATTCGACGCTGAAAACCAGCATTTCCAGCGGTGCCATGTTCTACGTGACCAACACCAATGCCAAGGTAGTACTCAAGAACACCAAGCTTTCATTCGACAGCAGCAATGTGAACCTGATAACTGCCAGCGGTAATTCCAACAACTGGGGAACATCCGGAAGCAACGGCGGCAAGCTGACGTTCACTGCCATAGGTGAGAAGCTGAAGGGCAACGTGAAGACGGATTCCATCAGCAGCGTCAAAATGTACCTGCTTTCCAAGACGACTTACACCGGTAAGACCAGCGGTAAAGTCACCATGAACGTAAGCAAGAATTCCAAATGGGTGGTTACCGGAAACAGTACGGTAACGAACCTGAATGTGGCTGCCGGCGGTAAAATAGTCGACAAGGACGGTAATACTGTTACCATCAAGGTAAACGGCACCACCAAGGTCAAGGGCGACAGCAAGTATACAGTAACCGTTACCGGAAAATACACCACCAAAGTAACGACCGGGAGCAAGAACAAGCTCAGCACCAAGGCAGTCAGCAGATCCGCATTTGATAAGTACTACGGAACTACGACAACCTTTGGAAAGAATACAGAAGACTAACAGCAACAAAAAATCTGCGGCATGCCTTTACAGGCAGCCACAGATTTTTTTTGCTTATTTGATTATCGTGTTATTACACTGCAGATATCATCACCCAGTCTGGCAGGATCTTCTATGGACAGACCTGAAATCAGCAGGGCCTGATCATATAGAAGTCTGGCGTAAACAGCGGTGAGCTCTTTGCCGTCTTCGCCTCTGGCAAATGTCTCCTGGAGCTTTTTCATGACCGGGTGGTCAGGATTCATTTCCAGCACTTTCTCAGCCCTGACATTTTCTTCAGTCGGCATTTTGTTCAGAGTCTTTTCCATCTCCAGTGAGATACCGCCCTTACTCGACAGGCAGCAAGGAGAGTCCTTGAGTCTGGCTGACAGAGTGACATCTGAAATGCCTGTGCCCAGAGTCTCCCTGATGAAGGACAGAAGGTCTTTGTTCTCATCTTCGGCCTTTTTCATAGTTTCCTTTTCCTCGTCGGTCTGAGCTTCACTCATATCCTCATCGGATACAGACTTGAATTCCTTGTCCTTGTAGTCGCGGATCATCTTGACAACGAATTCGTCTATTTCATCAGTCATATAAAGGATCTCATAGCCCTTGGCCCTGGCCGCTTCAGTCTGAGGCAGCATGTCGATCTTCTCCACAGTCTCGCCGGCAGCATAGTAGATGCATTTTTGTTCTTCACCCATTTTTGCCAGGTATTCGTCCAGGGAGATCAGTTTCTTCTCGGTGGAAGAGTAGAAGAGCATCAGATCGGCAAGAACATCCTTATGCATGCCGAAGTCGTCGTAAAGTCCGTATTTCATCTGACGGCCGAAGTTCTCAAAGAATTTTTCATAGCCTTCCCGGTCGTCTTTCATGAATTTGACCAGCTCGCTCTTGATCTTCTTTTCCAGGTTCCTGGCGATGTTTCTCAACTGACGGTCCTGCTGAAGGGTCTCACGGGAGATGTTCAGGGACAGATCCTGAGAGTCGACAAGTCCTTTGACGAAGTTGAAGTAGTCTGGCAGCAGTTCCTTGCATTTGTCCATGATCATGACACCGGAGGAGTAGAGCTGCAGACCTTTTTCATAGTCCTTGGTATAGTAATCGAATGGTACGTGGCTCGGGATGAACAAAAGGGCAGTGTAGCTGGACACACCTTCCACACTTGTTCTGATCACCTTGCACGGATCCATGTAGTCGCCGAATTTGCTCTTGTAATATTCATTGTAGTCTTCGTCCTTGACCTTGCTCTTCTGGCGTTTCCATATTGGTTCCATGGTGTTGAGAGTCTCAAGCTCCTGATATGATTCCATTTCAGGTGCTTTGTCTTCCTCCGGTTCGGGAGCGTCTGCCTTAGGACGCGATTTGGTCACCATCATCTGGATAGGGTAGCGGATGTAGTCAGAGTATTTCTTTATCAGGCTTCTGATTGTATACTCCTCCAGGTACTTGTCGTAATCTTCACCTTCAACGTTTTCCTTCAGATGAAGCACGATCTCAGTGCCATTGGACGCCATTTCAGCAGGGGATACGGTATAGCCGTCTGCGCCCTTGGATTCCCAGACATTGGCTTCTTCTGAGCCGTAGGCTCTGGAAGTGACTGTGACTTCGTCGGCTACCATGAATGCCGAATAGAAACCGACACCGAACTGACCGATGATGTCAGTGGCCTTCTTAGCTTTGGCAGCTTCGTCATCCATAGCTTCTTTCTGCTGTTCTTCCTTGAATGCCAGACTTCCGCTGCGTGCTATCGTTCCCAGATTTGACTCCATATCCGCCGCAGTCATGCCGATACCGTTGTCTCTGATCGTCAGGGTACGGGCGTCCTTATCTGCCGCTATTTCGATGACAAAGTCTGAGCGTTTGATCCCGGTATCACCGGACTGCAGGCTCTGGTAATATAATTTGTCGAGAGCATCACTGGCATTGCTGATGAGCTCACGCATGAAAATTTCTTTATGTGTATAGATAGAATTGATCATCAGATCCAGTAGCTTCTTGGATTCTGCTTTAAATTGTTTTTTTGCCATAATCTCGCCTCCAAAATTTGTTTGTTAGCACTCGATATATTTGAGTGCTAAATCCATATATTAATTTACCACGAATATATAAAAAGTCAATACCATATGGCAATTTTTGTTGCATGAGCAGGTGAATAAATGTAAAATGTCGGAGTGAGGTGAAAATATGCAATACAGACAAGATAAACATGGTGAAGACATTTCACTTTTAGGATACGGATGCATGCGCTTTACCAAAAAAGGCATGTCTATAGATCTGGACAAAACAGAAAATGAGCTGATGAGGGCCATAGAACTGGGCGTCAATTATTTTGATACGGCTTACTCATATCCGGGAAGTGAAGCTGCGCTGGGCAAGATACTGGAACGTACCGGAAGCAGAGACAAGGTCATGATCGCCACCAAGCTTCCGCAGTATCTGGTCAAATCCAGGGGAGCCATCGACAGATATTTCAATGAAGAACTGGCTAGGCTGCGGACTGACCACATCGACTATTATCTCATGCACATGATAGCTGATATCGCCACCTGGGACAAACTGAAACGACTGGGCATCGAGGAATGGATCGCAGATAAGAAAGCGTCCGGTCAGATAAAAAACGCAGGTTTTTCCTTCCACGGCAATTCAGATATGTTCATCAGTGTGCTTGACGCTTATGACTGGGACTTCTGCCAGATACAATATAATTACATGGATGAGGATACACAGGCGGGACGCAGAGGTCTGAAGGCAGCAGCAGAGAAGGGGATACCAGTGATCATCATGGAGCCTCTCCGCGGCGGCAAACTGGTGGAGCTGCTGCCAGAGCATGCCAGGCAGCTGATTTCAGACAGCGGCAGATGGGCATCGCCGGCAGAACTGGCCTTTGGCTGGCTGTATGATCAGCCTGAGGTGACCTGCGTGCTTTCCGGCATGAATTCTATGGATATGATAGAGGAAAACTGCCGTCTTGCTGACAAAGCGAGAGCAGGCATGTTTACGAAAGAGGACCGTGAGCTGACAGATGCGGTAAAGGCTGAGATAAACAGCAGCATCAAGGTCCCGTGTACTGGCTGCGGCTACTGCATGCCGTGTCCGCAGGGCGTTGATATACCGACCATATTCAGCTGCTACAACCATATGTTTGTAGAGAACAAAAGGGCAGGTCGTTTTGAATACATGCAGACCATGGCCTTCAGAAAAAATGTTCAGGCTGCCACCAGATGCGTTTCCTGCGGCGCCTGCGTACGAAGATGTCCGCAGCACATAGACATACCTACGGAACTGAAAAAAGCAGACAAGGCGCTGCGGCCGTGGTATATGAAAGCTGCCGTCGGTGCCATGCGGATATTCAAGTTCTGGTAAAATAAAAAATCATGTCTCGTTGGGACATGATTTTTTTAAAGATCGTCAATCGTGGATTATGACCGGCAGACCGCTGTAAACGTAGCTGTAAAGCTTGGCTGCCTGTGAAGACGGCATGTTTACACAGCCGTGGCTGCCGTTATTGGTGTATATAGAACCGCCGAAACTGCTTCGCCACCAGGCATCATGGAAACCGTCGCCCAGATAGAAAGGCATCCAGTACTTTACTTTTGTCTCATATTTAGAACCGTCATAGTTCTCGCCCTTAAGGGTGGCGTTCTTCGATTTGTAAACGATGTAATAGGTGCCGGAAGGGGTAGAATGTTTTTTGACCTTGTTTCCGGTAACCACATCTGTAGAAAGTACCACATTGCCATTGATCACGCACCACATGTGCTGGCTGCTTTTGTTTACCTCTACATAAGAACTTCCTATATCGTTGCCTGATTCAGTGCCCTTGCCGGTACGTGAATACACGGGCTTTCTGGTCACATCTTTGCCTGTTTCAAGGTCGGAGACCAGTTTGGCAGTTTCTTTCTTTTCATTTATAATATATCCGTAGGTGCCGCCTGAAACAGTGTAGGTACCGCCGCCTGCAGACTTTCTGGTCCTGGTGGCACCAACGCTGTTGCATTCAGTTGCCAGTTTTTTTACAAATTCACTGACCGCGGTTTCACTGACCGTGATTTCGCCTTCGCTGTCAACCGAGATCATTTTGTCAAGATCATAAGGTTTGATAGTGTAGGTTTTGAGAGGGGCATTGTAGGTTATCCTGGTCGTCAGGTTCTTCTTGCAGTATTTCTGTTTGGCCAGAAGTTTCTTGTTGTTGTATTTAACCGTCGGCTTCGTGTAGTAATCAGACTTTTTATATTCAAATGTCTTTTTGCCGTTGCCAAGGCTTCTGAATATGGAATCTTTGAGTTTTTTCTCATTCAGGTTGTTGCCGTAGACTTCATGGATAATTTTGAAATCCGTATTGGACATATCGACATAGGCATTCCTGGTCGTGACAGTACCTTTGCCGTTTTTTACTACGCTCAGCGACTGGAACTGTCTGTTCACGCCTGATGTATAAGACGCCGGGGTCATGGTGAACGTATACGCCCGGTGAGATTTACTGAATGTGCGTCCTATGGCTCTGAAAAAACCTGGATGCAGACAGCTGAGCACGTCGTCATCTATGGAATATTTAAGATCAAGGTTCTTGATAGTGCCTATCTCGGTTCCTTTTTCAGTAATAGTTATGCTTTTCTGGTTCCACTCATCGGTCAGGACCTTAACCGCCTGGCTCTGAGTCATCCCCGAGACATCAACGCCGTTGACGGTCGTTGAGGAAGGGAACACTTCAGGATTGATCACGAATTTGTTCAATAAAAAACACCCGCAGATTATTGCGACTGCTATTACTGCTATTGCAATGATTTTCCTCCTGGACATTACCACGGATACTTCGGTTTTAGCATGCTTCCCTTTTTTCTTGTTTGTTGTTTCGTCTGCGCTTTTCAAAAATCACACTTCCTATTCTATTATTTTGCAATCCCTGTCACTTTACATACATAAGATTACAAACGCATTTATTCAAGTATACATTAATAATCGTGATAATTCAATAGTTTAATCCCTTTAAATATTGATTCTTCCGCTTAGTATGTGATATAATATGTCTATTATGCGCCTATAGCTCAGCAGGATAGAGTAGCACACTCCGAATGTGAAGGTCACCGGTTCGAATCCGGTTAGGCGCACCATATTTTTTGAGGCAGAAATCATGAAGAAACGTGAGAAAATCAAATTATCTGATAAAAAGGTGATCTACAGAGTTTCTACTGTCAGCATCATATCCAATGTTGCCCTGTGCACGTTCAAGCTTTTTGCTGGAATCGTGGGGCATTCAGCTGCCATGGTTTCGGATGCGGTCCATTCGGCATCGGACGTAATGGGAACGATACTGGTCATAATCGGCGCGCATCTTTCCAGCAAGGCGGCAGACAAAGAACACCCGTATGGTCACGAGCGCATGGAGTGCGTGATTTCCATACTGCTTTCAGGCATACTTACCATAGTCGGCGCGGCAATAGGCTATTCAGGGATCCTAAAGATCATGAATCCTGAGAGGATCATCATACCGACCATGCTGCCGCTGATAGCAGCCATAGTTTCCATCGTCGTAAAGGAAGGCCTGTACTGGTATACGATCCTGGCCGCCAGAAAAATAAATTCGGTTTCACTGAAAGCCGAAGCATGGCACCACAGATCTGATGCCTTTTCATCCATCGGAAGTTTTGCGGGCATTCTGGGCGCCAGGCTTGGATATCCGGTTCTGGATCCAGTAGCCAGTATCATCATCGCTTTGTTTATTCTTAAGGTAGCGGTCGATATTTTCAGAGAGACCATGGATAAGATGATAGACAAAACCTGTTCAGACGAGATTGAAAATCTTCTGCGCGGCGAGATACTCTCAGTCGAAGGCGTCGAGCACATAGACTCACTCATGACGCGCCAGTTCGGTTCCAAGATCTATGTCGACGTGGAAATCACCATGGACGGCACCATAACTCTTTTTGAAGCTCACAAGACGGCGGAAGAAGTCCACCATCTTCTGGAGCAGCAGAATCCAAACATCAAACACTGCATGGTCCATGTGAACCCGGATGAAGAACTGGTTCACTGAATCCTGAAAGGACAATGGAAATGACATTCAAACAGGAATTTTTTAAGATATACGACAAAAAAATCGCGTCAGGCGAGATAACCTTCAGCCGCAGCGGCATCACCAAGACCGACTTTACAAGAATCTGCATGGAGCCCGATTTTGTATTTGAAAAGGAAGCCCTTGAAATCATCTGTACAGCTATGAAGCTGACAAGGGATGAACACGACAGACTTTTTTCATCGGCAGGTTATTGACAGATTGTATTGATTTATTTTACTTCTGATTGTATAATGAACAGAGGGAAAGGAGTGGTTCAAATGAAAAAGTGGACTATTTTCAGCTTTTGTGCAGTAGCAGCAATCGTATTGATCGCAGCATACGCGGAGCTCGAGGAAGACGAGGAAAAAGAAGAAATATAACAGATTAAAGATTATGTTTTGAAACGATAACGGCATCAGGTCAGTTCCTGGTGTCGTTTTTTCATGCTCCAAAGCAGATGTTGGAACGCTACGATCTGACTCGATGCCTGAAAAGGTGGCAGAAATCGGGGGACGCGAGGGTGCTGCTCCTCATAAATGACACATTTTTCACACATTTTCTTTTGTTTAACGACGCAAATAAGACCTCATAAGTACGCAAAAGAACTGTAGAATCAGGTTATAAACTTATTGGAGGTATGACATGTTCACAATTAGAAATGCAATGAGGAACATAGTTCGTGCAAAGGGCAGGAGCATTTTGATCGGAATAATAATTACTATTATCGCTCTGTCTGTCTGCATCGGACTGTGTATCCGGCAGTCGGCGGCCAACGCAAAGGAAAGCGCTTTGTCAGATATGACGATAACTGCGCAGATATCGCCGGACAGGGAAAAGGCAATGAGCAGCGCGGGCAGCTCAGGCAGTTTCAGTAAATCCAAGCTGAAGGCGTCCATGGGTTCGTCTTTGTCGCTGACAAAGCTTGAAAAGTATGCTAAGGCAAGTGCTGTAAAGTCATTCTATTATACTTTGACGGCATCTGTAGACGCATCGGGAAGTCTGGAGGCTTACACGACGTCGAGTTCGACCAGTTCAAGTTCTTCAAGCTCAAGCAGCTCCAGCAGCACGGGATCGTCCAAGTCTGCACCGGCAGGCATGACGACGGGTGATTTCACGATCACCGGTTATTCATCGGATGAAGCCATGACAAGCTTTGTTGAAGGCACGTGCAAGATCACGTCGGGCAAGATGTTCACTGAGGGCACCAGCGATATGGTATGCGTGATCTCCAGCGAGCTGGCCAAGTACAATGATCTGTCGGTTGGCGACTACATCACTGTTGCCAATCCAAACAAGAGCAGTGAGACATACAAGCTGAAGGTCGTTGGTATCTACAAGAACAGCCAGAGCTCGGCTCAGGCAACCATGGGCGGTCCGGGAATGCAGACCGATCCGGCCAACAACATTTATACAAGCTATAACACGCTGAACAAAATAGTGACTGCATCTAAGGCGAAATACAGCAGCAGCAGTACTACAGCGATTTCAGGCAATCTGAACGGAACTTACGTCGTAGGCAGCGTAGCAAACTACAACAAGTTCAAGAAGCAGGTTGCGAGCATGGGACTGTCAAGCAAGTACACGGTTTCTTCGACGGATATCGAAAGCTATGAGCGCAGTGCGGAACCGCTTGAGAATCTGGCAAAATTTGCAGGATATTTCCTGATAGTAATACTTCTTGTAGGAGCGATAATACTGGTAGTGATGAACATCTTCAGTACGCGAGAACGTAAGTATGAGATCGGAGTGCTGACTGCCATAGGCATGAAGAAGAACAAAGTAGCCAAGCTGTTCATGTCGGAGATCATGATAATCGCCCTTGCCGGCGTCATCGTGGGCGGTACTATCGGAGCTGTGGCATCGGTGCCGGTTACCAACGCGCTGTTGTCGTCGCAGATAACGTCGCAGCAGACGCAGAGCAGTAATATGCATCAGGCCTTCGGGCGCGACAACAACGG
>Ga0070399_1003673_pt1 | contig 13354 bp, 14 predicted proteins | sample BioMet4_FD_61217 | JGI IMG/M metagenome (GOLD analysis project Ga0070399, IMG submission 61217) | Microbial communities from bioreactor (seeded with sewage sludge) at LBNL, California, USA - Biofuel metagenome 4 (version 1) | ecosystem: Engineered > Bioreactor > Anaerobic > Unclassified ... | reverse complement strand
TGAAGGACGTTATTCTTGTTGAAGTCGGCGAAGAAGAGGTTCGTATAGGCTACTTCTGCCGGGAAAATATAGCACATGTTTCCAAACTCTTCATAAAAGCGTTTATTGGTAGCGTTCTTGTTCAACTCTTCTCTTTCTATGTTTTCAAAACGATGTTTGTAGGCCAAAGGATAGTTGTTCTGGTAGCTATCTAATGTGAAGAATCCGTTGTATTGACTTACTGCCGGCAGAATACCCACATTGAGTATTCGGTATGTCGATTGTGCTTTCCCAATGTACCGAGCCACTTCTGCAAACTGCTTTTCAGCGAAGAAGGCTTTATAAGATGGATGATAACGTGAAATGGGAAGACCAATCTCTTTTCTGATGAGATTATCAGTCATATAGTTTACATCTCTATACCATAAGGCTGCTATCTGGAGTATAAGAATACATATAGCTACGATCTGAAATTTTTTTCCATTTTTTATAAGAGCCAGCAATGAAAGACCGAAAAGCAGCATCCAACATAAGTCTAATAGATGATAAAAACGGGTTAAACGAAAACCCCTGATATTGGTGCCAAAATAATAGTTGGTTATGACGATTGTATATAAGATAAGGAATAGCAGCAGCTCATGAAAGATTCTCTTTCGATCTTTTTGATTAAATAAAAATGCACATAGAATGGATAACCATATAGGGAAAGTATAGAATATTCCTGCAGCAAAGTCCGTTCGCCATAGATAATGAAGATAAAAGGAAGAGAATGTAGTTGCTTCTCTTCCTAAAACCATTTCTTCTCGATGTGTATGGAATCCTTCAAACGTAGGAATGATTAGATTGTATTCTACGATGAGGCAGCAAATGGCATATCCCATAATGATAGCCATCGCCTGCTTGTTGATCTCTTTCTTCGTAACCCAGTCAGTGATGAGGATGATACATAGTGCTATTCCTATGAAGAATCCGCTTAGGACGAACCATGAGAACAACGGGAAGAGTAAAATACATATGTAATCAATTGTTTTACCCTTCCTGTTGAGAATATTCAAGAATGAATATAACAGTAAAGGCTGTCCAAGGTCAGTCAAACCGTAAATGGTTACGAAGGGGATGAAAATATAGGCAGTGGAAAAGAGTACTATGAACCATTGTTTTTTAATCCCCTTGAATATGTAGTTCTTCATCAGAAGATACATGCCGATGAAACCAATCCATCGCATGATGAAGTCATTCACAAGATAGGCAATGAAGGGTGGAAAAAGACCGAACATCAAGGTGGTGAAATTGAGCCCGCTCGATAGGCAGAACCGTGGCAAGCCATTCATTATTTCAGGAATCAGTGCATGGTAATTGAGCCAATACCCTTTCCTAGCCGCCATCATCTTGTAGATAATCTCACCGTCGAGATTGTCAAACACACGAATGGATGCATTTTGTCCCAGTATAAAATAGGGAATAAAATAGACAAGCACGGCTACGAAGCCGATCAGAGTTATTGATAGCAACGATTTGTTACGCATAGCTCTATAATAGATGAATGTGTGATTGAAGTTGAATTCTATAGAGAAAGCTAAATATGCTTCCCGAATAGTTTGGCTAATCCAAAACGAAAGGCGAACCATCCATGGCGTAGAGCGGTAGGAAGGATTCCATAGTATTTGCACATGATAGCGTAGCGCTCTTTCAGTGATTCTTTGCGGTGAACACTGCTCATGCCTGCTTCCAGAAAATTGACCAAGGTCAGGCGACTGTTCTTTATTTTGTCTGCTTGCTTCATGCAGCGGATGCACCAGTCATAGTCAGCCACAAGGCGGTAATTCGTATCATATTCCGGTGCGATCTCTCTTCTCGCAACGAAAGATTGATGACAGACCAGCATTCCCATTTTGAATTTTTTCCAGGTAAGGCGATCCGGAGCTTTCAGTCGCCGCATGCTGAGAAACTTGCCATCAGCATCAACGATTGCCGTTTCTCCATAAATGATGTCAACTGTCTTCTTGCTCTTCAAGATGGAAGCGCTGACTCTCTGAACCGTATTGGCGGCAAAGAAGGTGTCTCCAGCATTGAGAAACCAGACATAATCACCTGTAGCATGCTGCAGCCCTTTGTTCATGGCAAAGTAAAGGCCGCCGTCCGGCTCGCTGCTCCAGTAGGCAATGCCGGAAGCATATTGCTTGATGATATCAACAGTTCCATCTTTCGACGCTCCGTCAATGATGATGTATTCAATATCTGGATAACTTTGTGAGAGGACGCTCGTAATGGTCCGTTCCAACCACTTCTCCGCATTGAATGTGATGGTTATAATAGAAAATGTAGGACGCATAATATAAATGAAGAAACTTTATGAGAACAATGAATATACTTTACATGTATTGTCAATCTCACTTTGGAAGGAGAAATGTTTTTCTAATCTTTCTTTCCCCGCTTGAATGAGTGATTCAGCCAATTCTTTGTCGTAAATGACTTTGCTGACTGTATCAAGGATGGAATCTTCATTCATAGGATCAAAGTATAAGGCTGCATCTCCGGCTATTTCAGGGAAACAACTGGCGTTACTCAAGCAAACCGGACATCCATAATTGAATGCTTCGAACGTTGGCCTACCAAAGCCTTCATATAGTGAAGGAAATACAAATACAAGAGCGTGTTGATAAAGGGAGGCAATTTGTGAATCTGTTGCTGTAATCTGCTGTAATTGACTGCTTATCTTTAAATCTGCAAACAGTTGTAATTCATCTTTGCTGAAAGGTTTCCCCGTACAAACAAGTTTTAAATCTTTTTCTCGACTCAACAAAGGTGCAATGGCATGGATAAACCTCGGAAAGTTTTTATAACGATTCCTTTCTCCTACATATAATATATAGTTACTATATAATTGATCAGCCCCGCTTGGGAAAGATAGAAACCCATGGTGAACAACCGTTATTTTACTTGGGTCAACATTTAAATAATGAATTAGATCTGATTTGGTGAATTCGCTGACTGCAATGATGTGAGACGCACGTTCTACTATCTTTTTTTTGTGGATTGCAGTATTATCAAAACGATTTACAGCTTCTGGAAATTTTTCATGAATCATATCATGGACTGTCACAATAAAAGGTTTTTTTATCTCTTTCAAGAAATAAGAATCGTAGTAGGATGGATGGAATACATTGAAATCACCTTTTTTTATGACTTTGTCTGTAATCCTTTCATTGAGATAGTAATAAATCCGTCTTTTAATGCGAAAATTGGAAATCCATGGGATGTTTTTCAAATGATACAGATTAAGTTCTTCCAAATAGTGATTTTCACTGTATTCAATGGGCAGCTCAAATTTGTAGCCTTTTGGAAGATGTAATAATAAATCTGCATAGTATCGTGATATTCCACCTATGCGTTGCATGGTGAACATCTGATGATCGTATAGAATCTTCATATTTATAAGTTTGTCTTATTATCATTCCTTACCTACTATTCTTTTCACAAAAATCTGCCCTTTAAAAGGTAGAAGATTAAGAAATAACCGATAGTAACAATCCAGATTGAAAATATAGACCGGAAGCGACTTCACCCATTCTTGGAATGCCTCAACTCTTCTTCCAGCATTAGTCAGCATGACTAAACGGCCTTTGTGCCATTTCTTGCAATAACCGTACAGTCCTTCAATATCACGATTAATTCTGTATAGTTCCATCAACATAGTTCCGCCGATATCATCCTTTGGCGCGACAATCTTCATACTATTATATGAACCTGTTTCATAACTTTCAGGCAATCGATTATAAATAGCTAAAGGCCTTTTACTGTAGGCTATTTTATATTTGCAAGCAAGTTTTGCCCATGTAATATAATCTTCTCCAAATCTAATATGGGTCGGAAATCCATTTTCTGCAAGTATCACAGATTTTCTAAGGATGACTCCTGAAGTCATAATTGGAGGATCACCTTTCATTGCCATTTGAAAGAAATTGTGTATCACTCCACAGTCTCCTTCAAAATCAAAACTTATTGGAGCCTCTTTTAAGGGCTTTGAGGGATCCCGATAATAGTAAGCCGAAGCAAACAAACTGCAATCTGGATATTTGACGATTAAATTACGCATTTCTATCATATATGTGGGAAGCCATTCATCGTCGGCATCGGTTAAGGCTATGTAGTCACCCTTTGCTTCTTGGATGCCACGATTTCTTGCGCCCGACAGGCCTCTGTTCTCCTGATCAATTATTCTAATATTAATACTATTGGCAAAATCCCTATTGTTTTCGATAAAGCACAAAACGGCTTCTCTACTTCGATCTGTCGAACCGTCATTGACAATCACAAGCTCATACGCAGTAAATGTTTGCTGTTGAATGGATTTTAAGGTCTTTTCAACAACTTTCTCTTTGTTGTAGAGAGGAATAACGATACTAATCAAAGGTGTTTCTTTAATTTTTTCCATAATCTGTGAATCCATGTATATTTCAAATATTTGGCAAGAATTCCTCCATTGATTTTATCTTGAAATCTCCGATGGTTCTTTAGAAGCTCATTATTGTATTCAATGAATGGAATGAATCGAGTTGAAGCATTTCTCGTGTCGAGCGGTGGTTTTGCCCACCATGCTTTTTTATTGTCACAATGTTCGCCTGTTCCATCGAATCCCCAGTTCTGAGTTTTGGATACAACCGGAAAAACAGAACACATGTGATTTTGAAACATATGATAATAGACTCGTAAATCTCCGGCTACGATTTCTTTTCGGGAGTCTGCCTGGAGTATGCCTTTGATGTAAAAACCTATAGATGTAAATTCCTTATATTTCTTTGGATCTTTCTTTAGTTCTGAATATCTATCGAAGTAATCCTGATTAACCGTATTCCATTTTTCCTTCCACGATGCGAAGCCCCAAGGGGAATTGCAGGGATAAAAATAGACATCTTTGTCATAGCTTTTTGGAAGATCAAACATCGCTTTGAATCCACACACAGCCATGATTCGAGGATCCTCTTTATAATAATCAAGGCCGTCATTCATATATTGAAGAAAGTCAGTTGAGACAACAATATCGTCTTCCAGGAATATAAAAGAGCCATAGGTGTCCAAAGCCTCTTTAATAATAGGAAGAACAGATTTTGTGGCTCCCAAGTTTTTTTCTCTAAATATATTGCGTACTTCTTTGAACCCAGTAATATGATTCGCAATTTCTCTAACTTTTAGTATACTATCGGCATGTTCATTCTTGTATGCGGCATCTGATACAACGTAAAGTATAGATTCCGAAGCTATGCTGTTCTTCTGTAATGATTCAATGCACCTTTTAAAATGAGCATATCGATCATAGACTGAAACAATTATCGGAGATGGCACAGTGTTTTAAATTTTTGAAGTTACTATTTGTTGTTAGACAATGATTCTTGAGGTACGGCTATTACCTTTTCTTTAAATCGATGGAAAATGATAGAGTTATCAGGTACATTTTTATCAACAACCATTCCTGCTTGGATTACACAATTATCTCCTATTGTGATCTCGGGTATTACTACTGATCTTACATAAAATGAATTATTATTCCCGATTTTTACATGTCCACAAAGCCCTGCAGATGATAAAACATTATTGTTCCCAATTTCTGAATCGTGACTAATAAAAGAATAAGAAGTGAGATGATTAAAATTGCCAATAGAAGCATTTGGACCAATTGTACAGAATGGCGATATAAAGCATCCTTCTCCTATTTTTGCAGTCTTAGCAATGATAGAACTTGGGTGGATAATAGTGCAAAATTTAGCATTTTTGGACTTCATAGTCTCAATAACTTTTTCTCTGAATGGAATGTTGGATACTCCCAATATGAAATAATCGTCTTCTTGAGGATAATATGAGTCTATGTCTCCTAATATCGGCTTTAGATAATGATAATTGTTGTAATATTTTTCAATATTGTATTCATATTCCAAATACCCCTTAATACAAAGTCCATCTTTTATGCCCATGTCTGTGTCTTCTATGTAAGACGTTATCTCGGCTGCAACGGCACCAGTGGCAATTATTATTACATTTTTCATCTTTAAATATCATAATCATCCAAATCAAAGATTTCTCCATGACCGGGATAAACTTTATAATGTTTCCCTTTTAAACTTCTAAAGAAATCATCTGTTTCCTTTTGCTCTATTTTTGACCCTGTAAGCAACTTTGTAATTGTTTTTTGTCCTTTGATTAATGCATCTCCTGTAAAAATGGAATTTCCTATCAAAAGACTTATGGAAGAATCAGTATGCCCCTTAGTATCAACAATTTCAATTTTATCGTCATTCCAATCCCAAGATAATCTACCGTCTAATGCAATGTCTGCTTTATTTAAAGAAAATCCTTTTTGGTTATAAAACAATGAGAGGTTTTTTTTATTTGATTGTATTCTTTCAGAACACTTTTCAGAACAAACTACCTTCGCATGGAATCGATCTCTTAAAGCTTTTACTCCCCAACAATGATCAAAGTGTTCATGTGTGATTATTATAAAAATAGGTCTCAGATTTAATTCATCAATTTTATTGATGAGTCCATTCTCATCCTCACTGCCTGGATCTATAATGATACAATCGTTATAGTTTCCTTTTTGAAAGAGTAAAAAGCAATTTGATGATATTGGTTCGTTGACGAACTGAATTATCTTAAGTGCCATTTTTTATTAAATCAGCCTGTTATATTGATTGTCCTTCCTCCATCAACAGTTATTTGTTGACCGGTTATCCATCGTGCTTTTTCAGAAAGAAGGAAACAAACAACATCTCGTATAGCAGTTACATCTCCTAAACCTAATGGATATGTAGAGGCCATTCGCTTTATAAGTTCTTCGTTTTGAAACATCTGTTCGGTCATTCTGGTCCTTACGCCTCCTGGCAAAACAGAATTGATTCTAACTTCTGGCGCAAGTTCAATAGCCAACGATCTCATTAGCCCATCCAAAGCGGCCTTTGATGAACTATAGACACTGAATGCTTTAGCTCCGTAGTTGCTTATGTTACTAGATATAAACACGGCACTTCTCAAGGCTTTATTATTATGCCTTTTGCTGGTTAATGTCTTTGTAAGAAGAGCTGCAGAAACAACATTGATATTGAATGAGTCAGTAAATAATTCAGGAGACAAACTTTTTATTGGATACATTTTCATATATCCTGCACAGTGTACGAAATGGGTAATACTAATCTGGTGATCATAAAGGTAATTTTGAAAAGTATGTTCTATGCCATTAACGTCAGATAGATCATATTGCCATATCAAATGATTGCCATTTTGACATTTTTCCTTCACTGAATTTAGCCTGTCAATATCTCTTCCATTTAATAGGATGTTGTAGGATGCAGACAGGCTTATCGCTATTTCTTCTCCCATCCCTGAAGATGCACCTGTAACTAATACGAATTCTTTATCCATGTTATTGTGCTGTAAAACCTCCGTCTATATTGATTACGGCGCCCGTAATCCATTTTGACATATCAGAGAATAAAAAGGCGATTCCGTTTGCTATATCTTCAGGTTCTCCTAAGCCAAGTGGATGCATAGCATTAAGTCTTTCCATGTATTGATCATCAAATCTAAAAGAATTCTCTCCCATCATGTTGGATTTTACAAAACCAGGAGCGATGCAATTAACGCGAATTCCTTTTGAAGCCAGTTCCATCGCTAAGGATTTTGTAATACCTACAATTGCCGATTTCGACATGGCATAGCCTACATTTGCAGAAGATCCGACAATCCCATAGACAGACGAGATAAGGACTATAGATCCTTTCTCTCCAATATAAATTTTCTTAGTTGAAAAGCTTTTAGCCAATTCAATTGCAGCATAAGCATTGACTTTATATACTTTTTCGCAATGCTCTTCATTTACTGTTTTTAGAGGAGAGATGTAAGGAATTCCGGCTATATGCGCAAGCCCTGTGAGTTTCCCAGTCTTAGACACAGCCTCTTCAATAGCTGGCTTTATGGACTTCGCATCTGAAAGATCTATTTTTAGAATATAGTCTGTTTGTTTGCACATCTGCTTTGTTTCAATTAGACCTTCAGAATTGATATCAGTCAGTATTAAATCAGCTCCTAATTTGGAAAGTAAGACGCACGTGGATCTTCCCATGCCCGATGCTGCGCCTGTAATCAGATAATGATGCCCAGCCAAATTTAGAGGATTAAAATTCATATTACTTCTGATTAATGAGAGAAATGAGCCCACCAATGGTTTTTGCGTCCCTTATCTCGTCATTTGACAATTGCTTACCGAATTTTTCAGAGGTTAGGGCAATAATTGATAAAATCGTCAATGAATCCCAACATTCGAATTTATCCAATTCGTCATCGTTTTTAACTGAATCAACCTCGAAAATATCTGCTAGTTGTTCCAAAAATTCATCCATAGCGTTTATATTTAAAAATTAATTGTTTTATTAAAGTTTAGATTGCCAATATCCATAAGAATAGATGACCAAGTAAGCCCAACTCCAAAACCTGCTAAACAGATCTTTGCTGAAGAAGACAATAGTGATTCACCTAAATTATATGAAATATTCACCGGTACTGTAGCGCCGCTTGAATTTCCAAAGTTCTCAACAATATTGCTTGGCATTTTCTCGCGTGGGACTTTAATAGCATCCGCCAGTTTGTTTAGCATAAACTTATTTGGCTGATGAAACATAAACCATGACACGTCTTCTTTGTGCACTTCTGCTATTTGTAACAAATGATGAATCATGGGTGGAACTTCACGCATTACAAAATTGAAGACATCATCACCTTTCATCACCAAATTGTCTTTAGAACGGAAATTCCCAGCAGCGTCTTCTTCCATTTGTGCAGTCTCTGGTGAACATGGAAGACGGAACCCTCCAGCTGGGATCGTTAATGCTAAAGCGTTGCTGCCATCCATTTTAACGTTTGCATGTATCGTTGATGGAATATCGCTTTTCTCTACAATTGTTATTGCTGCAGCATCTCCAATAAGTGGATTGCTGTTTCTATCTCGTTTCGAAACTTTAGGGCTTAGCACGTCTGCATTCATCAATACTACTTTATTGATGGATTCTTGCTCCAAAAGCATAAAAGATTGTATTAAGCCAATTTCGAAACCTGCACAACCTTGATTAATATCTAAACAGATCATGTCCGACTTTAAGCCAAAATGGCCTTGGATCACATTGCTCGTTGGAGGCATGAAATAATCAGGTGACTGTGATACAAATAATAAAGCATCGATTTCTTCTTTCCCCAATAATCCATTATCGAACAAGTACTGTAGGCCATGAATACACAAATCAGATGAGCACTGCCCATTTTTTGCAATACGATGTGTGTTATAGCCCATTGCCATTTTCAACTTTAATGATTTTGCGGCTGAGAAGTTGTAATAGGCCATTTCATCTTCAAACTTAACTATTGTCGAAGGAAGAATACTAAGTATGCCTGAAATCTTTTTATTTTTGAATTTCAAGTCCATTATTTTGCTCCATTCTTCTTTAAAAGATTTTCAATACTATCTATCGAAGAAAAATTCTCAGGAAGAACGTCTATCCCATCTATGGAAACTTTAAAAGTTGATTCCAATTCAGTCACTAAATTGATAACGTCAAATGAGTCCAACATTCCTTCTTCGATGAAATTTATATTTTGAGAAAAATCGAACTCAGGACGCAATTCAGAAAGTATAGCTATTATTTTTTCTTTCATATCTTGTTTTTTACTAATACATAATCGTACATATTTTCGGCCTTGAATCCGTAGTGCTGATACCGTTTGATCGCATTTCCATTATTGGCAATAACCCAAAAAAGTTGCCTTTTTGTGGCTGCTCCGGCTTTCATAAAGGCATTGAATAATTTCGCCCCTATATGAGCGTCTCTGTATTCCGGTGACACGAACCAATATCGCAAATACAAAGTCAGACCGTTTAGTTCATAGAGAATAAAACCTACTACTAGTGATTCTTTTTTATAGACTAAAAGATGCTTTTCTTCAATGAAAATACTGATTTCCTTCAAACTGGGAATCTGCTCTGAAATAGGATTAAAATGGCTATCAAGTAATCTTTTTACTTGTAGCGCGTCTTCTTTCCCTGCCATAGAAATATGTTCATCGATTGTCTCCTTAAATGCCGGATTCCCAATCCGATTCATTCTATACAGCGTTTCATAGAGCTGAAATCCGAAGGATTTAAACAACTCCAAAATATCTGATTCACCTCTATTTACAATGTCTACAACCATCATCTCATGAAATGTGGAGATTGCTCGTTCCAATCCCGCTTCCAATTGATTCCTGTTCGTTGTGATATAAAAGAGAGAATTGAAATCCTCACATTTTCTCAAAAGGAAAATGCATTTATCATATTGGATATAATATAATTCACCAGAATTGATCCAAAGCGCATGTTTCTCAGCGTCAAGATAAAAATTCGTAAGAAAACCTTCTCCCTCTTTCTTGATTGACCCGATAAAAGCCTGTATCTCGTCGAGTGAATTAATTCTGTTCATTGACCATCTTTTTATAATAAAGTCTGTCAATCTTTCCGTTTGTATTTCGTTTCAGCTCATCTAATCGATGATAAACGGTAGGAATCATATATTTAGGCAACTCTGTGCCTATCCTTTTACGGAATTCAGCAGGAGAAATTTCTTCGTCAGATTCATAAAATAGTGTTATCTCTTTCTGCGAGAAGTTATAAACTATGCATCCATTCTTGACCAATTTCAAAGAATTTATAACTATATGCTCAATCTCCCCGAGATCGGTCCGATAACCACTGTGTTTTATAATGTTGTCTTTACGTCCCTTGAATACGATTTCTCCATAACTGTTTTGACAAACAATATCACCTGTACGATATATGGTTTCAGGATAAGAATGATTTAAAGGATTTTGAACGAACGCAGCATTAGTCTTTTCGGGATTATTGTAATAGCCCATGGCTAAAGATGTCCCACGTACACACAGTTCTCCTTCTTTGTCAACTTCTGTAATTAAGTCGTCTTTATCATCTAAAATCAGAATATCGGTATTCTTGTAAGGATAACCAATGGGTATAGGTTCTTCGTCTCTCAATTCGCGCTTGATAATATAAAAGACACAATCTAAAGTGATTTCAATAGGGCCATATAAATTAGCAAACATTGCATTTGGAAGACATTTACGCCACACATTGAATTGCTTTGTGGAAAAAACTTCTCCAGCGAACCAAACCGTTTTAAGAGATGCTAAATCAAATTGGGGCAAAAGGTTCATGTTTGCAATATTTACCATTATGGTTGGTACCCAGAAAATGAAAGAGACCTTTTGTTCAGATAAAATCTTTAGAATCGCAGCGGGAAAAGCAGAAAGATGTTCGGGAATCAGTATTATCGTGCTGCCTTTTGACATCATCATACATAACTCATAAACATAAATGTCGAAAACAATCGGAGATAAAGAACCGATGGTTTCATCATCTGAAAAATCGAATGATTCATATGAACGATATATGAAGTCAAAAAAACTGCGATGATTGAGAACAACACCTTTTGGGGTTCCTGTGGAACCTGATGTGTTTATGATACAATATGGATCGGTATCAATTATTGTTGAAAAGGCCTTTATGTCAAAAGTTGATCTATCAGGGAGTTCATCGATGTTAATGATATCCAATCCTTCAAAACAAGAGGGTTTTAAAGCATCAATATGCTTTGAATCCGTTATGACTGCTTGGGGCTGTATAAGATTGATTATGTTTTTTATTCGGGATTCAGGAGTTTTGACATCAAGGTTCATATAGACGTTTCCGCTATATGTCACTGCTAAGTCTGATACTACCGCTTCTATGCTCTTTTGCAAATATATGGCGATTGGTCTATTCCTGCTATTCTCTTTTTCTTCGATGAAAGCTGCCAACGATTTCGCCTTTTTTGCCAACTCTCCAAAAGTAATAGATTTTTCCCCTTCGATAACGGCAATCTTATAAGGCCATTTAGAAATCGTTTCCTCAAAGAATTCGATCAGATTGATTTTCATTATAATGGAATCTTTTTCTATTGTTTTATAGTCCTTAATACCCTTTCCACATCTTCTTCACTTAGTAAATGATGAATAGGCAGACAGATCACCTCTTCGGCCATTTTATTTGCTACGGGAAGATTATCAATGTTTGCAGATTCTAATCCTCGATAGGTTGAGAAAGAACTGATAAGAGGATAGAAGTAGCGTCGGCCAAAGACGTTCGCTGACTTCATTTTCTCATATAAAGCATCTCTACTCATACCGTATTTCTTTTCGTCCACAAAGATAGGAAAATAGGCGTAATTATGTTTCACGTTCGGCATATCATTCAAAAAACGGATACCGGGAATGTCTTTGAGTTCGTTCCTGTATCTTTCTGCCACTTTATGACGAGATGCTATAGCAGCATCTACATGTTTGAGACTCAGTAACCCAAATGCAGCGCGCACTTCATCCATTTTTCCATTGATTCCAGGAGCCACGACCGTCGTCTCATTGGCAAAACCGAAGTTTTTCAGATAGTCGATGCGTTGTTTCATCTGTGCATCGTGACAAATCAAAGCGCCTCCTTCTATCGTGCTATATACTTTTGTGGCGTGGAAACTCAATGTTGAGATATCTCCTTTTTCAAGAATAGATTTTCCATTCACCTCAACGCCAAAAGCGTGGGCAGCATCATAAATGACTTTTAGCCCATATTTATCAGCTATCTCTTGAATCCGATCCGTATCACAAGGATTTCCATAAACATGGACGGGCATGATGGCCGTCGTCCTTGGTGTGATGGCTGCCTCAATCTTCTCAGGATCCAGATTCCCGGTTTGAGGATCGATATCTACAAAGACAGGTTTGATGCCGTTCCACCAAAGTGAATGAGTAGTAGCTACAAAGCTAAATGGGGTCGTAATAACCTCTCCGGTAATGCGCAAAGCTTGCAGCGCGCACATTAAGGGAAGTGTTCCATTGGTAAACAGACTGATGAATGGCACTTTCAAGTAATGGCAAAGAGCCTTTTCCAATTCCTGATGATAATGACCATTGTTTGTAAGCCATTTCCGTTTCCAAATATCCTCCAAGTACGGAGTCAACTCCTCCAAAGGAGGAACAAGTGGAGAAGTGACCGTGATAATATCTTTATTCATTATTTTTTCAATTTATCTAATAATCCATATCCTTTTTCAACTAAAAGCGAATTGGCCCAAGGCGTTGTTCTACTCATTTCTTTTCTATAACGCCTTTGGAATCCAAAATTAGATATTTGTATCGCATCTTTTTTATCTTTTTCAAAAATGTTTAATAAGAAACTTTTCATTGATGATTCAAACTTTTGCTTCACATTTTTATAAGAGAACCATTCCTCTTTGAGCTTTTCCAAATA
>Ga0070399_1003672_pt1 | contig 13355 bp, 8 predicted proteins | sample BioMet4_FD_61217 | JGI IMG/M metagenome (GOLD analysis project Ga0070399, IMG submission 61217) | Microbial communities from bioreactor (seeded with sewage sludge) at LBNL, California, USA - Biofuel metagenome 4 (version 1) | ecosystem: Engineered > Bioreactor > Anaerobic > Unclassified ... | reverse complement strand
GCTACGATTACAGGAATTGGAAGTTATGCAGGTACTCAGACCGTAACCTTTAATATTAAAAAGCAGGATGCGGAAATATCTGCGAGCATTGTTTCTAAAACAGTATTTACAGGAAACCCGATTAAACCAAGTGTAACGGTACTGAGCGGCAATACCCGGCTAACAGAAAATAAGGACTATACATTACAGTATTATCATAACACATCAGTTGGAACCGCAAGCGTGGTCGTTACAATGACAGGGAATTATTCTGGAACAGAAACTTTATACTTTAAAATAATGCCTAGAAGAACAAACTTAGCGGTTAAGGTAGGAATGCATAAGGTCGTACTGAAATGGAAGCGAATAAATGAGGCCACAGGATACTGTATCTACAGGAAGGCTGGCTTTAATGGAAAGTACAAGAAAATAAAGACCATTAATAAAGGTAATGTTGTAAGATATCAGAACAGCAAATTGAGAGTAAATAAAAAGTATTTTTATAAAGTAAGAACGTTTACAACGGTGGGAGGCCATAGAATCTATGGCAGATTCTCCAATGTAAAAGTGGTTAGAACAAGGTAAGAATATGGACACAGGAATATTAAGAAAAAAAATAGGAAAAATCATGGTTCTGCTGCTATCAGTAATGATATCAGCGGCCATGATGATGCCTGTGTCATATGCGGCGCAGATAAAAAAATCTAGCAATGCAGCAGTCACCGTTTATTTAACAATCAGCAGTAATGGAGATTTTGTGACAGGCAATGATGGAACCGTAATGGCTAGAGTACCTGTTTCAGTGGACTATTATGATCTAGCAAATTACGGACTTGAAAAATACAATAAAACCACAAATGGCATAGCAGTACAAAGAGCAACACTCCTGCATGTACTAATTAAAGCTACTGAGGAGCATTATGCATTAAGGACATTGACGAGTGAGGATGTACACTCCTCCATAATTGACGTTACGAATGCACCGAGAAGCATGTATCTTAAGCACTTTTGGGGCCATGATGAAAATTTAATGTACTTTGTTGACCACAAGTATCCGCTGATGTCACCAGGCATAGGGGCTACAGCTGACTATATTGAAGTGGAAGACGGCATGGAGATAGATCTGGGGATGTTTACTGACTGGAGCTTTTGGAAGACCGGGGCTTTCACATATTTTGACAATACTGCTAAAAGTGTCGCTACAGGAGAAAATGTAACTCTTACAATGAAGGGAATATCGACATCAGGGGTCGACACAGGAACGCAAGATACTGCAGCCGTGATGCCAAATGAAAGCATAAGGGTAAGCAGCAACAGTGGAAAGACATGGAACACTAATGTGGCAGCTACAGATCAGAACGGCGTATGCACGTTGAAGTTCAACAAGAGTGGTACTTATTATGTTTCGGCAGGCCCAAGCTTTGCAAACAATAGTATTGCTGCACCGCCTATATCGGTCATTACGGTTACAGGAAATGATCTGGCGGGGGATGCCGTAGTTGGAAACGGTTCAGGCGGATCATCGGGTGCCGGCGGAACTGGCGGTGCTGCTGCAGCTGCAGACACTCACTCGGTTGCGTTTGACAGTCAGGGTGGAAGCAGCGTTGCGGCGCAGACAGTGACCAAGGGTGCGGCTGCAACGATTCCTTCCGCTCCAACTAGAGACGGATATGTTTTCGGAGGTTGGTATACTGATGCTGCTTGTATGACTGCATATGATTTCAGTACCATAGTGTCTAAAGATGTAACTTTATTTGCAAAATGGACAAAGTCTTCCGCTGCAGCAGATGCATCGGAGATCAAGGCGGATATTAATGCAATTAAGTTCAATAGTATTAAAGCTAGAGGACAAAAGGGAAAGATTGCACTATCTTGGGTGACTGCTTCACAGAAATCCAAAGTTGATGGATACCAGATATACAAATCAACGAAGAAGTCATCAGGATTTAAAAAAATTGCTGCGGTGAAGGCCACGAAGTACATTGCTCAAAAGGGACTCAAAAAGAACCAGGCATACTATTTCAAGGTCAGAGGATACAAGCTTATAAACGGAGACATGATCTATACCAATTGGTCAAAGACCATAAGGGCGAAAATAAAATAACATGATCATTCCCGGAATATGGAACGTGATGATCAAGGGGGCCTGTTTTGTAAGATTACAGGCCTCCTTTTACTGCATATAATGCAACCATTTGTACATTCTGTGAGGCTCACATTTTTAAAGTTAACATTTAGAAAAAATCTTTATGATTCATTGACAAACCTGAAATGGATATGTAGAATAATAGTGAACTGAATATTGTCTCATGTTCTTTATCGATCATCTGGTTGATAAAGCTAAGAGGGAAGCGGGTTTGAATCCCGTACGGTCCCGCCACTGTAATTGGATAGCATTGTTTTAGACGAGAGTCATCCACTGGTAAGCATAATACTGGGAAGGAAAACAATACTAAGACCCATAAGTCAGGAGACCTGCATGAGATGGTTTCATACGGCGGAGAACCGTTAAGAAACATTTGCACAACAGGAAAACGGACTGCGGCATTATTTGCCGCAGTTTTTTATTGTCGTAGACAACAAGGTTCCCGGGGATCCATCGAAGCTGCAGGCTCTCGCTGCGCCTGCAATCAACAAGCGGCCCGGTGCCTTGAAAATGACATAGTGAGCTGACCAGAAAACTGGAGGTTCTTCATCTAAAGAAAGCAGATTCTTTAGATGAAGAACCTTTTTTATTGATAGCGTTGCATGACAAGGAGGAAAACTATATGAAATATGCATCATCTAATATGCCTATTGCTGACAGTGGTTAATGGAATCGATAATACATCGATTAATTATCAGTTATGGAAAAAATCATCATTTTTTCTACTAATTATCTATTTTTTTCTGAAAGGGGAAAGAATACACATGAAAAACAAAATCAAGAAGCTATGTTGCATTTTACTTTCAATTGCAACCATCATGTGCATGATGCCGCAGATGGCTTTTGCCGGCAGCGGCAGCGGAACTGATGTAGCACCATCATTCACAAGCCTGGTGTTTGGCAGTGAAGGTGGAGCCAAGGTATTCAGCATGACACCTGAGTTCAGCAGTTCTGTTGATACTTATACAGTTACAGTGCCTGATTATCAGGATACGCTGTACATGGATTCAGTTACGGATTCGAATAACCATGTTTCCACCCTGATAAAAGGTTATGATTCATCACAGGAGAGTACTGGAATCATAGTCAGTCCATGGAACTTTTTGTGGCATTTCATTAGACCTAACAGCTGTGAAGGCAACAGTGGAAAAGTCATAGTAAATAACAGCGATAAATCAGCATCTAAAACTTATAACATTGCAGTTGTCAGAAAAGCTACACTGAAAAGCTTGTCTGTCAATGATTCAATGTCTCCAAGTTTTGATCCGGATGTGACATCATACATGGCAGGAGTAGATGCAGATGCGGCTACGGTGGACATTACCGCTGTACCATGCGATTCAAACAGCAAAATAACTGTAAATGGAAATGAAACTGCATCTGGTACAGCCAGCAAAGTAAATCTTGCCTGGAACGAATCAGGCAAGATGGAAGTATCTGTAAAGGTAACATCATCAGTTACAGGAGCAGTGGAAACAACGTATGATATTACGCTGGTGAAGATGGTAAAGGGCGAAACGCCAGTGATTTATGGCGAGCCGCTGGACGGTTCATATTCTGATACTACTGCTGCGTCAAAGGTGTCGCCGCTTACTGTAAAGGCATCGGCGAGTAATGACCTTACATATCAGTGGTACAGCAATACAACAGATAACTCACAGGGCGGCACTAAGATTGACGGCGCGGCAGACTCATCGTACACTCCGGTTATTTCCAGGGTGGCTAGTGATTCAGATACATATTACTACTGTGAAGTCACTAACAGCGCTTCAGGGAAAACAGCAGTGACAAGACCGGCTAAAATACATGTATCAGTTGATCCGACTCCGGAAGTTACTGTTACGGATGACAGCGGAAAGGCAATACCTGATGGCGGATACAAGTATAATACTGAAGAAAAAAATATTACAACATTAAAAGCAAATGTTACCGAAAGAGCAGATGGCGGCACGATATCATATAAATGGTCGGGCGGCAGAGGATCTGCAGACAATAAGTCACAGACATATACACCTTCTATTCAGTATTCAGGCACGCAAAACATCTCTTGTAAAGTGACATATACAAAAGTAACCTCAAAAGGTACATTGATAAGAACAGCAACAACACAGGCGGTTACAGTAAAGGTTTTGGCAACATCAGCTAAAACGCCTACAATTAATACACAGCCAGAAGATGCAACTTATCTGGTAAATGCAGATATCGTAAGACCATTAAGCGTCTCAGCAACTTCGTCTGACGGTGGAACTATAAGTTATCAGTGGCAGAGGCAGAGATATGGAAGATGGGAGAATGTTTCTGGAGCAACAGATTCTCAGTATATCCCTGAAAATTCAAAGACGAAATTGACAGTTCTATATAGATGCAGAGTGACGAATACTGTTGCAAACAGTGAGACTGGTGAAGAATATGGAACGTCGATATACTCTAATTCAGCAACCGTAACCTTTGGTGATGCAAAAGCAGCAGGTGCTAATTGGGACGGCAGCGGTACAGAAGCTGATCCGTATCAGATCAAGACAATAGATGATTTGAATACGCTGCGTACAATGGTCAATACCAAAGGTATTGGATTTGGCGGTATGTTTTTCAAGATGACAGCAGATATTACCTTGCCGGCAGATTGGCAGCCAATAGGCGGACTTACTGCAGGTGCAACATATCCGCAAAATGGGCGCAACATTCTGCCTTTCCGCGGCACATTCGACGGCGGTGGACACCAGATTACTATTTCAGCTGGAGCCAGCGGTATCTTTGATTATGTCCATGCTGCTACAGTTAAAAATCTAAACATATACGGAACAGATATCATAGGTTCTGCAGTATTGAACAAGTATACGGTAGATCATGGTTCATCTGGAACCTATTCATACAGCAGTGATAAAATAATCCTCATTGATAATGTAACGCTGAAATCAGGCTCAAAGGTCAGCCGCTCGGGTTTCGTTTCTGGCAGTGCCAGTGGCGTTAATGAGGTGGATATCTATAATTCAAAAGTCGAAAAAGATGTTGCAGTTGGAACGGACAGCTCTGATTATGCAGGCTCATTTGTCGGGAGATTAAATGGAAGAATAGTAAATTGCACGAGCTTTGCAAATGTAGCAGGCACAAATTATATTGGCGGCCTGGTGGGCGCCAAGGATCAGTCGATGGGAGAATGCGGCATATATGATTCTTACTTCGGCGGTACAGTTACTGCTTCAGGCACTATGGCAGGCGGTATTATTGGCGGAGGCTACGAAGCAGGCAGCGCGCCAAATACTCCATGCGTATGCATTGAAAACTGCAGCTGCAGCGGAACTGTCAACGCAGCTGATTACGTTGGCGGTATCTTCGGCGGAGAAAAGACAATGAAACAATGCTGGGGCAACGGCGCCGGCTATATCAGGGATAACCTTTTCACAGGGAAGATAAATTCAACAGGTACAAATAAAGGCGGAATAATCGGCTACATGTGCTCGTTGGATCGTTACAATGTGATTGAAAACAACTATTTCAAATCAGGTTGCGGTGCAGAAAGCGGCATAGGCACTATTAACGAAGTTTTAGGTACTGATTTCAAACCGGTAGGATCCGGCTGGTTTGCTCCGCAGCCTCAGGCAGGAGAGCAGATAGGACGAAGCGATGATCCGAAAGGCGCAGATGCTGAAAAGCTGGCAAAAGCTTTGACAGAAACTGAGCTTACCAATGGTACTGCAGTGAAGCTGCTGAACTCCGGGAAAGACACTAGCGGTGTATGGAAACAGGGTACTAATGGGCCAGAGCAGGGAACTGCCAAACACATATTTGGATTCACTGTAAGCCCATGCTACAATATCACAGTGGCTGGAGGCGACAGCCTGCCTACAAACTTCAAAGCAACGGTAGTATATACTGATGGGACTGAAGAAAGTGTTCCAATCAGTGATGTAACATTCACAGGGTTTAACAGCCAGAAAAAGGGACACATCACAGTTGCGGCCAGCTGCAAAGGCTTTGAGCGTTTCATAGAGATTTATGTTAGAAGTGATGCTCAGGGAACTGATCCAGTAACAGGAGATACGGTTAAAGTAAACTTTACTCTCCTGGGTGATTCTACCCATGGAAGCGGAGGGACAGAGCATACCTTGTCTGCGGGCAATCTGACTACATGGATACCTAAGACAACATATACAGTTGCCAAGAATTCAACTGTAAAGGACGTATTCGAACAGGCATGTAAAGCAAGCGGGTTAACGTGGATAAATGAAAGCGGCAACTATATTTCATCAATTACTTATAATGGTGAGACTTTAGCAGAATTCACAAACGGAATCAATTCAGGCTGGATGTACACTCTGAATGGGCATCATCCTAATTTAGGAGTCCAGCAGCAGTCTGTAAAAGACGGAGACGAAATAGTGTTCCATTATACTGACAATTACAAAGTTGAAGAAGGCTCTGAAAAATGGAGCGGCAGCACAGCTTCGTTATCGTTAGCTACACCTGAAGTAAAGATAGATAAAACCGGAGAGTCATCTGCAAAACTAAGCTGGGATGCGGTGAAAAATGCTGACAGCTATACTGTGTATTGGAAGAAAGATGGAGATTCAGAATGGACAAAGGCTGAAACCAAGCAAACTTATATGGACTTCAATGATTTGTCGAATGACGTAACGTACACGTTCAGAGTAATGGCACATGCCAGCATCAACGGAACAATGGTGAATTCAGATGCGAGCGCAATACAGACGATTACATTGAATAAGAGCACTTCTGTTAGTAAGCCTGACAAAGTTAAACCAGGTAAAGTTGTTAGGTTTAAGGTCACGGCATCTCACAGCAAGTTTGTTATGTCATGGAAGAAAGTTGCTGGGGCAAAGGGATATCAGGTTCAGTACAAAAAGAAAACTGCAAAAAAGATAACAAAATATGTTCCAATAAAGAAAGTGACTAAGCTTTCACCTACAAAATGGCGTACTGCAAAATTCAGCAAGAAATGCGTATATTGGTTCAAAGTTAGAGCATACAAGGCTGTTAATGGCAAGAGAGTATATGGAAAGTGGTCAAACGTAGTTAAGATAGCATCAAGGAAGTGAAAAAATGAATGTAAACTGGTTCAAGAACCCGGATCATGTAGTTTATGCTGCAGTCGATGAATTCGCTGACAATTTCGGCAAAGAGACCGGCATTCCTAATCTTAGAAAGGAACTGGAGGCATTTAAAGATGCTCCGATTCCAGAGGGAAAGGATATCAAGGGGAGAAGGCGCACTACGCTGAAACTCTTCATTCCGAACAAGGTCTTTGACGAGAAAATTGAGATGGGTGACAATGTTTGGGTCTATTTGGGTGATAATTATGAAAGCTATTGCATATACTGGCCGGAATAAGGCATAAGAGCAACGTTTGCATGAGGGAAAGCGATTTAATAATCAGCAGAACCTATTGACGAAAACAGTGGTTGATAGTAGAATATAAGTGCAATTGAAAAGGCATTTTATGTTCTTCTTGTAATAAGAAGCTAAGAGGGAAGCAGGTGTAAATCCTGCACGGTCCCGCCACTGTGATAGGTGAACATCGTTTCAAGTGAAAGCTAGTCACTGACGTAAGTTGGGAAGACGAGGCGATGTGTTGATCCTTAAGCCAGGAGACCTGCATAGAATCGTTTCAAGTCGGCGGGGAACCGATCAGTTGAAACATATGCATTAGCGAATACGGGCTGTGGGTAAAACCACAGCCCTTTTTTTGTTAAAGAAAGCAGGAAGTATAGGATTGAACAGTGCAATGGATAAGCTCACTCCACAGGAACAAAAGCTGATCGAACTTTTGAGAAAGATTAGATTCGGTGAGGTAAGGATCATAATGAATGATGGCGTTCCAACCAGAGTAGAGGAAGTAAAAAAGAGTATAAAATTATAGAAATGCTGAAGCTGACCAGAAAACTGGAGGTTTCTTATTGTTTTGTTTTGATGCAAAAAATAAGAAATCTCCTTTTTTGCGTTATGCTTAATAAGGAAAGCTGGGGGAAATGGCAGAGAAAATAGCAATGCTGCAGAGAGAAATAAATAAGGCAATTATCGGTAAGGAAGAAATAGTGAGCAAGGTGCTGATTGTTTTGATAGCGGGCGGACATATTTTGCTGAACGATATCCCGGGTGTTGGAAAGACTACGCTTGCCTTGGCAATCAGCAAATCTATGTCGCTGAAATTTAACCGTATCCAGTTTACGCCGGACGTTGTTCCATCAGATATTACGGGATTCACTGTGTTTAATAAAGAAACGGGAGCCTTTGACTACAAAGAAGGAGCGGCGATGTGCAACATTCTTCTGGCAGATGAAATAAACAGGACATCCAGCAAGACACAGTCAGCTCTGCTGGAAGTCATGCAGGAGGGTAAGATTACGGTAGATGGAGTCACTCATAAAGTGCCGGAGCCATTTACTGTGATTGCCACTCAGAATCCTATCGGTACAGCCGGTACTCAAATGCTGCCGGAGGCACAGCTTGACAGATTTATGGTACAGTTATCTATAGGATATCCTGACAGAGATGCGCAGATAGATATCCTGAAGGGTAGAAAAACAAGTGATCCGCTGGATAGCCTTGAACCTGTGGTTACGGGCAGGGAGCTTCTTGAGATGAGGAAGGCTGCAAGAGATGTCTATGTGGATGGAAAAATATACGAATATGTTACGGATCTTTGCCAGGCAACGAGAGAACATCAGCTGATTCGTCTAGGCGTAAGTCCGCGAGGCGCGCTGGCTTTGTGTTCAATGGCACAGGCCTGGGCATTTACTCATGAAAGAGACTATGTGATTCCGGCGGACGTACAGTCTGTATTTGGAGACGTGTGCCGGCACAGGATAATAGCAAGTCCGAAAGCACAGATGGAAAGCCTAAGTGCAGATGAGATACTGCGGGGAATATTGGAATCTGCGGCTGTGCCGGATGTGACGAGGCAGAACAAATGAAAAGCACCAGGATGCTGCTTTTGTTATGGATCATTGTGTTCTCATTGATATATATTGTCCGAGGCAGTGAGACGGCGGCTGCAGCAGTTTTGATGGCAGTGATATATGCTTTGTTTGCACTTGCGGAAGTATCAAGGGCAGGAACTCGAATGGATGTTGCAATCACTTGCGGTGGCTTTGCGGAAAATGATGACAGACTATCCGTTGACATTGAACTGAAAAACAAGTCGAGATTTCCTATAGCATTATGCATTGCTGAAATGGAATCAGAAAACATTTTGACTGGCGAAAAAAAAACTATGGAACTTCGCGAAACCATAGGACCGAAGAGCTCAAAATATCAAGAGCTATATATCTCGGACAGGCGATGCGGAAGAGATCAGATCGAGATTGTGGAGATATCAATATTTGATGGAATGCGGCTTTTTTCTAAGAAAACAGGAATTCATGCACATGCAGCGGCAAATTTTTCGCCGACGATAGAGAAACTGACGATTCCTGGCGAATATCTCAACTCATATAATATGGAAAGCTACGAGTATTCTCAGCATTGCAAAGGCAGCGATCTTGGAGAAGTCTTCGGGATAAGAGAATATACAGAAGGAGACAGCCTTAAGGCAATTCATTGGAAGCTGTCAGCAAAGCTGGACGATATCATGGTCAGAGTACCGTCTTATCCAATTGAGAATAACATTATTGTTCTGCTTGATAATTCATTAGGACCAGATGAAAGTCTGACTCCAGATCAGAAAAGTGAGCTCGTGGATCTGTTTTTTTCTATTTCATATACGCTGCTCGAAAATGGCGTGAGGCATAGCATCGGCTGGTATGATGATAAGAGCGGACACTTTGAAATAAGCAGTATTATGGCTTCAGACGACATGTGGTCAGCCATATCGGAAATGCTTGGCTCACCATTTGTAAACAGCGTAGAGTCTACTGTGCAGCGGTTCATTGAGGCTCTTGCGGAAGATAACTTTACTAATCACTTTCTTGTCACAGCGGGTGAAGAGAGAGATGCAGATGTTTTGGAGAAATACGGTGCAGTTAGGATATTCAGAAGCGCAAAGTAATAAGGGAAAAAATAGCCTTGCTGCATGGTCAGCTGCCGTGTTCCTTGGAATGGGAGCTTTTGCAGCATTTATTTCTGCTATTGGGCTCACTTACAGTCAAAAGACGATGATGAGCGGGAACCCGGTAAGCGGACTGATATACGCATGGAATGCCGCTGCAGACAAGCTGGGGAATACGGATTTCATAATAATTGGTAAATATGCATGTCAGGATTCCGCACATGGAATGTTCTTGACTATGGTGTTGATAATCAACGTGCTTGTGGCATATTTGATACTTCAAAGCAAAGTAAAGTGGCTGCTGCTGATTTATATAGTTCCATTGGCTGCTGCTGAATTGTTCTGGAATATTGGACCGGAAATGACACAGGGCATGTTCTTGGCAGCAGCTTTGGGGATAGCTTTCATTAGCATGAGTAATCAAGACGCCGCATTGCACTGGCCTCAGATTTTGGGACTGACAGCATCGGTAATAATAGCTGCAATCGCTGTGCTTGCTCTGTCTGGTACTGTTACTCTTACCGAACCGACAAGCCTGCAAAAGTGTGGAAACTACGTCATATCGTATGCAAACGATTTGAGATACGGAACAAATGAAGGATTATGCAATGGACAGCTCAACCGCCTAAATAGCAGGTCCGCGGGCAGTGACACTGCATTGACTGTAAAGATGAGCCGGCCCCAATCCATGTATCTTAGAGGATATATAGGCGAAGTTTACATGGGAAATGAGTGGACGCATCTCAGCAATCGGACATATTACAGTGCCAGAGATAAGCTATACTGGCTGAATAAGAATGGGTTCAGCGGGCTGACACAGCTGGCTGAAAGTGAAAAGCTCGCGGGTGGCAATACTGAAGCCGAAACTGTTCGCGTCACAATAAAAAATGCTGACAGGCGCAACTTGTATGTTCCATATGAACTGACGGATGGCATTGTGGAAGGCGGCAATAGCTGTGCAGACGGATATCTTGCAGCTGAAGGTGTTGCTGGAGTATCGGGATACTGTTTCCAAATGGCAGATAACTTGACAGGCAGTTGGACCGACTGGGCCTCCAAACTGTATTCCCATAAGAGAAACAATTCAATTTCAAAGTATTTTGTCTGTGAAAGTCATTACAATGTCTTTCAGTATCAGCATTATCTTGGAATCCCGGATAATATAAAGACACTTCTGAAAAAAGAAATCGGAGACCAAGGGTATCAGGGAAAAAGCCATTTGAATTACAAAACGGCGATACATAATGTGCATACATATCTGGAAGATAACTTTGTCTATTCTGAGCACTTTAAAGACTTGAAAAGCAGTGAAGATTTTGCGGAAAATTTTGTGAAAAAACATAGAGGATGCGACATTCACTATGCGACAATGGCAACTTTGATTTTCCGATACTATGGAATACCTGCAAGATATGTAGAAGGGTATCTGGTTACCCCTGCGGATGCAGAGAAGGCAACGGCGGGACGCAGTATTGATGTTAAGCAGAATCGCATTCATGCATGGACAGAAATATACGTTGATGGTTACGGCTGGGTTCCAATAGAAGTTACACCAAAGTATTACGGCATAATGAAAACGGCGGATATGACTAAGGGACTTGAGAGCAGCAATTATCAGGATCAGTTAAATGTAAGCAGGGATAACGGGCAGGGAACCGAGAAGAACAGCGATGAGAGTCAGCAGAGTCGAAAACTGCTTATATTCATATTCAAGATCAGTCTTTGCTGCGTATCAATGCTGCTAATAATACTTCTTGCAGTTTATATTGCCAAAAGGCTTATGGCCGCTGCAAGCCAAAGAAGAATATTCTGCGGGCCAGACTTCAGAAAATCGATATGTGCGATATATGCATCTATGCTTGCGAAGGGATTCGATATAGGAGAAAAAGCAGAAGCGATAGGCAATTATGCCGCATACAGTCGCGGCATTGTTACTGAAGAGCAGCGAAGTTTTATGCTTGATGAGTTTATGAGGTCAAAAGGTGAAAAGAAAAAAGCTGATAGAAAGAATAAGCGCGATAGTATTATGCGTTGCGCTGGCAGCCTTCACCGGCTGCAGCGCAGACATTGGCGGGAATAACATTGACAAGACGATCAAAACTGCAAGCCAGTTTTTATTGGAAACAGAACCTGAAGCCAGTGTTGGCGAAGGCGGCGATGACTGGATAGTATTTGCTCTTAAAGAATCCGGGAATGATGCTGCATCAAGTGATTACTATGCGGCTTATTACGATGATCTTAGAGGTTATGTAAAAGCAAACAGAGGAGTTCTGAGCCGTGACCGATATACCACATATGAAAGGGTTTCAATGGCGCTTTGGGCTATAGGGATGGATCCAACTGATGTTGAGGGATATGATCTTACCAGAAAAATAGATGATTATTCCGGAGTCGCTGGTCAGGGCATAAATGCGGAAATTTTCGCCCTGATATCTGCAAATTACGGCAGCTGCAAACTTAAAAATGAAAAACGGTATTTAAACGACATCCTGAAAAGCCAGCTGAGCAGCGGATCATTTTCACTGGATAATGAGACAGCGGATGTAGATGTTACGGCGATGGCGATACAGGCACTGGCAGCGTATAAAGATAATAGTACTGTGGCGTCAGCCATAAGCAAAGGGAAAAAATATCTCTCATCAAAACAGAGAAATGATGGTGGCTATGGCAATGCCGAGTCGACGGCGCAGGTGATCATTGCGCTGGATATGTTGAAGGAAGACCCGGCGTCTGAAAAGGATTTCATCAGAAATGGACGAGATCTCGGAGACGGACTCATGGAGTATTGGACTGGAAAGGCATTTTCGCATAAGAAGGGTGAGAAAATAAACATGCTGGCGACAGAGCAGTCGCTTATTGCTTTGGAAGCTTTTAAGCTCGCTCAGCAGGGAAAGAGCATCTATGAAAAATAAAAAGGCACGACTATGCATCGCAGCAATTTTGGTCATTGCACTCTGCATAGGAGCAGCGGCTGCGGTCCTGCATGCGCAGAGTCAGTACTCGCCGCCTAATACTGTAAAGTATGTAAATGCGGCAAAATCACATGTCTACATTACAGGCAAGGGATATAAGATAGACAAGGGCTCAAGGAAGCTGGAAAAGGAACTTGAAAACAAGAAAGAAAAACAGCAGGAAACCGAAAAAACTGTAAATCAGAACGATATGGGAACTGGTGACATCAACAGCACATCAGGCAAAATCAGCATAAGCGGCGGTACCGGTAAA